>Ga0058701_10002695_pt1 | contig 13617 bp, 9 predicted proteins | sample AgamicOrMae_FD_97039 | JGI IMG/M metagenome (GOLD analysis project Ga0058701, IMG submission 97039) | Agave microbial communities from Guanajuato, Mexico - Or.Ma.e | ecosystem: Host-associated > Plants > Phyllosphere > Phylloplane/Leaf | place: Guanajuato, Mexico | collected 2012-06-04 | reverse complement strand
GCTTAGTGGACTGGACGCGTTGATTAGGGGGTAAAGAATTGCCATGGCGGCACGCGCTTTGCGGGTTATGGTTTCGACGTGTTGTCTGAAGGTGAGTCGGCGGTCCAAGGTGACCCCTAAGTAAGCAAATGCATCGTAAGTTTAAGCTGACTTCAGTAGGTAGGCAACCTGCCGTGCACCCGACCATAGTTTTGCCTACCCTGCTTTCATGATCGAGTTTCGATTAACTGCCGTATATTGCCTGTTTGAAGAGCGTCTTTTTGAGCTCGAAATCCCCCGTTACTCTGTAGACTTAAATGCAACTATTCACAGGAATTTTAGGAAACCACGTCAACGACAGCAAACCCGTTTGCGCCCAATTAACGATTAAAAAGTATCATTATTCTTAAGTTGCTTATCTGCTGTCTCATTTAAAAAAAATGATTTTTCTTAATCGAGTGTCATGAAAAGGCTTTCAATATTTATTTTTTAAAAGAATACCCCCCCCCCAAAAAATGTTCATGGAAAAAAGGGGAAAAAAAGAAAACACTTAAAAACCTTTTTTGTAATCGCTAATTTTTCTTTAATCCGTCAGAGCAGTTGCATTCTTATCTGAACTGAAAGCTGACGAATATGTGAACATAAATAACAACCCGTAGGCTATTATAAATTGGAGACTTCCTCTTCTAGTCACAAATGAGCCTTCAAGATAATATTGTCTGAATTTTTAACTTTGTGTGGAAATCTCGTTGAAGTTTAAGTATTTACAAGGCGTTGAATTTCCATTGTCAGTCTTTGTGGGCGCGGAAGATGAATTCTTGACAAGCCGCACTTGAGCTTTGCGTCACTTTTTGAATACATAAGTAACGAAAGTCACTTGCTATACGGAACGGCCAGCGCGTCAAATATGGATAAGCTCACTTGTCAGCTCAACAGGTTAAGGGTCGTCAAGAAATCGCAAAAAGGAATCTGCTTTATTCACAAGTGGAGTGAGATAAAAATGGATACTACTATCCTTTTTACGGATCCTGAACTGCTTTTTATTTTTAAATGTTTCTAATTGTTGGTGGGCTGCTATGCGTGCACGACCATAATTCAGTCGAGGGGCCGTCTATGAATATGGGAAGGTGACATGTTTAACGGTAAAACAGATGTTAGGTAGTTTTTCGACGGTTCCACACTTGTAACGTGTTGGTAAAGCATGCTTCTTAAAACGATGAAATACTCGTTCGAAATATTATCATTTCCTTAAAAGTTACGTATTTTTAAAACAATTTTTAAAATAGTAAAAAAATGTTTGGTTTTGTTTCAGAGAATGTCATTTGTGGAAATCCAGATAATTCTATTTTCCTAAATATGCAGCTTTATCTCTATTTTCCCAAATACTGTACAGTGGGCCACAAAAGTCATGACCCCTGCTTCCATAAGAAATACATGCAAGCAGGGGTTATGACTCTTGTGGTCCACTATACATTTGCATATTTTTCTTCATTTTCTCAATTTTTTGTCAAAAAATTGAAAACAATCTCTTATTGGGGCTGTAGTGGGCTTAAAGTCAAATACAACAACCATCATGGACAGTCCAAAAAAGTTACAACCGAATTTTGGTATTTCAGTTAATTTGCAACGCGATTAAAATCACACTACTTTTTTCTATAAATGGTATAACCTAGGTATAGGGTAACAACGTGACCGAGTGAGGTCTTTGCGTTGCGTCTTTGTTTACCTGTTTGTTTGTTTGTTTGTTTGTGAGCAGGCCCACACACTTGGCCCAGCAAGTTCCCGGCGGCTCGTGGAGTTCGCCAGTCCCCCGTGGATGTCTCTGCCAGCGTTGCCAGAAGTGACCAAACCCTGGAAGCACGGCCTCTTAGATGGAAGTACCAACCGGACAACCGATGCACCCTCAACAATACCGGATACTGCTGGAAGGTCGACGTAGATGGCACTGGATCAGGTAAACTGACTGTAAATTTTTCATAGTTTGCATTTTCTCCTTGTACTCTTCTTTGCGTGGCTAACAAAAGCAGACTGAAAAGGGAAGACTTAACCTACAGTTGCCTAACCTGATGTCGCTGAGAAGTAAGCGACTTCAAATTTAGCAACGGCCAAGTGGAGCGTTAGCTTAGCGGGGCACAAGGCACCCACGTAACCAATACGTTTGTCGTTAATCATAGCGTAACTGTAGATATTCACCGTAGCGAATTCGGTACGATCGAAATTTCTAGTCCTTCCGACTGCCATGTTATTTTTTGTAATTGTAGAGACCAAATTATGTAGTTGTGTGTAATCTCTTCTAAGTTAGGCCGCTTGACTTGATTACAGTTCGCTCAAATTAGAAATGGAACGGTTTCTTCAATTTCAAAGTGCGCTATGGTAGGCAACCGCACTTACACGGGTGTCATGAAGGTTGCCTATCAAATCGCTGCGAAAACGGGAAAAGTTACGTTATCAGTAATGCTACAAAGTCGGAAAGTTGTCTCTACCCTTACTGTGTACTGCAAATACTCCTAAGAGCCCCATGAATGGATTTCTCTCTAGCAGCAAATTACCTCAAAGATCCCATTTTTTTGTGTGTTTCTGCTGATCACCTTGTTTTTTTTTTCAGAATTATCTGGAGGACCTCTCGCTGCCACGTACCGCCTTGAGCAGTTCCATGCCCACTGGGGCGACACTAGCTCCGAGGGATCCGAGCACACCGTCGAAGGGAAGTCCTACGCCGGAGAGGTCAGTTTATCAACTTTTTCATCAAATCGAAATAAGAAAACTTCGTGTTTTAGTTCAATTCAGTTTCTTATTGTCAGTACAACGCCTAAATCGAATTTCCCGAAAAATTCATGTAAATACCGTAGTTTAAACCAAAATAAGCCTTACCTCCCCATAATTTGAGATTACTTTGTATTCTTTGGAGGAACAAAATATTCTTTCTCTCTAAAATATAAATTACCGTAGAAAAACGGGGCAAAATAAATTACTGTTTAAAAAAATGAGAAAAAATAAAGTACCGTGATAAATTTTGACGGATTTATGATGAAAATAGCCGATAAACGAACTTTTAATTTTAAATAGTCTGCTGTTGCCGGTATCGTCGTTCTCGCCGAATTAGTCGCGGGAACGCTGAGATGAATGACGTCATAGCATTTCAGTTTCGCTGAAATAGCATTCCCTGAAACTTTTTGTTTTACTGTGTCAATGTTATCACACTTTCCAAGCTACAGCTGTAACACCGATAACGTAGTCATAAACCTTGCCATGTAGGTAAGACGTCCGTTAATCGGTTAAATGACTTGATAAGGAAACGTTCGTAGTTTCCCGCTAGTTCCACTCCATTTCGACGAGAAAAGATTAGTTCCTCGTCCGTTGTCGCTTTCCTTTTGTCGGAAATTGATTTTGTAGGTGTTTTTGCCTTGTAGGAATCGGGTGAAGGAGAGAAGAAAATTAGCATCCTTATTTAGCAAAACGAAAACATAATTTTATTAGCACTTTGGTGTAAGGATTCGCACAGAGAGCCACTAACAAACAGTGGGTTTTCCTCTCCGAACAGAACCGGGCTTGGGTTGGCACGACTTCTTTTAACTCGCGTACAGAGATACAGTACGATACAATCGACTCCGATAAAACTTGGCTACTAGTTATCATAGTCTGGGGCAAGCATATAAACATTCCAATAAATAATAAGAGCACTTTTGTGCTGTTCTGCTCTCACAGCCCTAACATAATGTTTAGGATTACAGCTCTTTAAATAATTTCAGAGCTTTAAAGGTTTACACTAGAGAGCCTTTAGCTTCCAAACCGGTATGTGGAGCTTCCAGTGCTCTCTACACCGTAGAAGTGAGCATTAGATGCTCTCTAAATAAGAAAAGGAAGCTGTTGAAAGAACAGAGAGCCCTAAATGCTCTCGTATTCTGAATAATGAGCAGTTGCTCTCTGCGAAAAGAAAGCTGTATCATTTCTAAATCAGAACAGAGAACCTCCATGCTCTCTAATTTAGAGTAGACAGCTTCAAGTTTAGAGAGCCGTGAACGGTTCTGAAATCATCGTAGGGAGCTATACTGTTTAAGAGAATAGAGAGCCTCAAATACCGGTACTCCCTTTGTCAGATCATCATGGTTGCCACTACGTTAGGGAGTGAAGGAAATCAGGAAAAATGATGAAAAATTCGTAGAACTGTTCAGAGGAAAACTTCAGGGAAATAGGTATAATTCGTTCATAAATTGAGATTAAGATGGTGGAGCACCATTAAGTCGATTTAAGTCCTTTCTTGAAATAAACAAAGTCCCCTTAAAAAAGTAAATATTAAAAAAATCCTCTGATTGGAAAGAGAGGACAGGAAAAAGTGGTACTTTGGCTAGAGAAAAACAATGAAAAGTTAAGGAACTTCACAATCAAAAGTTTCTGGCAACCGTGATCAGATCTTAAAAGGCTGTGCAACCCATTCGCTTCACCTTCCAAGCGAGTAAGGAAAGATAAATCTCAAAATAGTCAAAAAATTAGGGAAATGTTACATAGCGCATAGCGCATGGATTGGGTATTAAAACATTGAACACGACAACTGTGTTAATATGACTGTGCGTACCCGTTTTATACCGTATCTGAAGTACCGTTACATTCTTTTCCTTTTGGGTGCAAGACAGACTGAACAACTCGTTGGGTAGGTCAAGCGGGAAGGAGGGCCCTGTTTATGCTCATCAGGTCAGAAACGAGAGCCTAAAAATGCTCTCTAGATAAGAAGATAGGGGACCAAAATTGTCCCCTTTAGAGCAATTCACCAAGTTTATGGCAATGTCAAGTTGAAATCACGTTGTAGAAAACAAGACCCGCATAAAGGCTTGGCTACAATAATACTAACACCGAATTTCGCCGTAGCAGGTATGTAAACGCGTACGGACTACTCTAAAACACGACAGTCACAGTTTGAAGTCTTTGCTTAATTCATTACATTGGTCGGGAAATATAGTCTGTGAAAACAAATGGCCAAGATTAAGCGATCGTTATGGTTTGAAGCAAGCACACAATTTTAGGTATTTTTATGTTGTTTTTGCCACTGCATTAAAAAAATATTCCACTTTCTTTAAGTTGGTGGCATTCGCCAACTGGTAATTCTATCTTAAATTGAGGGGGAAATCTTATCACTCCTCACGTTTTTCGTTTTAATATTTGAACTTCAATGAAATGGCGCGCAATTCATTTAAGCACTGTTTGGAACCATTTTTTTTAATTGACCGAAACATAAGGTTTTGCTGGCCAGGCTCAAATTTAAAACATTGTCCCTACCATTCGGTAACTCTTTTTACTATATTCAATCTTTTCTAAATCCCTTGAGTGTTTTATATTTTTCACGGTTGGTGCTATTTTCGAGGGGAAATGCAGTACTATGAACACATGCTATAATTTTCAGAACGTTTCAAAAATCGTCAACATATTTTTTCAGCGCGATAATTTGTCTCGCAGTAGAAAAGCAGTCTAGCTATCATATTTAAAGAATTCCGGTCAAAACTTTTGAATATAAAGAAATCTTACGCGGAAAATAATCCGTTATCAACACGAACGTCAATGAATGAGACACAGTTCCTTTAGAATCGTCTGCTCAGATTACGGATGTTGGCTCATCTCGGATGTTTAGTAGACTTTCACACTTCTGTAATTAGTCTAAACGAGATAAGAGACAGCATTATTCCCCGATCACGCCGGTCAAGAGTCCCCTCGGGATGGCATTTATCAATAGGCCTTCAAGTCATTCATTTTCACGGCCGCCGTAAAGTGGGTTACCTTTATTAAGTTGTCATACTAAAGAATATTCCGATTCGTCACATACCTCGTTATCTCAATTAACTCATCGATCCATTAACCTGATTCCAAAGTTCGAACTTCGAAGGTTAAATTGGTTTTTTAATATATTTTTTCCCAGTTTTAATGGATATTTATTTAGGAAGAATTTGTATCTAATAGATTGGTAGAGCATTGATCTGGTAATATTTTTAGTGAAGTATCTTAAAATCTTAGTGCATGGTAAAAATATCGGAAAACCCCCTCTTTGAAACACGTTTTTAAAAAAATATTTATGAGGTCGGGGAAGCCTTGAAAACAACTCTTTTGACCACCCAAATGGTGCGACGAAGACGAGAGTTTTTTTTTTCTTATTTTATTTCATTTTCTTTTTTTAACTATATGTTGATATGCATTCTTGAAGGTCGTTGATGGCTATTAAGAAAAGTACTTGAAAACATGATCGACGCGCGGTGCCTAAAATTATTCAGGTCCTTTCTTTGAATTGATTTTTAAAGTCAAGACTATCCGCCCGACAGACCGCGAATTACTGCTTAAATTTGCATCGTACGCCTTGGAAGGGACCTAAACTCCCTCGTGGAAGTTGTGTCGTGGAGCTTGCATCTGCGTCTAAGTAGCGAGTGATCGCAGGGAAGGGATATTGTCTTTTGACTAGCTCGCATTCAGGTCACCGTTCAAGTGTTGGGAGAAGAGACACTCACGTTGTTTTAACTAACAAAAAATAATTTTACCATTGCGTTGCATAAAAGTTCTGCGACATCTCTTGAAACTCATTAAATCGGGCGGCAGTGAATACTTCGATCATTGAAAATGAGGAGCATACTATTTTTACAAAATTACTCAAGTTCCAAACAGTGCTTTTTTATCGGTAGCGGTAGCAAAAGCTGAGCGGAAATTCCGGTTATGTATGGAAGCGTTCCAATTACAGAAACATGAAGTTTAGCTTGAATCAAAACGCTGCGTTTTTTTGTTTTTTTTAAATGAAAACGAGTCAGTTAGTAAGGCGTTAATGCCAATTTTTTCTAGACAGTCTTGCTTTCGACTAAAACGATAGATGACTTAAGAACTACTCTTTCCTAAAACTAGCATCCGCAGGCCCGCCGCTTTCAAACAAACTCCGAGTTTGTCATGTAACAACAAAGATAGTTCCACGAAACTCTTTGGCTTTATCAAAATGAGCAAAAAGCAGTCTTTGTTATTCAGTTGCTCGTTTGATTCGGTTGCATCGGAAGGCTGACTCACTATACTCGGTTCAGCCAAAGGTCTCGATTCGGGTCGACGGGGCCACCGAGTTGGGCACCAAAATAAGCCAATCAGAAGCAGCGGCTGCTAACGTTCGGGTGATGCCGAAACTCAAGTTTGTCGCTGATTGGCCGCCACAGAGGCTCAACTCGGTGGCCCGGTCGACCCGAATCGAGACCTTTGGCTGAGCTGACTTTACTGTTCACAAGAATCACAGCAACACAACGTGCGGTGCACAAGCATCAATCTGTTGTTAAGAACTGACTTCAGAATACTGTTGGAGACTCGAGTTGTGCAAACTCCTGGGTACAATACGGAAAATAAAAAAAATATCGACAGAATTGTATTGAATTGTGTATTGGACTATATAAATTATTTAAATAAAAACAAAAACAGAGACGAGATCCTAACACTAATTCTAGTCTGAGATAACGGCCATTCGCCGAAGTTTCACACGGCTTCGTTATCTGCGAAAAGCGAAGGCGCGCCGGGCGCCGGGCTTTCCAAAGTCGGCTTCAGTCCGTTCCAAGCGTCATGCGCAACAAAAGCTGAATTAACAAAACGCCCGGAGCGGACGGCTGGCCGGGCAAAGCCTCAACACAGGAGACTGTGCGGACTTAGCTTTCGGTTGCCTAAGGCAACTTTCCTCACTCTCTCCCGTTCAATGCACTTGTACACTTTGTGCTCACACTTCTTATCAAAACTAAATTTGGCTTAAATACATCTGCTTCCTCGACATGATTCAACAACGCCTTTCGCGTCCATCCGAACTAACCTTGACTACAAAAATATCATCAACAATCGCAGGATTAACAAAAGAAAGAAAATATAGATCATGCATGAATGTGGGTTGGAGTGACGTTGTACCTGGTCCGGCCATAGCTCGGTCCTAGTGCAACGCTGCCACTTCCTCGTCGTCGGAGAAGTCCTCGTGGACGGTCCTGAAGCGGGCGCCCCGCGCGTACTCCAGGCGGCACGCCTTCGTCGGCGGCCCTTGTGAGAGGTCGTCTTCGCTGGAGCTGTCGGCGGCGCTGTCGGCGGCCTTGCCGGGGCTCGCCGGCGGCGACAGCGCCTGCATCAGGCGGCCTTTGCCTTCGCTCCAGATGTGCGACAGCCGGCCCTCACGCCCGAACAGCAGTAAGAAAGCGTCTATAAAATCCCGCGATTTCTCCTCCCACTTGGAGATCATGTCGACCCTCTTCTCGCCGATGTTCTCCATAACGCGCTTGCCTTTGTCCTTCAACTCGTCCATTTTATTCTGGAGACGGAACTTCTTTTCGCTGAGGAACGACACATTGAGCTCTTTGGCGCTGTAGCCCCGGGCCAGGTTCCGCCGCACGTAGATGTCGTAGTCCCGGACGATCCTGGCGACCACGTCGGACGTGGACACGCCCTCGGTGCGCTCCGTCGCCACGAACATGCCCTTCTGCTTGAGGAAGGCGTATACGTCGGAGCCCTCGTCAGACGCGTAGGGGATGTCGTCGTGGGCCACAAAGTCGATCTTGTTGGTGGTGAGGAACTCGTCGTCGAGCTGCCAGGGCGCGTCCCGCACCACCTCGTCGACGTACCTGCAGTGGCGCACAGCCTCGTAGCGCTCGTCCTCCGTCATGACCGTCCGGCCCTTTTTGCTGTGCGTCAGCTCGTCGCTGCACACGCCCACGATGAGGTAAACGTTAGGGAAGACGCTCTTGGCCTGCATCAGCTGCCTGGCATGGCCCTGGTGGAACAGATCGTAGATTCCGTCGGCGTACACCCTCACCGGTCGGGGGACATTCCCCGACTTGGCCATCTCGTAGGTGATTCGTTTGGTGTAGTCCACGGCGTTGCGCGCGGCTGTGGCGACCGGCTCGTCGCTGAAGGCGGCGGGCGTCCGGAGGGACATCTGGGGGAGGCTACTCGTGGACGTGGGGACGTCGTGGGCGTCGTCCAGGTCCGCGTCCGCCCGGGGGCTCTCCGTCACCCTGAGGCTGACTTCCTTTCGGGACCGTTTCCGGGACATGGCGCCGGTGCGGGCCGATACCCTGGCTAATTTACTGTTTTTCCAAACGGAGCTCTCGGGAATGCTGTCCACGGTAACGCTCATTCCGCTACTGGGAATGACCTCCGAATTCCAACTGAATCGATAAGATCACTGATCAACTCGTCTCATACCAACGTGTTCCTGTAACAACAACCGTTAATTAGATATCATTTTTTTTCCATCATTGCAAGTCATATTTGTGTCAAAATCTTAAACATAAGCAATGTTTCCTACACCAGAAATTTTTTAAATATGTAATAAGCCCTTACTTAGAAGGAGGAAGGAGGCAGGCTTAAAAAGCCCTCAGGAAAAAATCAAACTATTTCAGTTTATTAATGAATAGACTTCTATTATAGATGGTGATGAGATGGGACAGTTTTAACATTGAGCCACTTTAACAGGCTAAATTTCAAAAATTAAAAATTTCCTCTAAAATTCAATTATTTTTTTATTCAAATTAATTTAAATTCCTTTTATTCATCTTTTTTTTTTTTCAAAGCCCAGCACAGAAAAGTACTTTTAGTCATGTTTATCAAGGTAAAGAGGTAAAAAAATTGTTATTTATCTAGTCCCCAAAACCACAAAAAACTTCCAGACCTTAGTAAATACCTCATACACACATTTTTACAGAGATCAGGAAAACAAATGTCTGAAGTATTCAATGACAAGGAAATGTCAGCGGAGTATCTTGCAAATCTCTAACTTTAATATTCATGTCTAAGTGCTAATCTAACTCTAAAAGCCTTAAAATCCAGATTTATGCACGAGGCTATTGGAAAATGCAGGAAAGTCTGTATTTATGTACAGCACAGATGTTAAAAGGCATAGTGTGCTCTCAATACACTACATTATGGTACCTTCAAATCATATCTGAAAACCATATGACATTGAATCCTGCCTTGCCAAGATGTTGAGATAAGGAACTGATGTTAATAGAGCCAATTTCAGTTTAGAAAAACTCCACTGAGATAGAAAAAATACTAATTTGTTACAGATGCCACCCACTTAAAAATTTTGAAAGCATCATACATACTAATCAGGCCATTTGCTTTGAATTGCAAAAAAGTGGCAAAAAGAAATTTTCAACGCTAACAATGACTCACAAAATTTTATGCAAATGATATGATTTGAATAGGAGAAGACTTCAAGTGTTGAGACGAAGTCTGTGCCTAGATATTGCTCGGCCGTTGCAACATTCACAGCCAAACATAAAACACAGCTCACACAGGCTAAAAATAAAATTTAATTATGGAAATTTTCGCAATATTCTAATAGTGCGCAATGTCATCAGCTTGAACACCGAAAAGTTGGCATTAAATGACCAAACTATGGTGACCCACAACCTTAAAATTCGTACGACAACCTTCCGATTTTACGTCAAAAAAATCTTACCGTAGTGTTTTATTTCAAGCAAAGATATCACAGGATTTTTTGTCGCACTTTTTCGTCAAATGCCACTAAGTTCGCGGGCAAAATAAACAAAATACACATCCGAAACACAACTTACGTACTAAGTTTTTCTTCCAACACGACCACCGCCTTTGACGAAACGAAGGTACACCCTCTCAGGATCGGATTGTTGGCAAGGATCAGTACAAAAAGACGGTACCGCTGGGAGCTCCGAAAGATCCGAACTATCACTTGTAATGTTCCCGCTTTTTGAGATATGACAAGGAAGTGACCTTGTGAACAGAGCGCAGCTACTTCTCGCGTATTTCTACATTTACTTGTGCACCGCTCGCTGTACGACCATTTTGTGGCCAGACGAATCCGCGCTCAGCGACAGGAACAGACCTCAGGGGTGGGGAAAAGGGAGGGGGAAAGGGGAGGAGGAAAGGGAGGGAAACTCCGACGTCAGATGACGTGACGTGGCGCGGGAAAACTGAGAGGGGGAACAACGTATGCGCTGCGCTGGGCTACGCGCAGTGGATTTATAATACACCTTGGCTACGCGTCGCGAAGTGACAAGATGTTTTAACGACCCCCAGGGACAATTGACCAACGCTCGCTCACGTACGATCGACATTTCAGCTAAAGCGATCAGTATTTTTCATTTACTTAGAGTGATTAAGGATAATACTTAAGTGAATAAATAAACTGTTCGCAATTTTCGAAGGCGATCAATAAACATTGCAACCCTTATCTCACTCGTCATTGAAGGCGCGACCTGAAATAAATGGGTTTAATCTCAACGGATATCGGTCAATCGTGCTGACTAGAAGTGCTCTGAAGAAGCGATGATGCACGATTTTATCTGGACACATTAGTGAGGAGAATAACTGTCGTCAAAACTGTTAACTGTTTCGGCTTTATGTTTCAGCTCCATTTGGTTCATTGGAATTGCGAGAAATATGCGTCCTTCAGCGAAGCTGCTGGTCAAGCCGACGGCCTCGCCGTTCTGGGCATCCTATGGGAAGTTAGTATTCACACTCCTCACAAAGTAATAACTACCGGTACTTTTACTACCGGTCATAACTCAGGTACCGGCGTTATTCCACCAAGCTGACTTCCTGATCGCGCCGACTTGGCAAAAATCTGTGGCGTTGATGAAGGGTCTTTATTGAAATAGCGTTAGCCAAGATTGTCTTAATTTCGAAGAGAGGAGGGAGTAAAAAATTACCGGTATGAACTGTATAGGACTTTGGCGGAAGTTGTAGCCCTTTTGTTTTCTTAGGCCCAGGTTGGCGGATGCCATTTAAATGACTGCATTTCTCCTAGTCTGCTACGTAAATACAGTATAGTCATGAACTTGAAAGAATCGGAAATTCTATCCCACAATTGTCTCGTCTGTACAGTAGGAAGCCGCAAGAAGATTTTCCTCAATCAAAGTCGTGGGACGCCTTCCAATCTTTTTGCATACGTGATGCTTGACCTGCGTTAGAGTCTTCGCATTGCCATCGCCAACTTAAACATCACGAGACCAAGGCGATATTAGTACGCAATTGTATCGAAAAACACTCGTGTTTACCGTTTAAGAGGGCTCGAATTTGGGACGTGCGTAAGAAGTAGTTTATACGACCGCATTAGAGAGCCTCACAGGGAGAGATGCGTCAACTGCCACGTCACCCTTGCATCCCATCAATCAGCGTTGCTGGTTCCATGCATCTCACGAATTAGCGCACAGCGCGGGAACAGTTTTTGTCTCTCTTCCTGTGAGGCTCGCTAGACCGCATTGATATCCCAAGTAAAGCTATATTCAGCCTGACCCACAAACTCTATATTCATTGTAAGCAAAAAATATTTTCCCTCTCATTTTAAAGAATAATACATTTTAAAAATATTGTTTCAGTGGCCAAATAAGAAATTTAAAACCTAAAATTTCCAAAAAAAATCGTTTTGAAAGAATTTCATGGGGTTTGAAATTTCGGAGAAATAAATGTAGTTTTAGATTAAAGTAGATCAATGACGCGTCAACAGCTGACTAGTAGTTTGAAAATTGCAGCATAGACAAGTTCACTTACCAGCAGAGAATAACAAAAGTCGCCGATGGAAACGTATGCTAGTGCGGCGTGGATTATTGTGGACTTTTTTCAGATCGCCTGTTTTGATAAGTTCGAGTTGTAATCATACGATGTGAGAACGGGCTAATCAGAGCGTTGGGGCCTTGGGTTCGAGTCTTTAGTCCAGTGCAGTCACCTCTTGAAAACATCACTTCGAGAGGAGACGAGCCTATTTTAGAACTAGTCAGCTTGGTTGCATTATTCACTTCTTTTAGTCGCCAAACCGAACGGAGCGAGGCACCAGGCATTTGATATTAAGTTGATTGAGGGATTGCGCGGTTGTAAATTGTTTATTCTGATGTTGGTAATACTGTATGTTGAACCAGAGAGAAACACAGAGTTGGGAAATCCAATATTGTAAATTGGGAGTGTGGAATGGAATTTCGTCGATGGATTTGGCGCCGCTCACGTGTCTGGGAGCTCACGTCGTGACCAAGGAGGCGTGTAGGGATTAACGTCAGCACCGCCTCGATTTTATTTCTCTACGAAGCGTATCTGAGTGATATCTTTTATTTTACATAACATGCTGAAAAGGATAAGAAGATGTCTATTCAGGAGCGCAGTCTTATAGCGTCACACGTGCTAAAACTGGCCTATTGGTCTAATAAAGCCAATCAGATTGTTACGTGGCTAAGGGGGGGGGTGTACTGAGCTGAGCGGGAGTGATAGACTCCCCAGTAATCCATTAACCGCTTTTGTGTCAAAATTTAAAATTCCTGTGCGTGTGTGCCTTGTACCTATACGGGTTTCTCTTACATTTAAAAAAATTTCGACATATTTGGAATGTTATCACATTTTTTTGACAGCATACAAAATCCTCCATTCGATGATGTGACTAATCAATTTCGTGATATTTTTTTTTTAATCTGTGCTAGTCATTTAATTTTGAAAATTTTCCAGTTAAAAGAGATTGTAGATTTTACGTTGTAACGGTTCGATTAAAAGTTTTATCGAAGATACCATTCGGAAGTACCGCATTTGTCGAATAATATCACAAATTCTGTTTTGTATAAAATACCGTTGAAGGCAAAGGAGCATTAAAATAAGAAAATGTATTCTGGGAGTTCTAAAATCAGATGACTATATTTTTAT
>Ga0058701_10002694_pt1 | contig 13621 bp, 11 predicted proteins | sample AgamicOrMae_FD_97039 | JGI IMG/M metagenome (GOLD analysis project Ga0058701, IMG submission 97039) | Agave microbial communities from Guanajuato, Mexico - Or.Ma.e | ecosystem: Host-associated > Plants > Phyllosphere > Phylloplane/Leaf | place: Guanajuato, Mexico | collected 2012-06-04 | reverse complement strand
CCCTGGATCCGCGCCTGAATTAAATCCTGATTATTTCAAAATTGAGCTCGGTGACAGTGGGTTTTTCTGTGAAAAATGGATTCGGCGTGTCCTGAAAAGGATGCCACAGAAATTTTAAGCGATTCTGATCACTTAAGCAAGGTCGCTCCTACTACCTTAAGCTTTATTGTGTACCATAATTAAGTGCAACACTGCATTGGTATGGGAGGAACATCACCTATCGCTTAAAACGAACATCGCCTATAACGAACAAAAACCGTCGGTCCCTTGACGTTCGTTATAGACGATACTTACTGTACCGTGTTTAAAATGGGACGTCGCCGAGATCGGAGGATTATTACAAAGTACTATTGGAAAAAACATGCTATCGAGATTTGGTACAGTAGGCCGCAAAAGTCATGACCCCTCCTTCCATGTATTTCTTAGGGAAGCAGGGGTCATGACTTTTGTGACCCACTGTACATCGAGACTCAGCAACACTTCACTTCTTCGAACGGAAAAGCACATCTGGAAAGTTTTCTCTTATTTTGGGATAATATGCCCCGAGGTACGTTCACTTTTTTTTCCAAAGTTGTCCAATTTAAAATTTTTCGAATCTCTGCATACTTTTGTCGTTTTCCCTGGCTACTTTTTCACATGGAATCCAAAATCTACGAAACAAGTCAAAAAATATCGGATTTCCTAAAATTCGGAACTGTGTTTTTAATTCCCGACCCCTAGGCCTACTTTAATGATTGCAATAAATTTCCGGCAAACGTGATTTTAGAGGTACTGTCTCTCTATCACTGTCGTTCTTTCCTGATTTTCAAACTCAGATCGTGAGTCCATTTTTCGGTCTAGTATTCTTTTTCTTCAAATTACAACCTTACTTACATGCAAGACTCGTGAAAATCTACAGTAGCAGGGTCTTACCTTGAAGGATTCCGTTCCAATGAATCGCGCCTGGAACCTGGAACGTAGGGGAGGATCCAAGGGATTTCCAGGATAGCGAGGAACCGGGACTCCCAAGGCGATGACGCGAAAATTCTCACTAACGCGGACCAGCCGCCACCGATCCAATTCCTCTTGACTATTTTCCTGAAAACAACAACACAAATACCATCGGAAAACTTGCGCTTTAAAAAGGATCTGTTCGTAGGATCGCAATTTCAAATCCATTCAAAACATAAGAAGTACCATATTGTTTCGTGTATAAGCCGCACCCGGGTTTTTGAGCTCCGAAAGGAGAAAAAAATGCATAAGCCGCACCCTGGAATTGGCCTCCAGGCGGCAGGTGCTCACTCATTTCGCAGCTATGTGGCAGCCGCAGCGAGGCTACGGCATCTTATGGCGTCGCTAGATGACAGCAGAGCGGAGGAAAACAGAGTCGCCTCTCACTCTCAGTAATTGTTTACAGCCCACATTGTTAAAGCTTGCGTTGTACGCTTATTGATGTGCATAAAAGAGGCGGTTCCATTTTACAATAGATTTTAGTTAATGATTAATGTGCAAGAAATTGAATTCTTCTCCATTTAATGGATGATATACTTTACAACCCTAAATACGGCTTTTCGAGATTTTTGAGATTAGGCTCCATAGATAAGCCACACCCGGGTTTTTGAGCTCGAAAATCCATAAAAAAAGTGCGGCTTATACACGGATTAATGCGGTATTTTCTTTCAAATGCTACGCAAAGAAACAAATGTTCTTTTATGTTGAAATTATTTCTTTTTAAGACATTTTCGGTTGAGCGATAATGCCGTCAAAATGAAACAGACTTCACTTACTTTCAGCAATTTGTCATACCGGCCAGCCGGCACGAGAAAGCGACCATCTTCTAAATGCATTTCCCTATTCTCCAACAAATTATTTAAGACGGGCAAAACGTTTCGTTCGGCCTTTTCAACGCCTTCTAAAATTAGGACTCGCCCCTCCACGGCAGCGCGAACTGCACTCTGAAAACAAGACAAACGTTAAATGTTGTCAGCGGTAAAAACATGGATTTATTGCAGTGAAGTCCGGATATAGCGACACTCACTTATAACGATAACCCGCTCATAACGAGACTTTTGGAAATTACCAAATCATTCAATGTATTTTCCCTATACCTTTGTATCACTTATAACGACACCCGGATATAACGACAGTTTTTAGGTGCATTTTGCCTAGATTTGGTCCGTTTATAACGACACTTAGCGTTAATTCGAAAAGAAAGCTGGACGAGATCGAGCAGTATTGTCGCCTCTGTGGCGCGTGCCTTGTCGGCGCGGCGGCGCGGCGAACGAGGGGAGGGAAAGGTGGGGTGGCCAGTGAGGTCCGGTTCCCTCCCCTACCTTCCGCAGGTATCTGTATCAGCAGCAAAAACTGCCGGAAGATGTCTTGGATATATGTCATAGAATTGAAACTGTCCTCCTGACTTCTAGCCCCAGGAGGCAGACAACCATCCTGGATTATTTTCCACGGAGCTAAGCTCAAATTGGCTGATCTTTACTTTTTAACTCATCTCATCTTTTAAACTTTTTACTAAGTTTATTCAAACTTTTTAATCCTTTTTTTAAATGTATTTACAAATGAGTTGATTCTTGAAATAAAATCTTATTTCATAAAATAAATTGTATACGGTGGTTATTTACCTAACGCTCCTGCTATTTACTTCCATAAAGAAACGGGGTGCCCTGTATTTTGTGGCAAGTTTTGAATCACTCATGTGCCTAAGCTTATTGAGTTCTTTTAAAAAATTATATTTAATATCTGAAAAACGTTTTTTTTTGGCGAAAAGTACACTACAACGATGTAAAAAAACGTATTTTTGCATAATATTAGCGAAGAAAACCCTTGGGGGGAGGATGTAAAAAAATAGTTCACTTATGACGACAGTCCGCTTATAACGACACTTTGGGCTTGCACGTTGGGGTGTCGCTATATCCGGACTTCACTGTATTTCGAAAGGCTGAAATTTAATCATAGTCGTAATCATAAACCTCATACGATGCTACAATGCCGGTGCACTGCATTTCCTTCCCGATAAAGGCGTATTTCTCTTGCACAAGATTAACTATAACGTCCAACCAAACCTCATCTAAAAAAAAAAATGACTGCCCCTGAGACGTTCGAGGTATTAAAGTTTCTGACTTGAGAAAAAAAAAAGCTCATGTGACAAAATACTCCTCCTTGGAGGAAGGATTTAGAGATTTCACATTTACCAAAGTAAAATAATTAGCGAGTTTCTATTGACCCGACTACCACATATAAAATGTATCAGGTTGAGTTCCGTGCGTTCAAGTCACCTCCCATTTAAAATGCATTAGGTTGATTACGTGTGTTCAAGTCTCCCTATATTAATTGCATGTCGGGTGAAGAGCAACACCCAAATAATTAAAAGAGAGAGAAAAAAGGTAAAGAAGGAGAAAAAGCTGTTATGAATTTATATCAAGAAAATTCGGACACAAAGTTATGTCCTTGAAAATGACTAAAACCCCCAATCTAACCTTATTTGAGTGAAAACTGAGCGGATGGCAAAAGGAAAGGAATACGGACCAGACGGACGGACTGAAAACAGGATAACGGACAAAGACAGCAACGTGGGGTACCTGATCATAAAACTTGGCGGTCCCGTTCCGAAGTTCTCTTCGCTGTTTGAGATCGGCCTCTGTTGTATCCCTCGACAAAGAGACGAACTCAACCTCCCTTCCGGTCAGCTCCAGGAACTCCAGAGCCAATCGCCGTCTCTCTGGGCCCGGCCGACCAATCAGGAACATATCCTGGCCGAGAAGATCTTTTTGTAACATCCATCGAAGGTGCTCAAGCGCTCTTTGGCTTTTCTTCTCTGGTACTGGACATACAGAGGAAAGAACTCATCAGTTCATAATACAGTGGAACATTTTAAACTTTAAGACTGCAATCTTTTTTTCGTGTGTTCAACCTTATGTCACTGACTGAGTGGAGCGAGGCAGAAGCCTTAATTCAAGCTTACGGTCGCCAAGCCCGATGCCGCTTACTTCTCCGCGGCAGCAGCAGGGAAGTCAGCGGGATCAAGTTTGGGGGTAGCTAAGCGGAACGAAAGTGAAGCGAGGTAGAGGGCACCTAGCGCAGGCTAACCTTGGCGGTTCAACACGGTTAGTCCTCAGAAAAGTTGGAGCCCGAGAGGTAAAACATGCCAACTTCAAAACTGAGAGTGAAGATTAAAGCCAAGGTCACAAGTCCCCAGCCCCTGATAATGGCTTATTCCATAAATAAACGACCAACACTTTTGGTATCTGGTGTACCTAAAGATCCTCATACCAAAGATGCGCAACCTCGGTACACGCTTCTGATTGGTGGATTTTCGACCGTTTGCGAAAACTAGTAGCTTAAATTCTAAGCAGAATTAAGAGCTCGTTTTTGTACGAAATGCAAGATTTGAGACTCAACTAAAGACTAGCAACAAAAAACACTCTCGGTGAAGGATATTATTTAAAATAATAAGGCTTCTTTTCAGGCCTTTCCTAACGGTCGGTTGCGAAAGGTCGCTGATTGGTCGGCTGGCAGAAAGGTTGCGCATCTTTGACTTGAGGATCTTCAGGTGTACCATCACAGTGACCTTCGAAGAGGTAGTGATTCGTAACGGCATCATAATTTCACCGTTGTACTACAGTCGCCTTTCCGATTTTTCCTCGGGCGAGTTTTCACATTTTTTTCTCCTTTCTTTTCTGTATATGCTTTTTACTTTCCCGGAAAGTATTGTAATCGTGAAAAAAATCGATGTTGAGATTTTGATGAATCTTCACGTTTTGAGGTCCCAGGAGTCCAAAAAAAGTTTCTTTTCTTTTTTTTTATGTCGTGCGAACTCCTTATTTTCTTTGTCATTTTTTTTAAAAGTTTTAACGACATTTGTTATACTTACAGTATTTCTGAGGTACATATTCTGGCGTTTTCGGTGTCGTGAAAGATTTGGAAACATTCCCGATCGTAACTTCTGTGTCAGCTGGAAAAGAGAGCATGTCCATCAACAAATTGAGGATAGCTACAATAAGTTAAAGATCTTGTTATGTTATATAAAAACTGAACATACTTGATGCTAATCTTGCTTGAGTGGAATTGATTGAGGCTGCTGCAGCTTTGAGCACCTTGCCAAAGAGGATTGGTGACTGCCACAATCCACTGGCCCGATACAACATGTTACCTTCCTAAATAAAAATTTGACATTTTAATTATGTAAAAAAAAAAGTGAGAGTTTTGAGGAGACAATGTTTGTTTTTTTTTCTTTCAGTGAATCCTGTCAAGAGTTACCAACCCCTGGAAACAATTTATGGTTTCCTCAATCAACACAAAGTAATAAGTACATAAGAATGATTCCAGTTACAAGGTATTTAACAAGGCTCACCACTAAAAACAGATTTTTTTTTAGCTTATGGGAAATAATATGAACATTTATTTCAGCTACCAGCACATAGTTTCTTTTCTTTTTTTTTTATGGAATGGATTTTTTGTAGCATAGTATCCTCATGTCTTTTCTTGAGAGCAGTCTGAGAGAAATGTTGATGGCAACTTTTAATCCACTAAATATTCCACCTCATAACTTTGAGATTCTTCAGTATTTTAAAATATCTGAGATAAGTAAAGTTGGATCCAACAACAAACTCAATTGATACTAAGTTAGTCCTAAATTCAACTTAAGTCAACCTGATAAGGGATTACAAATAGACGCATGTCAGAGGAAGAAAATATTGAGGCAGTTTGAATGCATCTTTCAGTAGGGCTCTGTCATGAGACTGCAAACCATGCAACACACAAGAATCTTACTGTGAAGACATGTTTTAATAGATGAGGTCAAAGTTCATTCATGTTGGGACACAGCCATCGCGCACGTACGAAACTTGACTAATCCCACCAATTACATCAGATACATGTAAAGCGCATAAATGCCAAAAATGTGGCATATGATAGTTATAATCAGAAACTTAATGAAAATATCAAAATACAACATTGAATCATACCTGTGCTCATGAGAAAAATGGTTTTACTCTGCCGCGAAAAGCTTCCTAGATCTGAATCAGAAAAATAAATAAATTTAAAAAAATGTAATAATAAATCTTGCGGCAGAGCGTGTGAAATTGAATATGGGAGATTAAGATCGGAGGATCTTTAAAAGGAGGTCTTGCGAGCCGATCATAGAATTCGACTTGAAAACCCTGCAACACGCCTAACATGTATCTAAGGAATTTGAGGTTAGGAAGCTATAATGTGGTTCTCGACCTTCCGAATTGAGACAGCGATTTTTTTTCGCGGTAAAGGTCCCACGTAACTATCAAATAAACTTACAAGAAGTAATCTGAAGGTTGTCAAGCAAAATCAACACTATTTAAAAACAATAACTTTACTGCATCTCTCAGAATTGCAATGCTGTCGCTACAGCTGAGGAAACAATAGAATGACGTCACTTGAACGTCACAGGCCTGTGATGAAAATTTCGTTGTTTTCTCTTGAATGTTTAGTGAACACGTACAAATTCCTCTCCTGATAGAGTCCCCTTGCTCTTAGAAATAACTATGAAATATTTTTTTCGTATTTATTCAAACTTTGGCTTGCAGAAAAAAAACACACCGCGCACAACAACAATAAAAAAAAAATCTCCACTCGCACAGTTTTTCATACTTACTATGCAACAGCGCGCTCTATTTTAAATAGTGAAAAGCGTTACGATACGAAGAAAAGGGAGTATTCATATCTTTGTCTTCGACTAACCATTGCAACGTAGAGAAGCTCGATAAAAACGATGTAAATGTATATGAAATGTGTATGATTCTTTTCATTTCTTGCATAAGCCTATATCGTCGACCGCAAGATTACTCACAGCGCCAGGCGTAGGATTTTAGCGGCGATCGCACATGCCGCTGTTAGAGCCCTCGAAAGGTACAGTACAGAATCTTATCTACTGAGGACTCTACCATAGATATAATCACTACGATTTATTTTTGCCTTGAATATGATAAATAAAAAAAAAGCGTGTGTAAAAGTGCAAATTAAACACCAAATCCTTGTAAAATCACTTCAAGTTGAATATCTTTGTAAGATGACGAAACGTCACACATTCGATGCAAACCTTTGACTAAAACATGAGAGTATATGGCTAAACTCTCATTATTTTGAATGCATTTACCAGAGAAGATTGGTGTCAATCACAATCCACATGCTCGATGCAACTTGTAATTTTATCAGTATTCAGTCAGAATCTTGTCAGAATTTTTTCTTTGTTTTTCATATTTAAAAAAAGTAAGCGTGCGCCTATGGAACACGTGTGCGCGCGGAAGACTTGCCTCGTAATATCATTTAAATGGAAAAACTTACTTTGTATAAACTGCGAGGAGTGTAAGAGCCTACGTGAGTTGTCGACTCCGAGCCATTCCCTCAAAGTGGGTGGGCTAGGCATGACTTCCTCAGAAGAGTCGAGTTGCACCTCCAAACGATACGAGCAGTCGTTAATTTTTTTTTCTCATCTAGCTACTTGAGTTAGAAACTCATCTATTGCCAATGATCTCACTTTCAAAACAAAAGAAGAAGAAGATAAAAGGTCCGTATTACAAATATCGCTTAAGATTACTCATATGTGCGAATCTTGCAATCCTTGGCTTCGTCACCACTCACTTGGGCATGATTGTGGATACGGCAATGCTTCAAAAACTTCCAAGGATTGTTAACGATCAGAAGACTGCTTACATGATGTGTGGTAATGTGATCTAAAATGGGGTAAGGGCATGTAGTCATGAAACAGTCTAAATATGAGCCAATACACAACATTTTATACAGTAAACTTGGCTAAGTCACATCGCCGGCCACGCTCGGGTCGGGCATCCGCTCGCACCAGACATTTTGCACTCAACAAGTCATTCCACAACCAGAAGTCGGCGGCCAGCGTAGAACCGGAGCAACGCGACCCACCATATTTCACCCGGTCAGCAACTTCTTTCGCTCGTATTGGACATCAAATGTGTTATCAAGATTTGACAGTTGTGCAGCGGGAAAATACCCATGTTTGGTTTTGGTTTGGTTTACAACTTGTCCGAAAGGTCTGGTCAACGTGTATGGTGGTAACCAACCAACAATCCATTCTTTATGAAGCAACTACTAAAATATCTCTCCCAAATAATAGACGAACATCTTATAAAATTCAAAAAATAAATATAAAAAACTTTTACTTTTTATTTTTTTTGGAGATGAAAACTTTCCTTGTCTCCAAGGAATCCCCTACGCAACACACTGAATTTCACCTGCCATTTTTGAAATCATAGTTTACTGTTAAAATCTCGCCTGGCCGAAAAGAGTTGGTAATAATAATGCATTTTGATACGGTGATTTAAACGCGAATCCCGTAATCTGATTGGCAACCAAACATAAATTTGGAAACGACTGTACAGTATTCACAAAGCATGTCTAAATAAAAACAGATCGCTACCCGATTCCCATCGAGGGCCCTACTAATTTGACGGTGATATATTGCAATCGTTTTCACTAAGTGGTACCGCGGTACTTCCACACGCATCCCTCGACAAATCTACAAAAGCAGGACAGTTCTGTACAAGCAGGCCTACAGTAGCCGTCGAGGATCACAATTATAGAATAGTTCCTGTTGTGACGAGAAGTAAAGAACATGTATCCCTCACAGTGAGACTCAAATACTGAATGATTAACGTATACATAGAAAATTCTCACAATACCTAACTAATTGGAGCTTTGCCCCCTGGCAGATTTAAATGTGGAAAAAATAAAAAAGGATGTTCCTGTGTGAAAAGATTGGCACACAAGCAGGTTTACACAGAGAAGGAATACTGAAGACCTTCACAGGTTCTTGAATGGGACTGGTGTCCTAACATGACAAGAAATAGCCCAAATTCATTTAGAACTTTTTATGGTACCAAAAGAACTTAAAATGTACAAGCAGACATTGGGTAGTTTAGGCACCTGAATCTAAAGGTTATTCTATAATACAGGTCCGAAATCACATGATTACGTCGATATTCGTACAAAGCTTGACACCGGGAATAAATTGTGACAAGATCCCTTGAACCATTAAGGTCTTACAGATAAAAAGACTTCTAGTCGTAAATCGAGTTTTAATTGAGGGGGATATGGTAAAGAGTGGAAAAGACAACAAAAATCAACTGCAGACTCATGACATGCTAACTTGACATGGGCAAAGTGGATGTGAAAGAAACAGACTTATTCAAAGGTTGCTAGCTGATAACTGAGATCTTCAAATCCACTTGGCCTGAGTTGATTCATCACATCAAGTTTCGAACAGTCTGTCACCACTGGTGTCACCATTGGTCCATGCATCCCGTTCAAGGAATACATGACACGGGCGACTGCTTACTTAGGAAGCATTCATCAGTTCGTTTAGCATTTTGGATACACGTTCCAACTGCATTAGGATAATTTACAGCATCGCAACTATTGTTAAAACTATGCTTAATTTAAATCTATATAAACAAAATAATTATTTTCAACATTGCCCCTAAACAGACACAAAACTCGAAAAATCCTAGACACAGTTCCATTCATAAATTTCCTTACAGGAGACCCTGCACACAATGCCTTTAGATCTGGACTTGATTCGGAGACACGCTTTTCTCCAGCAAAACCAAAAGACGGACAGGAAAAGACAACCCAGCTGACATGAGTTTGCTTCTATGATGTGCACACTTGACATGGAACGCCTAACACACCGATATCACCTCGTGTCCGCTTACTGCGGATAATGCACCCTACGCCATGTCGTGTCGTGTCGTGTCGCGCCACGATGCGAGTCGAGTGCCATCAGCTGCACCGATTGGGAAGGTTCAATGCACACCATGGAGTAGAGTAGACAGCTCACAGGCTACGCCACAGAGCAGCACCGCGTGCTGCCAACCATGCCAGGTTAGGAACTATCGAACACAATGCACTTGAGCACATCAAAGCACCAAAATGAGAGTTAAAAGTAACAATGACAAATGATAGCAGGAAGTGAAGTTGAAGTCCGTCAGTACTTTACAAAATCAACATCGGCATCACCCTCCCTTTCATTTCATCAATAAATATCTCTTTTATTAGCAATTTCTGCTCTGCATATCCTACTCTGAACAGAGTAAAATAGATAAATAGATGCAAGGTACAAAAGTCTTTGTTACGCCACCTCCATAGGAGGTAGCACAGCCCGCTCTCGACCACAAAAATGCGTCGTGCCTCGGCAAAGTTCTTGGTTCAATAAAACTAATTCATTTAAACCTTAAACGTAAAAGAAATTGTCATACACAACATATAAAGGAGAACATCTAGCTTCTGCAGGGTTCATACACATGGATGGTATGGCCATCGGTACGGCCATGGGTATGGCCATGGGTATGGCCATGCACACACTTCAGTCACTTGAGAAAGATATAGAGGAACAGCCCATCGGCGAGAGTCGATCACGTTGCGTACCGCTTCGTCCACAGCCTGGCGTGCCGATCATGCTCTTCGCGATTCTGCAAATATTGTGTAGCTATGTTGCCCACCAACGGGTCAGCTGCGAACACACCATGTCCCTCATTCACATTTCTTTCAAGCCTTCCTCCCACTCACCTCTGCCTCAACTCACCTGGATTACAATCCGTAAGTAGCGAGCAAATGGACAACAACACTTTTGATATGGTCAGAGCGGGTGACCAGTTGTCTTTTAGAATGTCCAAACAAATTACACCCTGGCTGTTGATGTTGCAATGATAGATCCTAGTTCGAAAAGTCACCTGGAACATACACAAAGAATTAGCATTGCTGTGCAAAATAATACAGGCAAGTAAAATGCTTATGATGTACAACTTACCTTGGGTGGTTTGAAGGGATATTCTGGGGAGAAATGAATGTCGAGGAAGAAGACTCCTCCTTCATAAACAGATCCAGGTGGCCCAAGAATAGTGGAAACCCATTCATACAAGTTATCACCTTTTGGACCAGCACTGAAAACAGACACAAACTTCAGTACATCAAAACATTTAATAACCAATCACTAAAGTGGATACGCACCTGCAATTTGGTGGAGGATCCAGGGTGATTTCAGCCAATTCTTTCTGGATCCTGAAAATACAACAAACTTCATTTAAATAAACAGTCAATAGGAATGCGGAACAATTTCGTTAAATTCAACTTCGCACTGTCCCAACCCTAACGAATCCACGTATTTCTTTCTTTCCCCTCGATCCCGAGAATGGAAGTTTTTCTGTGATATGATTCATACTTGACGAACCTTTTCGCAGAGGTGCTCAAAGCCTTTGACATTTTAGGGTTTGGTTTTGCATCCTTATTATCACCACTTTTGTCATTCAATGAGGGTGTACCCCGGCCGCGGCCGGCTCCGCTCGAACCAGCCCCGGACGCCATCGGCCTGTCAAATCACAATTGCAAATATTATCTCATAACAGTTTTGCAAAAATTGTAATCCTGGAAAAAAAATACGGTTTGTAAAAAAAGGGAAAGGAAAAAAATGAAAGATTTATGTAGTTTGTAAAAAAACAAAACAAAACAAAAAAACGACAAAATTGTTTCTTCCTCCAAAGCTGCTAACTTTGTGATACCTCTCATATAAAAACATCCATTTTCCTCAGTGAAACAATCTGCATGGCTAAGTTCTCTTAACAAGAACTGAGAGAGAAAGCACAATTATCATTTTTCCAGACACAACTCTTTGGAGAATGTTGCTCATGATAACTTCAAGAAGAAAATTTCCAGCTCTAGAAGCTGACAAGGTATCATAAGTCTGATCATGAAAGCTGCAGCAGAATGGAAAACATACATTCTGAGTGCATAACACACGAGCAATTGAAGAGAAATCATTTGGAATATATTATAATATATATATTCTATATAATAAATTATATATATTACTAAAATATGAATGAAAACACATTGCAAAAGTTTGTCTGGGCCATTCCCTCTACCATCCTTCATTTCCATCAGTCTTAATGAGTTACACATTTCAAAGGCAAACCTAGAGTGCAACTCTGATTCAATAAACAGGCATAACACTAATTAAGAATGCTAAAAATAGTGCTAGTTCAAATGATCAAGTAGGCCCTTGCTCCTAGAACCTTGACAGGCAGAGATGCCTACCATAACCTACAGAGAACATAATCCTACTAAAGATAAGTGCAAAAAGCACTCATTCTATGAGATTTCGATTCAAGAAATTTTAAATTAGTGAACCATGCAACACCAAAATATGTTGATCAACAAACCAAATAAACAAAGAAGGTTTGTCAAAAGAGGAGAAATCAGATTCTGCTAGCCTAATAAAACAAAAAATAGGAAACCAATACTATATCAATATCAAAAATATTAGATGGAAATAAAGGGCAAACGCTCAATTACGGTGCAATACGAAATTTTGAGAGAAAAAATTCGAACTTGCGAGCTAGGCAAATTAGGCTGCGTTTAGGTCGCCTCCGAACGCCGAGGTCTGCTATTACTACTGACAAAATAAAAATTTGGTAAAGCTGAAGCAAACGTACACGCGCTAAAAGGGGAATAACCATGAAATGATGATGAGACACAAAAAGGGGTAAGATGGGGCATCGGTACTGAGTTATCGCCGAATGAGGGGGGCTCACAATCAAACTGATATAAAGACTGCGGCACATAATGATAAGTGCGTAAATACAGGTCTGAACTTCAAAGGAAGGAAAATAGAGTTCAAATCATGAGCTTACAAGGAAGTTCAAAGAAATTAAAATAAAGCAGAAAAAAAAAACAAAAAAAAACCTAGGCCCTAACATGGTACCCACAAATGCAAGTAAAATAAGCAGCTTGACCAAGTTTTTCAGGTCGCATAAATTTCACATCCTTCAACTTGGACTAAAACTGCGTAAGTTCGAAAAAAAAATTGAAAAAATACTGAATAGACAGGAATTAAAACGAAGTCCATCATTCACCGGCTGCGATCATACCAGTCAAATCAAAAATCAATAGTGTGTGTGTCAATTTCGACCGACTATACGAAGAGGCCGAATGGTGAGACGCTACAACAAACACAAAATGCGCACGATTTCCCCAGAAACAGTAGTAAGCTGCTGAAGATACACCCGAGTTTTGAGAGAAATAAGACGAAGCGTTTCCTCGAGGATGTACACTGAGAGAGCAACTATGCACAGCTACGCCCTGGCAACTTTAGGCTTTAAAAATAATCCGGGCGGGCAGTATTGGGACTTAAAATGCAGAAAGGTGGGGCACAAGGCAGTTCTCGGTAAGAAGTCAGCCAATCTGCAGTCTAATGAACACAATTTAACAATTTAAAAATTTACCAAAGCTGAGCGAAGATAGAAAACAAAACAGCAAATTTATACAAAGACACGGCTCGGCGAAGGCTTATCGTTCTCTACGCACGTGTGTTAGAAGGCCGAGCGTTGACTTCCAGTGAGCAGCTACCACGGTGCAGAGAGCATACGGTGGCTCCACTTGGCTCGCAAAGTGAAGCCCAAAATGTCGGCACGTTATAGTTCTCCGCGCCGCCGCTAGTGCTGCGCCACTAGTAATGAAGGGGCCGACTTTTTGCTGGGCGCTTAAGGAGTCTCGTAAAGTCGTCGCTAGCCAAATCGTTATTTTTCGCTCTATTCAAATTCGGAATAGCCTATTAGGAAGCTTAAAGTCTAGGGCT
>Ga0058701_10002693_pt1 | contig 13621 bp, 6 predicted proteins | sample AgamicOrMae_FD_97039 | JGI IMG/M metagenome (GOLD analysis project Ga0058701, IMG submission 97039) | Agave microbial communities from Guanajuato, Mexico - Or.Ma.e | ecosystem: Host-associated > Plants > Phyllosphere > Phylloplane/Leaf | place: Guanajuato, Mexico | collected 2012-06-04 | reverse complement strand
GGCTAGGGAAACACCATTTGGAGTTCCGAAATACTTCAAACGTTCCGAAACATAGATTGTAAAACAGGATACGAAAATTTCTTGAGCAAATTTTGCACTGTTTTCTTCAAGGATTCACGTTAAGGGTTGCAGGGGGTGCAAAACAATCTAATCGGAACCAAATCTTCCGGACTTTGTTTAGGAATGTTGTCCAAACATTTTAAGCACAGAACGAACATTTTTAACCCACTGGTTCAGTTTCTACAGCAGTTTTAAAAAACGAAAAAAAGTGAGTCCATACTTTTGACCGGTACTGTATGTCTCGACGCGAATACGTTAAAATCCTTAATTTGGGTCACAGGCTCTCTTTAGTGATTCTTAAGTCCTTATCGACAAAATAGTTTGTTATTCCAAAGATTAGCATAAGTTCCAAATCAAAAAAAAACAAAAATAGTGCAGTTTTTTTTAATTTTAAAAACTATTTTTTTATTCGCCTTATGCAGTAATAGGCTCATTGGTAAGAAATGAATGCTTTAATTGCGTAGACTCTACAAAAGTGACAAACAAAATCCTTGAATTAGGTAGCTGTATACTTGCTTTACTTAAAACTTGCAGTGTAACAAGTATTTTGACAAATTTTTAAGATAGCCCTGTCTAGAACGATATCATTGTCATAAGTTTTCATCGGGCCCTAATTCGTTTGATATGACTAATGGCAGGATTACTCAAAAACTAACTGGAGGTTCTCGTTTAAATATAGAATATCCAAGGAAGGGCATTCGACTACCGGATACGTGCAACTGTAAACAATAAGTGTTTGTTTGTTGAATGATATTTATAATCGATAAAATGAGCCAAGGATTCTAAAGACGCATTTATACAGATCCGTGATGAAGGTCCTGATGCTCAACTACGCCTGCTTCTAATTCTGTCTACGCCCCAAATAGCCCTTAGCAATTTTCGGGTATGAATGAAAATTCTGGCACTAGGGCCATTATTACGCATGGATGGAATAGAGGGTACTCTCAAAAAGGTTAACCAGGACATACGGAGCTCAGCTTGAAACAAGTTTTAATGAACAAACTTGATTCCCATTTCGAAAGCCGCCAAGCATACTTGGCCCGTTGGATATAAGCGCATGTCCGAAAAAGCCCCCCCCCCGCCCTTCCAAGAGGGACGAAATCTACCTAGTAGAACTATTATCAGCCCCTCTCTTTACTACTTGGAATTATGAACGGATTCCATTCAAGCGTTCTTTTCGCCTAAGAATATGGTGCAACATGCAGGAACGACTATTGCCGTTCCGTTGTGCTCAATTCATATTGCTGAATTCCTATTGTGCTCAATTCATATTGTGCCCAATTCATATTTGTTCAAATCATATTGTGCTCTATTCATATTATGCTCAAATTTTGTTTAACTTTCTGATAATGTTTTCCTTGTTCTTAGAGCTTGGAGTTTTTTGCTTGTTTGTTGTGATTGCTTTCTGTTTCTCAAGGTTTGCATTTTTTCATCTCTGTGATCCAACTTCACAAAAATTTTCATTACATTTTGATGATTATAGATATGAAACTGCGTAGGTTAAATTAGTCAAGGTTAAATTACTAGTGCCTTCACAGTTGCTTCACTGGAAAGTGCGTTGTTGTGCCGCTTGACTTTGCTGTCGCCAAGCCTGATGCAGCTTACATTTCGGTGACAGCTCCTACCGAGCGACAGAACACCAACGTGTATCCGCATTAGGCGAGGTTACTTAAAGTGAGGTTCAGTTACATGCCCTGTGCATCGCTCTTCTTGGGAAGGAAATGTGGAGCTTAAAGGTGGGAAATCTAATAACCTTAATGATTCCGAATCGTGTGCCTGAAGATTGTCCGTGTTTTCTCAATACCATCGTTTTCTTCAAGATAGACGTATCAAAGCTATGACGAACGTATGTCCATAAAAAACATTCATGACGTAAAGTTAGGGCCTATATCATAATATTTTTGCTATACGTATTTTAACGAATACTTGTTACAGAAACAAACCTTATGTTTCTGCAATATGTATTCCGGTTTTGTGAAGTGTGGCTGTAAGTTAAACTCTTGAAGGGGTTTCCATCTCTTAGTTAGAAAGCTAATACCTAATAACCCTTTTTCTAAGTAAAATTCTCTTTTGCAGGAAGATTTGCCCAGCCATGACTATTAATTTGGTATTGCAAACAAATCTTAGCTATTATCCCCCCTTCTTTATCAGAAAAGCGATTAATAGTCTAGTTATTCCCCTCAGTATATTAAATAGAGACCGAACAATGAAAATATTCCCTTACTAATCAATTTAGAGGGGTGTTTTCTTTCTGCATAAAACAGATCTTTATTTTGTTTGTAGATAGCCATGAATAATGAGTTCCCTCGTTTACTACTTACTCAGAGAGTTTCCGAAGCACTGTTTTACACGATTTGCAAGAAAAAGAAAACTCGTGGAAAGATTTATTTCTGTTCATTATGACTGCATTCATTTATTTTACTGAAACTTTCCGTTTATTCTGAACTGAGAGTTTCTGATCGAGATTTTTAACCCCGCCTTTGGGATGGAAAAGTAAGGATGTATCAAACATTAGCCTATGAGGGTAATTGCTTGATCTAAAAGGTTCGTTTAATTAATTCTTTTGCGATCAAATACGTGACATTTGATTAAGGTTAGTGGAACGGTCATCAAAATTATATGGAAAATATTCATACTTTTGTCGTTCTTGTGACATGTTTATTTTAAGTAGAGCATTAAAACTACCAGGCGAATAATCTCATTGCGATATAAATGTGAGACCTAAAAACTGAGTTTTTACTTCCACGAAATTGATTTCTGAAGTCAAGAAAATATTTGTTTTTAATTTAGTGACCAAGAAATCATTTTCTAGCTGCCAGATTTTTTTTCTTGCTACGAAAAAAATTTTGTACTGCAATAAAAAAAATTTTGTGCCGAGAAAAAATATACTTGTAAAAAAAAATAGGTTCGCCACTGTATTAAGAAAGCATTTTCTTAGCATCATGGACATTTATGTGAGTGCATGCTATCAATATCAGATATAAACTGTTAGGAGATTTTCTTTTCTCTCTTTTTCATTATGTTTACAATTGTTATAGAAACTTTATAAGCTGAAATGGCTGGAGCAGTCGGGTTTTTAACATTTCATTTAGAATCACTCCTTTTTTTTTGTCAACGCTCAAACAAGTTTCTTGTGGCAGATAGGTCAGCAGAGTGGCTCTAGAGATTTTGACAAACGATAGCACGTGCTGAAAAACTCCGAATAGGCTTGGCACCGAAGGTGTACAGGTGTGAAACATCGATTCTGGTGCTGGACCCATCATAAATTAGAGATGAAGACGAGTGGAGTTTCGACATGCATTTGACCGAGTAGGAGCACCGCACAAATTGGAAATGACAACTTGTGCAACTGTGTGTAATATCTGCATGTTTATGTAGGTGGCGTACCATTGGTTAGTTGAATATTTCTCTGTCTCTAGCGTCAATTATAAGGCTTCCTTGCTACGGAAATAGACATTACGAGGGTACAGTCGAGTTGTAAGAAGTCCATGATACCTCTAATCCTCAAGCTAATCGTTATTTTTGCAGAACTTGTGAGGACTTATGGTTGGCTGTGAAAGGTCGCCCATCACCTTTTGATCGTGATTTTGTTGTTAGTACATAGAGACGTTTGTTAAGTAAAGAATTATACAACTAAATATTTTATTTGTACACGATAAAAATGTTATTTTGTTGAAGAGCCATACATGTTAAATTATTTCAAACGTATAAATTGATTTTAATGTAAAATCTAATTTTTAATTTTCGAAACGAATCCATACTGAACAATTGTAAATGTAAGTAAATGCCGGTAGTGTATCTTCTCAGACAAATATTTCGCAAAAAACTATATTAGAGGAAAAGTCTTTTTGGTCTTAGACATCTAATGTTTGAATTTCCATAAACTCCTCAGTTATTTAAATGCTACATTCACTTTTATTTTGATCAGAAAAGCCTTCCGATTCTAAAATATTTCTATGTTTGTGTAGCTTCTCTAAAAATAGATCTTTAAATTCGACACCGTGGGCATGGGCCTTGAGGTCATGCACAAAAACGGCATCAGTTTTATTCAAATTAATGTATAAATATCTTGAAAAATACTACAAGATACAGTTTTGTATAGGTTAGAATTTTGAAGTACTTTCAAAAGACATTGTAAAACCTCTGGTCATTTTACAGTGGATTCTACGTTAATTTTTCATTACATGTATAAATAAAAACTAAATTTGAGTATTCTTGAAGAAGTAAATACTTAATTACTGGTTATACTAGCCGATTATGATTTTTTCATTAAGAGAAAGCCGCACGAAACTGTATTTTGAAATAAAAGAATGTTTACGTTAATGTGTGCGCACTTTCCTTCGCCGGGGGAGGGAGGGGACATAAAAGATCGGCGCATTGCAATGTACAGTACACTAGTCAGATGTCTCTATTTGGCTTCATTATTGTGGCGGAGACTGTAAGAAAAATTGTGTTGTTTTGGTTTTTGTTTCGTCTTAATATAACGCGAAATTTGTGAGAAAATCGGCAGCAATACCTCCGAAAGTTCGGATGCAGTATAGTTTTCTCTGCTATAAACTATAGTTTTCTGTTGTTCAGAATTGTTTTCTGCAAAACTTTTTGGTGAAAACGACTTTGGCGAATCATTGCACGAGGATGTAAAACGCTTCAATATTTACTTGTCTGCCAAATAAATTTCTATTATAACTAAAAATAGTATTTGAGTTTGTTTTTTTTCAAATCAACGTTTGTCTCTTGTATACAGCATAATTAAAAAGAAATAATGCCAGCATATTTATGTTGGGTCACATCCAATATCGCCCTGGGAGTAAAGCAGTCTGTCTTACAATACGATGATAAACTCGCTGTTTTCAGGTTACAGGTTCTTTCTATGCACACGAGGGTATTTTAGTTGAAACCCGTTTAACGGATGACTGATTGTCTACAGTCTACAGCCAGCAGTACAAAATCTCAATATTTCAGCCATCTTTTCTTATAGCTTTCGTTTTCAGAAAATGTGGTTGAATCAACTCAAACATAAAGAAAATGTTTGATCAGTCAGAAAACTCAGTAAAATTACCTCAGAAAAAAATTCAGCATTGCTCTTATAATCAATTAGAAATGCACTCTAAATCTGAAACAGTGAAAAGTCACTATTTCCCCAACAAAATTGCTCCAGTGGTTTCATTCAGTGACGCAGTTTTGTTGGGGAAACAGTGAATTGTCACTGAATCCCGGTGACTTTCACTGTTTTCGATTTAGAGTGTGATTTTATCTTCCTCTGCGTTGTTCTAACTTGGTTCAAATTTTAATTACTTAATGAGGATCGACTCGATATAACCGCGTAAATACCTTTTTATCTCATCATCGTCACTCCATTCGGCTTGCTGACGTAAAGTAGAGCACAAGAGATAGAAAAAGCTGCCCTTATAATTCAGAGTCTACTCTCTCATTTACGATATTTCATCATTGTGCCCCGTGTTTTCGTGAGTTGTGAAAATTTGCGGCAGAAGCCATCAAATCAAAATGTCCATTGTTTACGCAAGGGAACGCCAGGTCACGTGAGCGACCTCCACTAATGTGAGTTACTTTCCAGGCCGCAAATTTACGACCCCGAAAAAAGAGGCCCTCTCGGAACACGATTACAGTACCTTGCGTAAGAGCCCACTCTGAGGCCCCGTTACGTGGCGTGACGTTCGAGGGTGCTTGTATGATATCAGCCTCACTAATCCTCATGCGTAGAAACATTACATCCCTTATTCGTCTCAGTTTGCATCTAAAATGAATGTGTTACTTCTCCGAACTTTCGGTCAGGGGAGGGGGGCCGTCATTCAGCGCGGAAACCAATCATGCTTGTCTTCGTCATGTCGCTCCAGATGGCTGAAATTTATTCGCAACCCCTTCCGGGTGGGGGACTGCAGACATGGAGTAAAAAAGTCGCTTGTAGACCTCCCAGCAGTGCGAACGTCCTGACGAAACTTGCCGCCCCACCTACACAACTTCGGACAGTTCATATCTGTGTTCGCGTGTAGGAAGCTGAATACGATTTTTCAGATGTTCTAAATTTGAGAAGTTTATCAGGTGTGATCGGCCAGATTTGTCATCGTGAGAAGCAAACGTCTAAAATCATCGAAAGTTAATTCACTACCGCCCAGCGATGCCGTTCGGAAACAGAAATATTTATTTTAGAGGATCTTTTTGGTTCAGTTTTGTCACAATTCGAAAGTTATCACCCTTCTGGAAACCTGAAATTTAATAATTTAGGCATTTTCTAAAGCTTAAAATTGCGTAATTTTATGGGGAAAATCCTCCGAATTTCTCTTAAGCTAAATTTCACTCCAAGTACTTTGAGCTGGGTTAATGCCGTTTTCACCCTGCAAATTTTAATAGTCGCCTTTATATCCTCTTTTGTTTCCACCATTCGACTAGGGAAGTAGAATGGTGTCAGAGCAAAACACAAGGCGTCCTCTAACTAAGCGTAATTGAACGAAAAACTGTCACCTAGATAATGCTTACTTCTCGGCGGCAGCAGTGGGCCGCTGAAAAAGTGGCATCAGGTTTCGCTACAACAGACCAATGGCGATGCGACGAGCTGAAAGTGGGGTGTCTATTTCCTTGCAGTGATTGGATGGCTGAGGTAGGTGACCTTGGAGGGGAGGGGATTGCTTCCCCCTCCCCTCTCACACTCCACGACAACTCGACGTCGTTGAAATCCGCGCATATACTCGGTTCAGCCAAAGGTGTCGATTCGGGTCGACGGGTCCACCGAGTTGGGCACCAAAATAAGCCAATCAGAAGCAGCGGCTGCGAACGTTCGGGTGATGCGTGGTGATGCTGAATCTCAAGTTTGTCGCTGATTGGCTGCCACAGAGGCTCAACTCGGTGGCCCCATCGACTCGAACAGAGACCCTTGGCTGAACTGACTATATTCCCAAATACTTCTCCACTTCCGACATGAACTGAGGGCGCCCTCCTCTCATGCTTCAGAGTGTTCTGTGAGTATCGATAGCTGAATTTATCGCCTCTCAAGTTTGAATATTGATTATTTGAATTGCATGCCCTTTATTTGTCCTCAAAGAGCAGATGAATCTGAGTAGTTGGAATGAATCGAACGAATGATGTGTTCATACAAAAAACGAAATCATGATATTGATTTGATGTTGATATGGATCGCAACCTATTTTAGTGTGAAAGAACCGGGTGAAAGGGTAGTCGACCTTAAAACTTTGAAGTGAACTTTGCTTCCGATGAGAATTCGTGTTAATCAAAACTTTTACGTGTTTTACATCGCATCATAGCAGCTAATTTATGTAGCCGCACGCCTGTTTTGGGTACGAAGGTAGGTAATTAACCACTACTTTAATAAAGCTTATGAAATCCCCCAGTGAATAGCCACATCAAACAAAAAAGCCCTGCGAGTTTGCGTATTGAAATATGCATTGATAATTGTATCTTTAAAACTAATAATCATGAACTCGTTTTATGAAAATAGATTGAACTGGATGACCAAAACCCTTATTTTTATCAGTATACTAGAATACGAATCCGCATATTTTTTTCGCCATCCCGCATTACTCCTTATCTGAAACGAGTTAATTATATTTTTAAACACGAAAATTTTGCTTGCAAACAAGTTAACACTTCAAAATTAGTTAGTTTATCATACTCTTAGTACATTGTTTTCTAAGTCGAAATAAATGTACCATAGTTCATCATACTCTAAGTACATTGTGTTCTAAGTCAAAAATAAAGTTACTTTATCTAAGCAAGTAGCGTGTATTTTACCCCAATTCACGCTTATATTATTTAAAATAAGATTTTCCTTCGTTTTTCAGTGACAGACTTTTTTGTAGGACAGTACTAACAGTCCAAAAGGTATTGTCCGGTTCCGGTCGCGCTAGAAGGCTTCGTCTTATGGAGAAATACATTGGCCACCGCCTTGTTACACGACCGAAATCGGACAATACCTTTTGGACTGATAGTACATTTTTTTTTTCTCGAGGTTCATGAATTTCAGTGGAATGTTTCTAGAACCCTTGGACTAAGAAAAGGTTGCGGCTCACATGACATTCAGACCTTAACAATAAGTTTCCTAATTAGTCTATCGATTGGACGCAAGACAAGGTCGTGCACAAAGGGTCGTCGCTAGCCCTTTGCTATCAGCCAACTTTCTCTGAAACAGGAAATTGCATTTAGAATGAGGCGAAACGTCTACATCCTTGTTTCTCTATGCCAGCGATTAGCTTTAGGCAATACGGCCTAATTCATACGACTAATAATTTGGCAGCAAATTTAAAATCCTTTTTCTATGGTTTCGTTTAGGTTCTGCGACTTTTCGCTCAACGGCAACTTCTACTGGAGATTATCATTTTCACAAGAAATAATGATAATGTTAAATATTTTAAAAGACCCTCCGTATGAACTAAACAAGAGTTTGGAGTTCTTTCGAAACGTTTTTTTCTGGCATTTACGGTAGCGTATAGAAACTTTAAAAGCTTTACCTTACCTTGGCCTTGAAAACTGAAACTCACGCTAAACCTAACCTACGCTTAAACCCTAGTTCAAGTTAAACTTTTTTACCGAAACCGAATTTTGTAATTTAAAACTACCGGTAACATAAAATACTCTAGCTAAAAATTGAATCAACATACCAATTTTTTATTAACTTATGGAATTGATTTGTAAAGATAGCATGCATTTATAAAAAAAAAGGAGTGTTGGTATCAGGAGCGCTTCCACGTAAATTGTCAGCAAAACCGGAGGAACGCAATCTATTTGTTTCCGATCGAGATTTTCGCGGTAAAAAAAAGGAAAGAAAAAAGTTTGAGCGAATGTCTGGTACCCGTGCAAATAGTACCGGCGTATCGAAAGAAAGAGCGCATTGCTCAAATCAAATATTGGTATCTGGTCTTATTTCCTGTTTCAAAGAAGACGCCAAACGCTCGTTTACGGAAACTGTAGTTATAGAAACAAGCTGCTTATTTGATGCCCTCGAGACTTGTGATAGGATTCTGGTTGCTCGTGAAGTTCAACATAAGGTTAGGCAATGGATGATGTGTTAGGTTATTTTTGGTCGGGGGAGGAGCCGCATTAGGTTAGGTTAGATGTCCCGAGTTTTGAGATCTATATTTATGAAGATTCACTTTTTTAATTAAACTCTTTGGAGGAAATTCTCAGAATCTCCTGTAGCCTTGGAGCAGATATCGTAAACAACCCCGCTGTGAGCGGTATTCAAGCCTCTGCCATAGTTATGCTACATTTTGCGACTCCGGTATTTTTAAACCAGAAAAGATAACCCAATAACAAGCACCCCCATGGAATGAATTGAGTTCCCCCCATGGAAACCGAACGTCGAACATACGTCGAATACACGTCATTCGTGACGTGGAATACACGTTGATTTTACGTCGGCAGTAGAGTTCTAGCGTAACTCGATTCATCGTTGGTTCTACGCCAAAAATTCCACGTCAATTCAACGTTGATTCGACTTTGAATCTACGTCTATTCAACGTTGAATTAACGTTTAATCAACGCACTTAACACAAAATATCGATTCTCAGCTCGAGGAGCGATCCAAAACACATCCAACATGCAAGCTGACAGTGGCTAATCACGAATTTTCGAAATCAACACTGCAGCGTACTCAGCCAGGGGAAACGCCGTAAAAGTTTGGAACTCCCTCAAAAAATACTCGCTCAGTTATTAACATAAAATACGTGTTGTAACTGTTTTATCTTCTTCGTCAAAAGCATAAGCATCTGACCACCAAAAACCGAAGTTCTTTTTATCATCGTTCGCCTCACTTCAACCCATTTCATCTCAGTGGTTTACTCTCTTCTGCAAACATTTACCCGAGAAAGACAATGCGTCGAATGTTAGTAGAACTGTCGTAGAACTGAGAGGGACGTACAAGTGAAAATAATCTTCCATATAACGCCATGTATTCTGGTTGAGACTATATCCATTGGACGTACAAACGAGTGGGACTTACAATGGAGAGACGTATATCTGACAATGAGACTCTACTGTACGTTTAGCCATACCATTTAAAAGGTCTCGGCGAGAGCTCTCCATTGATGTGGCTGAACATAACTATAACTGTAAAAGTTACCGACATACAAACTACCCTCGTTTTATTTTCACACCCAAAACAGAAAAGAACTCCTTAAAACAGGTGTTTCGTTTTTACTGTGAAATTTGTTGAGCCAAGGTATCTTGGGGCTGAGTTAACTGACATCTTGTTCCTCCTTCATTTTCTAGGAAATTAAGTGTGCAATGTGATGATTTAAGGGATGCTGCCAGGGCTGGCATCGCCGTATACGTAGTCCAGAACGACTCTGCCCCTCGTCGTAAACGTATAACAGATCGTGAGTCGTGCTAAAGTCGGTCATCTCCGATTTTTTACGAGCGCGAATGGCTAGTGACCAACCGGGAGCTTCCCTCCTTCAAATTTGCAGCGCTTTCCTGCAACTCCCGCGGTTACGATTCACTGATTTCATTTCTTTTTGTTTTGGCCTTTGAATCTCGTCACAAAGTCGACTCGACAAATATTGAGAGGGTGGCGCTGACTTACGACGCCGCTAAAACAAATGCCGCCTCGGTTTTATACCCCTGCTCCTGAACTTGCGGTTGTATTGAATCTCACCATTTTGTCCGGTCTGCCATTTTACTTCCATGTTGTTAGAACGAACGGAAGTATTTAGAATCATTTTACGTGGCTAACATCGTAAAATTACTTCGAATAACTCAGTATGTAGCGAAACTAAACATACTTTATCCTAACCATACGTTACCTGGTTTGAACTAAGAATTGAAACTTCCTAGAATTGATATTAATATTTCGTAGTCAAAATCGGACCAATACCATTGAAAAGTAGTGTAAGTTTGATTGCTATTGAAATGCAAAATGCGAATGAATTCCATCACTGATTACGAGATTTTTACGCGCGCATAATTGAACTTAATTTATTTTAGCCTAATATTCTCCTTTTTTGAATCATGCCTAACATAACCTATCCTATCGAACTGGACCTAACCTCACCACATCATAGCCTAACCTATACCCAACTGAATTCCCTAACCGGGCAAACTCACTGTAGCACATCCGTTTTCCACTCTTCTTCCATTCAACTAATAGAGAATTTATAATCAAAACTGAATATTATTATCACTCTAAAAATTTGAATCGCACAGACTCCCACTGATTCAAATCTAGAGTGATTATTCAAAATTCAGAAAGCATACTATTTATTGTTGTTGAACGCTTGTTAATGAATTTCAAATCCGAGCTGACAATGAGCCTGAAATCTTAGATTGTGTTCGTCTCTTGAAAGTAGAGAACAAGTAGAGCCTAGGTTAGAATGTTAACGGTCAATACGTGATATTTTCGTGGATCAGTTCGCCAAACCTGGCCAATAGCCAAGTGCTCAATTGGGTTCAGGAGCAAACTAATGATAAGTTTGGATTATCGCCGGGAGAGGCCAATGGTTGTTTACGGCGTATTTCACGGTAATCTGAGCCTTGCTAACCAACTTCTCCGAGAGCCCCTTCCACAAGACATACGTCTTAATATCGACTGAAGTATTTGCCTAGGTTGGGATAATTTTCAAGGATGCATTAGCTCCAGGCAAGGATTTCACAACCCATATTTTAGATCTTAAATTCTTGTTTTTTTATGTATATTTTTTTGTGTGTGTGTTTTCAATATTTTATTTTGAAGGATGTCCCAGCGCCCGTAGACATAAAATGGACGCTTTCAGAAAGCACGGAAATTAAACCATTTTTTTATATTATTTTTTTTTTGTGGGCATGAGATTAGGGCCCTAATTTGATGTTGTGGATATTTTTTGACCTGAAATACGTGAGGGAGTTTCCTTTCTGAGACCAAAACAACAAAGTAAAAAGAGTTCGGTTAGTTCAGTTAGGTTGCATTGGAAAAGGTTTGATATGATTGAACGATGTTGTGTTAAATTCTTTGCTTATGGGGAGCGAGTCATTTAAATGTCATATCCAACAAAAATTTAAGTTACTAAATTCGAATGAGACACGATGTATGATCCTCTCTGTACATCTAAGCATATTGAATGGATTCCTATGTGAAAGATACCTAGATAGAAGAAAGAAAGAAGATGTGAAAGAAAGATAAGAAGTTGTTGGGACGGCTCATTACTTCGTCTTTAAAAAATTATCCTCCAGTCATGCGTTCTACATAATGCATAACGCAAAGCTGGCTATATTTTCGCGATCTTCTTTTTTCTTTTAGACTAATAATAGGATTAAAAAAATAATCACCTTAAGAGTAATACTTTAGAAGCCTTGTCATCGAAGGCTCATTTCTTAGTATTTTTATCTGTAGGCTCAGAGTCTGTTGCCAGACACTATGTAAATTAATACATAGAGGAAAGTAACGGATACCAGCTTTGGCTTACATAACATCATCCCATCTCATTCCAATCAAGTAAAGTCGTTTTTTGTTGTTGTTGTTGTTGTTTTTAAATATATATGGTGTTGATGAAAAGGAAAACTTTTTGACTGTTTGAGCGCTTATTATTATGCAAATGTTAACCAGTATGGTTACTCAATATTTTGTTACAGAGTTTAGTTTACGAGCCTTTTGCCTTTCTGCACTGTCTCTTATCTCAGTTTGGTGCATGGAGAAAACGGACTTTATTGTTGCGTGAGCAAAACGTTTCTTAATGTAGCCTCAACAAACCAGAATTGTTGCGGTGACAATTTCAATTGTTACACCAATAATATAAATTGTTACCACAACAATTACAGTTTTACAAGTGACAACAATTCTGGTTTGCTGAGGCTGAAAAACGGAAGTCTTTTTGTCCGTGTGAAGGGATGTGGAGCTCGTGAATTATAATCTTATTTTCAAAAGTTATGATAATGTATATCATATTAGTAAAATTGAATACTTAATAAGGATATTTCGTTAAGTGTCGTGGCACGGTGCAGGGACGACTTTAGACCCCCAACAAGCAACCGATCAGTGCTCCTTCCATTTTTTTTCCTCTTTCTTATTTCATTTAAAGAAGAGAGATCTTGAGACGCGGGTGGAGGAGGTAGGAGAGAGAGGGACATGCCTGTGGTGAAGGCAAAACCAATTTCGCGGAGGGAGCCTTTTGGCAAAAGGCGGGAAGACTCCTCGTCAGCTGGTGTCTACCCCTCCCCTGCCCCCCTCCCCTTGGTCATCAGAGAGTCCCAAGCGACAGGAAGAGTCGTACAAAGATAAGAGAGTATGGTACACAGTGACGCAACGATTTACAATGAGTGCATTTTCACTTTGGCCCCGATGGAGCCAAGACACGCTGCCTGTTTCCAAGGGATTGAATATCTCAGAACAAGTAGGAGAGCCCTTTAAAGCCTGGATGAAATTTGAAATCGTATGTCTGTAGAAGGGGAATTTCGGAGATGAATTTCCCGAAGAGAGGATGATTTGAAAGTGATCGAAAGATCTGAAAATTTCAATTTGTAGCTTCTGGTCAAGCTAAACGATTATATGCCGTAATCCAGACTAGCTTACAACGAGAGTATCGCAATATGTCCATCCCCGATTTTCTCGAAACTTTCAGGG
>Ga0058701_10002692_pt1 | contig 13622 bp, 12 predicted proteins | sample AgamicOrMae_FD_97039 | JGI IMG/M metagenome (GOLD analysis project Ga0058701, IMG submission 97039) | Agave microbial communities from Guanajuato, Mexico - Or.Ma.e | ecosystem: Host-associated > Plants > Phyllosphere > Phylloplane/Leaf | place: Guanajuato, Mexico | collected 2012-06-04 | reverse complement strand
ATTTAAAAATCTTTTTCCCCCCTTTTTAAATTTTTATTAAAAAAAAAAGTAGTTGAAAAAAAAAAAATTTTTTTTTGTGGTCCTTTTTGTGGGGTTATCAAAAAAAAAAAAAAAAAAAAAAAGAACCCGGTCTACATTTTTGCCTATTACAGTATTTCTTCGAGCTTGAAAAACGACGAAGTGGGCTCTTTTTAAGCCAAACTTGTTCTTAGGAGAGGTACACTATCAATAAAAGTATAATTTTCGTGCACACAATTTTATTTCTCCACCAAGCCGAGCAGAGCCGAGCGAGCCACAGGGCGTCGAACCCGTCTTCGTAGCCTAGCATCTACCAAGATCAGGTTACGTGCCTTTGTCTTGCCTCGCTACGGTACCTCCTCTTATCTGTCGCCAGTGCCGCGTACCGTACTTCTATAAGCGGGAGTAACTGCCACTGACAATGAGAAGTACGCGGCTTCGGGCCTGGCAACCATTTTGTACTTCAAGTTAACGTTAGGTAAACCTTTGTTAATTTACTCGCCTTGTGCCTCGCTCCGCTGTCGATCCTTTCGGCTCAGCGGCGAAACGTGGAACACACTAGGAAAAAAAAATGTCCAACCTCTCAAATTCACAGTGTGCAGAAAGGCAACGTACGCTACTGTGGGGAAATCATCGAAGCGTGTCTCTGTTTTCAGGCACTCCGGCCAATGTCCGCGCGGCTTTCCCCCATATCGAGGCGCAGGTGAAAAAGACGGCGCTGGACTCAGTCGACTGCAGCAACGGTAGCGTCAACGGCGGACATCATGTGATTTTCCATCGACGAAAATTGTGTCTACCAGTCTCCGAAATTCAGCTGGTTGATGTGCTGGAGGAGGCGGACCTACGCTTTGGGAAATCGGTACGTAACGTTTTCATACTTTGAGTCGCTTACCATACTCGCGCAGTGTTTCTATAAACGTGATCGTCGTCATACTCTGAAGGACCTAACCTAACATTTTATCGGTAGAGTACCGTATGTGTCGCCGAACGCTCGTATCAGAACCGTTCCCGGAAACATGACTGTCATCCTTTCTAATTGTCGGTGTGAATGTGAAGTCATGCTCAGTGTAAATGAACGATTTGGCCGTATTGGGGGCGAACATGGCCACTAAACGGAAATGACTTTCGTCAACATTCTCCCCGCCCAAAATTCGGCTCCAAAGTCGTTGAATTTAAGGCAACACCCTTCGAAAAGATATTTTGAATGGTTCTAGGGTTGGATTTTGAGTCGGGAGAACATTGGCGGTCATTTCCGGTTGGTGACCATGTTCGCCTCGAATACGGCCAAATCATCCATTGGACGTATTGGTACGAAGCGAGTGATTGAAGTTCTCCCACAAGAAAAAGGTCGAGCCCGCTTTAAATTCATGCGTGGCGTCCTTTACTTCACTTTTAAGCTGTAGAATTGTTCGTCGGGAGTTTTACAGGAATTCTTTTTGACGATGTTATCAATACGGAAATATAGATTGAAATTTATCTGTAAATGTCGTAAAAGCTGAATGAATCTGTTGTGGTCGTCCTTTCATCGACGAGAGGAGCGACAGCGAAGCGAGGCACAAGGTACTTATTTTAATTTTACCTTATTTTTGTAGCTCAGTTAAATCTCGTTATTCCTCGTAATGTAATCTCAAAGATTGAACCTGGGTGTAACACAGAGGTGGATGAAAAATCCGGCCGGGTTTTATTTTGCCCACACCCATGCGAAAATGTCTGATTAGGCGCTGATCAGATGTCCGATAAACTGATCAGTCTCTGATCAGTTTTTCCAACATTTGATTGGTTTCTGATCAGAGCCTAATCAGAATCTGATCAGACTCAGATTAGGCCGATTAGGCCTTTTTGCACGGGCATTTGTATTGTCCCGAACAACGTGGGGACATGGTGTAACGGGCTGGGACAAAATAGACCCAGGGTGTAGCGGGGACACAAGGTAACGGGGACATAATATAAGCCGGTGGGTTGATTTGGTATAACATTAAGTGACCCAACCCCTCAAAACGGCTACTTTCAAGGGAGAATGTATTTTCTCGTCGGAAACCTATTTCAAACGAACAGAGATTTGGCGGGCGACGACTGAATTGAGTTACGTTCTAGTTGGTTGCTTTCGACCTGATGCATTCTTTATAGCATCAGTAGACAACTATCTGTTGTAAAATACATCACACCATCTGGATTTCCACCCGTCAGGAATGAAATTATAAACTGCTTCAGAGTGGAAACCTTTGATCGCATACGACCTGCACCTAGTGACGTGTACCGATATTTTACTTCCGTGTCTACAGAAGTCGTGAAAAACGAGTAGAAAGAGCTATAAATATTCAAGATGTTCCCAAAATATTTTTTCCGTGTATGATGTTATGTCAGGTTAAGTAGACTCCTCACCCGCAAACCTCGAAAAAATAAGCCCTTTTAGAGAAAGTTAAAAGTCATATAATATCCTTCGTGACGATTTTCTTTTGTCGCTTTGTTGCCTTTCCTTTATCATCTCAGGACAATAGTCTATTGTGTTCGAACCGCTACCGACAATGAAGTGTTTCCCATTCCAGGTGACTATCGGATCGTACCCAAAGGCACCGTCGCCGCACTCCGCCACATCAACCCAAACAGTCCTCCAGCTCGAGTCGACGTCAGAGCCCACCGTCAACACCGCCTTGGCCTTCCTCAAAGAACGCCTCAACATCCAGGAAGCATCCCTTATGGAAAGGTTGATGGAATTCGTCGACAAGGCTGAAGAATCTCTTGCCAGTGCGGTCCGAGAATCTTTAGCGATCCTGAGAGAGTGCCAGCAGAAGTTCCATCCGGACGAGGTGGTCCTGTGCGTCACGGGCGGCAAAGAGGCCACGGTGTTGGTGCATCTGTGGAGTGCGGTGCTGGGACCGTCTTCCCACCCGAAATCCCTGTACGTGAAACAGGATGACGGCTTCCAGGAGGTGGACGATTTTGTAGAGGAGTTAGCGAGTCGCTATAACTTGTCGTTGGACACGGTACCGGGACCGCTGAGGGCAGCGGTAGTGACGTACATCGAGGAGAGACCACAAGTGAAGGCTGCCCTGTTGGGCACCAGAAGAACTGATCCGTACTCGGCGACCCTGAGGCCGTTCCAGGAGACCGACTCCGGCTGGCCACCTCTAACGCGAGTGTCGCCGCTCTTAAACTGGAGCTACAGCCACGTGTGGGACTTCCTGCGGGGCATGGGACTGCCCTATTGCTCACTATACGATCAAGGGTAAGTTAGTCTCTCATCTTTTCTGGTTAGGAAGGGTTTCCAGCCTACGGAGAAAACTACCTTTTTAAATCGTTTTTTTCGCCGAAGAAAATCAGGAGCCTCTTTCATGACAAAAGTACTGTAGGCCTATATTCAATGCGGAATATCGATGCCCTTGGTAATTCGGCGCGAGAAGTAGTAGTGCTGAACGAAAAAAACTTGTGTTGGCTGACTCACTGTTCAGAAGGCGGGAATCGAAGAATTTCCGCCTTCTGAACCTCCACTCAGTTCTTTCTCGGAAATATCTGAGGAAGTGTCATCGCGCCGCATTCGTTTTCTCTGAGATATCGAGACATCGAGAGTGTTAATCGATCGGAAGAAGCAAAGTCGACTAAGAGAAACCGAATATGAACCCTGCCCGCATTTTCTTTTCATCAATCTGTGATTTGAAGGATGAAAGCGATCTTTTTATACTTGAATCGAGAATAGCCCTAATGATGGGTTGCAGTGACTGTGCGGCAGGCCGGTTATTACTGGATTATTTGGACATGATGTGCGCAGTTTTCATGAACGCTGGGAATAATTTAGGGCATTCATTAATAAGTGGAGACGAGGAATATTAAAATATTGATCGACTCTACTGACACGGACTCATCCTGTCGTATAAACCCGAATTATCCGGAAAATTCTTCCCTTGGATCTTTTTGCTGAACTGTGCACAGTTCAGCACGACAGTAAAGGGCGGAGACATGTCTCCGCCCTTTACTGGTCAGTAAGCCATTAATTCGTAGTTGATCATATTCGTCGCTGTAGTTTTTTTAAGTTTACGACTTTTTTCCTTTCGCATTTTCGGTGGGTTTGGCGTATCTCTTTAGGTATGCTGCTTATTCGGAACCTTACCTAATAAAGCCTTGATCTACCGAAACATTCCTCTCCATATAGTGACCTCCGATTAAGTCCTGCAACCCTCTTTACACCGGAGCCATGTGGGTTGCCTACCATTTTCACTCGTTGCTTTTTTTTCTCTGTACAGTCGTTGAACTCCTATGTTCCTCGAATGTGCTAAGTAATAAAAAAACCTTTTAGATTAACCTAAGCTTAGATTAAGCTTAACCTACTATAATCTTCAAAACGCAAAGGAAGTTTCTTTCTTTTTTTTATTTTCTTATTGTTACTTTTTAAGGCAAAACGTCTCGTGTGTCTGTTTTTCCGTCTGTCTGTCAGTCAACTTTGTTATAACGATAACTTTCGCGGAAATTATCCGATAGCTACGAAACTTTCATAAAGTCTTTTTTTTATCATAGTGACACGGAGCTTATTTTTAAAGATAGTCGGTAGGGCCTACCTTGTCCCTTAAAGGGAGGGTTGTATTTTTCAGTCGCTTACGTCTCGTTAACGCTTGGATCTTTCAAAAAGTGGAAGGAGTCCTTCGGAAATATTTTTAAGGGCTTCAACATGGCTCCTCTTATAATTTTTTGCATCCTTCCTGCTTTTCCCCGTATCTTACGACTATGATCTCTGAGGTTATAACCGTGGCGCTAGTCCTTAATTTTTTAATTTTGATATGGTAATCTTTCACCTCCTTTTTGAAGCCCCGCTCCGTTTCAAAGCCTCCCTCCCCTCATTTTTCGAAGAGTATTTCTAAAATGTAAATCTTTCACTTTTCTTGAAGTGCCTTTGATGAAGGATTTCGAACTTGTGTAGTGCCTCCTACCCCACGTTTACCAATTCGCTGACAGTCTCTAATCCTCTGACGCGCCGATCATATTAGGTAAGACGTCATCCCACCCTTTACGTCGGGCTCTTTGCCGTTCATTTTTGGATATCGTAAATAATTCCAAGGACCGACAGACCAGGCTACCGCCGCGGGTACAAAACAGTTAGGCTTTGCTGAGGGGAGGGTACTGCAGGGCGGAGGGTAGTCGTTGAATCATGAAGGTTGCTGACGTATTGTGAGTGGAGTATTGATTGCGCTGCCTTGCCGTTGACCGTGTCATACTGCTTCTCATCGCACTGACATAAAAAAAGGTGGGGGAGGAACAGCTGCTGAGATGCCACAGGCCCCCGGAAATCCGAAAGCTCATTGCTTGCATTTTCTAACTTTTGTGTCTCAACCTTTGTCGCAACTCCGAGCAGAGCGAGGCACTGGTTACTAATACCCACCCAACTTTACTTAACCTATCGTCAAGCCTTATGCCACTCTTCTCAGTGGTAGTGCCGCTTAAGTAAGCGGCGGTAGGCTTAGACCTTAGACTCAGTATCAGCCGAGCGGTGCAGTAAAAAGAGAGGCAAAGGACTCCGTTTGTAAACTAACCTTCAGTCTAACCGCGGTGCCACTTCTCGGTGATGCATGCAGTTACTGATGCCTAACAGGAACAGCAGTGACAGCTGAGCGAAGCGAGTCGTAACCTACTCAGTGTCATCAGTTATGATGAATTACTGACAGCTTGACCCACAATACAACACCAGAGGTGGAAACTGTATCTTTTGAAGCTTGAAGGATGAAGTTATGCATGCATGCATGCACTGCCCTTTTTGAGTTATCGTGACCCTCATAATACGGGAGTGACAATTCAGTTTTAGCGGCGTGAGAAATTGTAAAATTACCGTGCGTCTACGGACGTCGCGCTGCTTTTAATGCGATAAGTCTATCGATTTTCACATCTATTTCAATACCTCTTATCTGATGCACTGAAAGCGAGAATTCGGGATGAATTCGATTCGATCACCCCTGTGCAGTGAGCGTGTGTAATTTAGTGGCTAATACCAACCAATTCAGCACGTTTTTATTCGTTTCGAATTGGATTGATCCTTGATTTGAGTGTTATGTCAGCTACGTCAATAAAGGATTTCGAACGGGTTGCCTGCTACTGAGTAGTGAATCTAATTGGAGAGTTTATCTATACGTCGCACTATTTGTTTCATGTAAATTTCTTTGGAAGGCTCATTTCCCACCTCTTGTGTTCCAACTTTTTACACTAAGAAAAGCGACTGGACAGCGATGCTTAAAGCAACAAGATCTAACAAGAGTACCAACTAACTGCCCATCCGCGATTTTCCTCGAACTCTCAGGACGTTAGGGTGAGCGGTATGGAAAGATATCAAAGCCCAAAACTTCCGGCCGAAAATCATTTTTACTGTGTTTAAAACAGCGTTGAAAGTTGAACAAAAAAGTAACTGTTTTTTTTTATTATTAACTGTATCATGTCAGCTCCACGGGCGAAGCCCTCAGCGGAGCAATAACAGTTTCTCACAAGACAGAACTTGAAGCGCAGACACGAGAAGAAGAAGATGAAGAAAAGACAAACTAACAAAAAGTATTAAGTATAAATACAATGCATGGAGATTCACAAGACCTGTAGTGGTAGTCAGTCATCGAGAGAATGTATTTTAAACAATCATCTTTTTTCCATTTTTTTTTAACGCTAGAAAGTTGTGTTTTGATGGGTCTTTTAAGGATTTTGCAATAATACCAACTGTTTCTAAGTTTTAGCACTTGGTATTTCCTCTATTTTTGTTCAATTTTTACCGCTATTTTTAATGTAGAAAAAATAAATTTCGGCGGCAAGTTTTGGGCATGGGTATTATTCCATACCGCTATCTTAAAATCCTAAAAGTTCCAAGGAAATCGGAGGCGGCAAGTTAAGGTACCACCATGAGACTCTCATGGTACCACCCTCGTAAGTTAACTCAACCGACCTGTTGCCAAGCCAGATGTCGCTGACTTCAAGGCGGCAGCGACTTGCCGCCGATAAGGAAACGACATCATGATCGGCGTCAGCAATTGGATTGGTATCGAACTGAGCCACAACACACTTCCAGGTTGAGATAAAGCAGATCTAGGCGCATGACTCATTTATAACCTAGATTAATAATTTATATCCTACGCGGTTTTGTCTTTGTCACGAAGTCTCCAATGTGCAAAGAAGGCAAAGAATGTCACCAAGTCTTCTATATGCAACGAAGGCAAAGAAAATGTGTACTTCGACCAGACCGGAAAATATCTTGCGATGGCCTGTTTCCGCTGGAGGTGATTTCGTTTCATTAGCTCCAAGCTATGATCCTTAAGTAAGCGAACATATCGATGTCAAAACAACTCATCACTGTTGCCCCCACCCCTACCGCTTGTCCCTTAATGATCACTCGAGCTCATCGTCGTGTCACGTCGACCTGTAGCTCTTGAACAACCCGCAGAACATCTATGACCTTGGCTTTGTGAGTGGGGGTCGAGTTTTGATGTCCGTGCGTCCAGCGGCCGTGGCGTCGCGCCCTCTGCGGCGGCGGTGCGGCGGCGGCGGCACGTGGGGCAGCCAGTCCCATCCCACCCAGTCCGGCGAGGGACGCTGCTCGGCAATGCCATGCGTTGCGAGCGCCTTCGCTCGTTGCTGCAATCGTTTCGGAGGTTCGCCGGCCATGCGGAAGGGCGCTTCTGTGCGGTGCTCGCCATCGTCTCGTTCATGGCGACGGTCGTCTCTCTCGCTCTCCTCTGCGATCCGTTCTTGCTCTCTCTGTCGGTTCGGTCGCGGATGCGGGCTGCTCGCTGCCGAACGGCGAACTGGACTTATATTCGCGGGATGTCCCGCTGTTTGTGGTCTTCCTGTAGAGAGAGTTGCACCTCGCAGCTCTTCAACTGCACACATATTCTCGTATACGTGGTGCGACTGAGTTTTTTGTTCGAGAGAAAAATATCAACCCTCATGAAATTAGTGTAGGATTTCTCCTCGCAAAGGAGGATCATATTCCGGACTTTAGGTGGAGTCGATTTGGCAACGCTTAACCATTGCAACATCTTTAAAAAAAAAGTCCGTTGTACTTTTGAGATCTTACATGATTTGAGTTCAAATAAGATGTTAGCGGGTCGAATTCAGCAAAACGGCGTTGTCAACGACTCCAAAATTAGTGCACGATCGTTTCGACTTATCGTACACCAAAAAAATACCGATCCGTTTTCAATGTAGAGATCAAAATAGAAATGTGAGCAAACTCAAGCAGACAACCCGCTCACTATTTTTACATTGAAAACGGAGCGGTATTTTTTGATGTACGATACGTCAAAATGGTCGTGCATTTATGCAGGAGTCGCGGGTGTAGCCGTTTTACTAAATTCGACCCGTTGATATCTTAAAATTCAATTTTTCGTCCTCATGTTATCGTTGCCATTGACTCCGCCGTTATTCTTGCATCGTGCACTGCCCATCACTGTCCGACGCGATACTTATTTTAATTGGAAAAACATCAAACCTTCCAGGGAAAAAAGTTCTAAAAAAAGAACCTATTCCGTTATTAGATTTTTCTTTTAGCTATGATCTTTGAAGGACCTATATACCGGAACGTTGTTTATTCTTAACTTTTCTGGAAGATACTTCGACGCTATGCACCTAAAGTGATGTAAAGATAGAAGGCTAAAAATATTTACCGAGCCTAATCGCGTTGGAATGTATTTTCCATAGACCATCAATAATTCTCACCACTGAGTTTTTGAGTAATCGAATTCATGAGACCTTAACAAAGAGCAGATCTTTATGAACCACCATGTATTTTTCAGCCCAGAATTTCTCACAAGACGTGCACAAGTATTTTTATAAAGTATCTGAGGGCATCTTCAAAATAGATCTATTTACCGCCTCATCAAAGGAAATGGCCTGGCTAGAACTGTCTATTGTGATGGCTATTGTTAGGTTTATCTCAATCGATAAAATCAAGGAACCCTCAAGAAATCAGACGTTGTGATCGCGATGGTAGGCAACCGCAAGTGACAGCACGCTGATATAAATTCAGACTTTTTGGTAGAGTCCTAATGTATTTGGGCACGAATTTTTAACAGCCATGGGCCGTATTGGGAATAGTTTAAACTTATAAGAAGGCTGTTTTACCTTTTTAAACTAAAATGCGGTTGGAAATTCATTTTTACTTTGTAACCAAAAACGGCTCACAGACCATGGAGTATTATTCTCCATGCACAGAAGTTCTAAATTTGCGCCAGAAACATACCATCAACAACAAACAGAATCACTTTTCTTATTTCTTCTTATTTTTTAGTGTGTAGATTTTTTTGGTCACCCATCATGGCCACATCATATAGCCTGATTGAGGGTTCTTAATTTAATCGCAACTTTTAAGTCGCTAAAAATAATGTGTTTTTAAAAAAATGGTTAAGCAGTTATCAACTCTACTGATCCAGCCCAACCTGCTGCCCGAAATGTTTAGGTTGCCCTTTACCGTGCGAGCTTTAGAATATAGTGTAATCTTGAACAAAGTGTGTCATGCGTGGTAAAAGATGGATCTCGATTTCATGATATCAGTTATCCGATGGCGCGGCGGGCAGGACGCCAATTTGTCCGTAACCACGGCTCCAAAAAAATGAATTGTCCAAAAATAGAATCTTATCAATAGAGATGATTGCACATGCCTACCTTCAAACTTGTCAACGTGAGCAGCTTTGTGTGGAGAAAGAGCTTATTTCCGTCGATTCTTATTACAGTTAAAGTCAACAGCTTCGCCGGATCAATTTTTTAAAACGGGGGGCATTCGATAGCGCCAAAAACCATAAGTGCCAACGCCGCAAGCGCCAACGCCGCAAGTGCCAGTCTGTAACCGCCAAACAAGAAAAGTCGCAAACGCCAAAGTTCGTATAGGTTAGGCTAGGTCAAGTTAGGTTAAGTTAGGTTAGATAAGGTTAGTATTGCTGTTAAAACCTTTGGCGTTTGCGACTTTTCTCGTTTGGCGGTTACGAATTGCCGCTTGCGGCGTTGGCGCTTGTGGTTTTTGGTGCTTATGACAGCTACCCTTTAAAACAACTTAGATTTTTCTATGAAATTTTGATATAAAAGTAAACATAGTTTTAGAACCAATCATCGTTGCAAAATAGAGATTTTTTAAAATCTAATTTACGATAGTTAATTACGATTTGATTTATGGAGGAGTAGGAATGGAGCTAAGGTCTTCCCGCTTTCCATTTCGAAATCGGCACAGTCAAAGCATTTTATAAGCTAACGTATTTAAGGTCTGTTTAAACTTTCAGCTCGAAGTAAACTTAAGAATAGGGCAGCACCGCGGATGCCTTCTATCAGGGGCGCAAAAAATGATTGAAAAATGACTGAAAAAACTTTGCATGATAGTCTAAATATTATATTTTATTGTTAGTGTTATCAGCATTTTCCTCCTATTTTTTCTTCTTCTCTTTCTCTCTCTCTCTCTGACTTTTTCGCATAAGTATTTTCGTCGCCGACCCTTCATTTGAGGACAGGGTGCGGTGTTCGGCGTCCCTGACATAGGAAATGGATTTATGACTCTGAGCAGCTTTTTCTCTAGTTGACTTTTCTTTGACCCGGACCTAGACACTGTAAGAATTTTGTGTTATGAATTCTCATTTGGTGGATGTGGAATCTGTACCTGTAGCATACGAATTTTCATACAACCAAAGTATTAATTATTAAAATCCTTTATTTTTTTCTTTCTCTTGCATATCTAATTTCGGACATAGTCCAACAACTTACTCAAATGCTTTAACCCTTAACAGCCCAGAGCAGTTTAGTGAAATTTAGCTTAAGAGAAGTTGGAAGGATTTTTCCATTTAAATACAAAATTTTAAGCTGTGAAAAATGCCGAAATTATCAAATTTCTGGTTTTTAGAGGAGTGATATTTTTCAAATTGTAACAATAATGTATTGAGGAGATCCTCTAAAAGTATTTTTTTTTTGTTTCCGAACGGCATCGTTGGGCGGTAGTGGGTTAATCAAACTAACTCTAACTCCATGTTCGGAGTTCTTCCGGCTTGTGGCTTTTGAGAAGATCTTTCAGAAAAAAGGGTCAAATGCACACGGGGAAAACGATTTTGTTACAAGCATCAATAATTGGGACAACAAATATTTACGTGATGCCGCAACGGAGAAAGGAAGGCCGTAGCAACGGATTATGTCGTGTAACAACAAAATATCTTATTCCTATTACAAAAAAAAAGCGATCGATTTTTCCCCAAAAAAGAATTGACAGCAAAACATTTTTTCAACGGAGTGGATATTGGCACAAATTGTCCATTTAAAATGCATTAGGTTGGGTTACGTGCGTTCAAGTCTCCCCATAAGAAAATGCATTAGGCTGGTTACGTGCGTTCAAGTCTCCCCATACAAATGCATGCTTTGTGCGAATATCATCGGCCTTTTTTCAATGTTACGATACGTTTGCTACGTAATGGTGAAAAAATAAGTTCTTACAGGCGTATAATTTCTCCCGCTTAATTTTCAGTGTGGGCAGAATAGTTGAGTGGGCAGAAAATGGGCAAGCGCAGGTTTTGGTGGGCAGGATTAAAGTGGTTCGATAACTGTTTTTCTAGGGTAAGCATGAATTAAAAGAGCCTTTTCTGCAGGAATCGTACGATCCCAGTGACGGGAAGGAGCCCTCCAACGCCTCAGTGCCTCTCCTCGTCAATTTGCCCGGCTGCGGTATAGACAATCAGTTCTCCTGTAACAGTTTTTTCCACACGTACAAAAACACTAGCTTGTCGTTCCCGTGTTCAGTGACTGACACCACGTCGGCCGCTGCCTCCGAAATCGAGGATGAGAGCAAAAGCCGGACTTATGTCGCCATTCCCCGGGAGTCCCTGGACGCCCCGTCCGATCCGAACCTCACCGGCGGCTTCCCGCCGTGGCTCGTGTCCCTCTTGCCCTTCACGATGTGCGTCGTCATTCTCGTCTACATCCGCGCGCGTGGACTCTTCCGGCTGGCGGACCGCGCGACCACGACGCAGACATCAACCACGAGACCGCAACTGCGCCGGAGCGTCGCTGGGTCCTCGGAGCCCAGGTCTTTCTACAAGAAGAAGATGCTGGAGATTGACGAGTGGCGGAGAAATCGCCAGAAGAGGGCCTCGACGGCCCAGTTGGACCCCGAGGACGCGACGTCGTTGGCGGCGACGTCAGGCGTCGCTCAGACTGACGAGTCTTCCCTGCCGTCGTCCAGCGAGGACGACGAGTCGGCGGTTGGATCTGGTGCAGCGCGCAGCCCGAGCCCAGCGGCGTCGCTGCCGCCCTCGCCGCCGCCCGCCCCGCCCCCTACGCCGAGACGGCCCCCGAGGGTGCTGCGGCCCGTGCCGGAGGCGCTCCTGCCCCGGCCGCGGCCCCCGATGCGCCCCCCAAGACACCCGCTTCCGCCTGTTCTGCCAAAACTGCCTCCGATTCGCAGCATTTCCGCTGCCGTCGACGCGAATGCGATCTACGATATCGCCATGCCTGTGTTGCTGCCGGAGCCGCTCACGCCCGAAAGGACTCCCCCGCCCAAACCTCGGGCTAGGGAATAAATGTGAGAAAAGTTCACCTGCGACCATTTTATTTTGTTGTGTATCATGCAAACGCATTTTTATTTTAGGGACTGGTTTGTTGGATGAACCGTTTTGGTGTGAAATACAAGCAAGATGACCCTTACTAGATTTGCGTTTATGCGATTTCGCCGGTCTCAAATTAAAAACGAAGCGGCTGTTTGCCGCCTGCCCCATATGAAACGTATTAGGTTGGGATCCGTGCGTTTAAGTCACCTCCCGTTTAAAAATCATTTGGTGGGTTTACGTACGTTCAAGTCTCCCTACATTGGGAATGGCGTGTGAATAGCCACAACCAAATGAAAATGCAGTAGTCTTTCCATCTAGGAATATGACCGTATTAGAGGTTTTGAGGTCTTCATTACCACACAAAATATGTAGGTCTAAGAAAGATGCGTCCTATCATATATAGCAAAAAACATCCCTCCCCCTGCAACCTCCTACACACGGGTGTGTTATGGCTGCCTACCTTGGCTCGACATCAGCCATTCACCTGCCCGACTCCGGGAATCGCAGTCTCCGAGCGAAGGCAGGTAACCGCAACACGCCGGTGTCTAGGTTATCACAGGGGGGGGAGTTTTTTGGTGTACGATAGTACGTATGATATTTCACTGTCCATCTGGAGATTAGACTTCTTTTTGTAGTCGTTATGACCATAGACGTTTAAAAGACGTCTGATAGGTTCCAAACAGACGGATAGACGTCTCTCTTAGACGTGTCTATTTTATACTGGCACTGAATTTCTTGTGTGAATTATAGGCTATGTGGGTTCCGTGGCAACTTAGGCTCACGAAAGAAAGCACAAACCTAGGCGTTTTTACGGCATTAATATTTGAGGAATATGGAGTAATAATTTATCTCAGTTTTATCAAAACCCATACCTAATATCGATTAGTACAGTATTTTGTGAATGTCCGTAAAAACGCTTTGAGGTCATCACTGGACGATTCCTTATTAATGGCTTATTGGCTGAGTGTGTTTCACAATATTTCACTTTATATTTTCACCTAATTTAGTTATCATTCTGAAAATTGAGGATCATTTGGTCACTCGGAACTCTGTCTCAACCAAAATATGTATAAAATT
>Ga0058701_10002691_pt1 | contig 13624 bp, 10 predicted proteins | sample AgamicOrMae_FD_97039 | JGI IMG/M metagenome (GOLD analysis project Ga0058701, IMG submission 97039) | Agave microbial communities from Guanajuato, Mexico - Or.Ma.e | ecosystem: Host-associated > Plants > Phyllosphere > Phylloplane/Leaf | place: Guanajuato, Mexico | collected 2012-06-04 | reverse complement strand
CTCTAAGCCTACGCTATCGTAATTAAGCAAAGATAACGTAGCAAAAGCATTTTTCATAGACGCTTCAAAATATCCGGCGAATAAGTGCTCTTCTTATCCGAGAAAACTCCCCTCTAGTTTGGTTCCAGCACAAGTTCTTTGAACGTTTAGTGAAAATAGGCACAGCACGATTCTAAAACAATCTTTTTACTTGCCCCAAAACATATACAGTCGAAATTCGGCCCAGCATTTCACTAGGGAATGAGGACTTTTGCTGCAGACTGTACTTAACAAAGTAAACTGGATGTCAATTAACGCAGCTGGAAAAAAAAAGTTTCAAGTCGTCATTATCTCGCGCCAACACCTCAACGCCTTGTCCTGAGCTGATTTTACGCAGAAATTGATAACTTTTTCGAGAAGCCAATTAGACGTGTCGGGGAAAAAAGCGAAAGACTGCGCTCAGATTGCGTTAAATGATCCAAATAGTTTTAAGCCGATATGACACAAGCTGAGCGTGAAAATCGTCAGGAAGTTGTTTTATATTTTGGCGTGAAATGGGGACTTGATAGGCGTGCAAAAGTTGTCTATACGTTTGTTTCGTCAAATAAGAACAGGCAGGTGAAAATAATAGCGCGTATAATAGAAGATAACAAGCGTTATGACCTCATCGATATCTTATACTGTTTCTACTTTTCCAGGAAATGACTCAAAAATGGCTGATTTTTCTCCAGAATAAACCTCTGGAGTGGCATGGAAAACACCTTAAAATAATATTGAAAAACTAGGCCTTACCTATATGAAACTAGATTTAGCATATGATGACTAATTGATAGAGTTTCGTAGAAGTTTGCTGTTGATAGATTTCTTAATTGAAAACAAAGCTTTTATCTTACGTAAAACATCCACATTATTCCCCCAAATCAGATATTCCCTTTATCGGTGCATTTTGTATTTTTTCGCGGCGCAGCTTGTGGGCATGTTTCTATTATCGTCCGTGTGGGATGTAAAATTTTAATATGACTCGATTTGCATTTTTCGCGGTGAGTTGTCTTGCGGCACGCTATTTTCGTAATCGGCCAACGCGCTTATTAAACATGACTTATCAACTTACCCCCTTCATATTTACTAATTAAACCAATTTTAGAGTGTTTTTAGTAATTTCTTTAATTTCCCACGTCCAATTATTGCCCTCACAAAATATCGCATCTTTATTTTTCGGCTCGAAAATTGTTAAGCGGAACCCTCTATCAATTTTAAAAGTATTTTTGGTATTTTTAAAGGTAATTTATGGCACGAGTTTTCACTGACAGTGAGTGCTAAATTTTGTTGGAATCTGAAATTTTGCCAATTAAAAGTACTACCAGCCAATACAATGAAAAAGAAAATGTTATCTAGTGCAAAGATATCTTAAGACCAATGTCAAATGTTGATTTTAAGACTCAAGGCCTAACTCCTAACCGAAAAAGGTAATCGCTGTTTTCATGTTTAGGAGATTTGAGGATTCCTTAAGCTGCCCTTGACATGTTGTTTTGAAAACATAAGTAAAGACATCAACTCTATCTTTATATTTCCCGATCAAAACGAATTTTGGCAACATGGACTTACATGAGAGAAATAAATATTAGGACTATGTAATTCCGGTGTCCCCGAAGATTCTCACATTTTGACAATCAACACTTTATCGACGTGACTTAAAAGTAAACTTGCGGAAGAAGCAAGTATTCGCATAAGACCAACTTGGCTGAGATACCGATTTAGATAGGGGGCCAGCTTAAACGCGGTGAAGGGGGGCATCCTTATTGGATCTTCTCACGAACTATGAAATAAAACTATATTCGAGCGCGTTTTAACACAATACCCATTGTGTGCACAGTGCGCGCTACTCGATAACAAACAGGTTTCGTACGCAAAACCGATTTTCTCACTCGTTTTGTTTCACAACATCTATTATCTTAAATACTCATCTAACAGCTCGATGGATCTCACATCTCAATACGTCGTCGAAGAAACGACCTTTTTCATTTTGTTCAAAACTTATTGCTTGCAACATGGATTTAAGCGTTTGCAAGAGCCGCTGATATTTCGTGGTTAGAAGCGTTCATCGTTGCTTCAAATAGGCTTAAAGTAGGCGTAAAGTAAGGCTAAGTATTCTTGTTTGTTTTTTTAAATAGCTGCATTCTGATGAAGGTAGAACATTTGTTGTATATTTGGAGGTAAAGTTCATTTCAATTAATAAAGTATTTTTCTTAAGAAATGAAGTTTAAAAAAACGCAAGAAAAAGAAAAAAAGAAAAAAACGTAAAAATAAATTGAAAGCCAGCAATTAAAATTTTCATTTTTTTCTAATTTTGTGTCTCATAGCGATGCATAACTCCTTGTGAGAAATATTTGATCTAAGTGATATATTGTTCACCAGATCAGGGATTCGACGGTAGGTAAAGTCAGGATGGCAAGCTCCCGGCTTATCACTTCGGGTAGGGTGGGGACCTCTGACGTTAAGGGTCAAATCGTAAACTGAATATTTTCAAAAGTTAATCTGTTTTAAGATTCCAAAGTAGGAACGTGTCAGTGTTTCCTCAGTTTCAATAATCTACTGCTCCGCAGAGCGCGCGGCCCCAAGAAACACGTGGCTCAGGATTCAACAACATAATGACAAATTGCTCAACAAATCGACTGGAATAACGCTCTGAATACGACACCGCAATTTTTGCTCGATAAAAACCGATCTGTCAGAACTACGTCATAAATACTCTGTCTCGATCGCTATTTGCACCTTCCCTGATAGGAAAAAAAATGATACCGGTACTTGTGTTTGAGTTGTCCAGTACCAGTAAGATAATCCCCTTCTTTGAGTAGTCGTACATTTTTTCAAGTAGGCCTATTGTGTCCTGTATAGTCCTAAACCTGTTTTAAAATGTACTATAACCTCTTTTGGGTTTTGGAAACCTAATAATTATAGTACACATTTTGGTTAGCTATCAGAAGCCATAGACTAAGGGGATGCTCTCGCCAAGAGTTTACGTCTGACAGTACTAATTATAGGTTTATCTAAATATCGAACCAAAGGAAGTGGTGTACATCAATGTCTTAAACCAGGTACAGGACTATTCAAACCAGACAATATGTTTATACGTTAGAAAGATCACGGAAAAAAAGGTTTTGTTATACCAACAAACTCATTTGTTAAAATAGGGATGACAAAAATATTTTGTTGCCACAACAAAATGTTTAGTTCTATCAACAAAACGTTTGGTTGCAGCAGCAAAATTTTTGGTTGAAGCAACAAAACATTCATTTGTTGTCCCTAATTTTGTTGCCGTAACAAAACCATTTTTTTCCGTGATCCACTCCTTTTACAATGGAAATCTACCCTTATACGCAAACGTCGGACACATAAAAATGTTGGGAATGGTGTTGACTATGGGTATGACCAAATCCTGTCAAAAACGCCTGAAGTAGGTACCTAAAATTATCTTTTTTTGTTGGAAAAAATTGACCACTTTCGGAGTCTTTGTATCGGATCCAGCCCTTCATTTTGGAAGCGTGCTTCCGTGAGTAAATGATTTTCTTTGGCGTAAATAAGTGCCATACAGATACCAAATTTGGTTCCCAAAAAAATACGCTTTTAGTTCTCATGACGGGTACTTTGACCAAAAGACGCAAGTACCCACTTTTAACGCGGCTCGCCTCACTTTTCCAAACTTGTGAGAGAAGAATATACACATCAAACATATATTGTAGAGAATCTATTACAGAGTATATCGTATAGAACTGGGTGAGAAATTGCCTAAGTTTTTTGATGCCAAGAAAATGCATTTATGGTGTTGTGACGAAACAATTTTTTTCTTGACGTAATATTTTTTTCTTTGCACAAGAACTTTCTTGCAGTGAGGCTTGGCCACGAAAGCTTAAAGTGCACTGTGACCAACTCCGCTCGGCTCTGTGACGTAAAGAACGCAAGAGGTAGAAAATGCAGGCACAAGTGTGTGATTCTGCAAAGTGTTCTGCGTCAGTGAAGTTGATTTTTTTTCTATTGCGGAAACGGAACTCATCTTGTGCAAAAGTTTGAGACTGGACATAAAGTTCCGTTTTTGTCCATATATCCGGTGAACCGCATTCCTAGCCAACAAAAGGAATGCAAAGAGTGCGGAGCGAAGATGCGACAGTTCTAAGTGCGACAAATGGCTCACGGACGCTACAGTCGCTCCGCGACGCTTTTTCTCACATTGCCTGCATTTGTCACACAGTGGGAATGGCATGAAGATGTGTCAATCATACCACTGCGCCAGCCCAAAAAGCCCCTAACAAATTTCGGATAAAAATGACCGTTACAAAGCCTCGAAATCTGGAAACTCTTATATGTTACCCAATAGGGGACCTCTCAAAATCTTGCTCATCCAAGAAAAGATATAATAATGATATATAAAAAAGTGGATTATATAAAAATGTCGGAAACTTTTTTATTTAAGCTTAAAACAATAATTTTTGGGCGTTTCTTTGATATATTAACATTTTTGACAAGCATTAAACCCCTCGGATTTCTTAAAATTTGGAAAAACAGGGAGAAAAAAGGCATTTCGCACCTGTTATTAAAATACTTTTTCACATATGTAATATGATATATGGGGCTTATTTACTCGACAATATTTGACGAAATCCGCGAACTGGTCTTCGTTTTCATAAAATTCTTAAGTTATCGGGTGTTCCCGTAAATTGAGCATATTGAAACTAATATTTCATACTTGCTGGGTATGCTCTGGTTAAGGATAATTTTAACCTGAATAAAAAACAGGTCCTATTTCTTTAAATTTTGCGAAGAGGGGACGTGAATTACAACACGGTATAAAAGGTTTTGTTATATCAACAAAATCATTTGTTAAAATAGGGACAACAAAATATTTTGTTACAACAACAAAATGTTTAGTTCTATCAACAAAACGTTTGGTTTCTGCCGCAAAATTTTTGGTTGCAGCAACAAAAAAAATTTCTGTCCCTAATTTTGATGCCGTAACAAAACCATTTTTTTTCCGTGAAATGTTTAACCCATAAAAATGAAGAGTTGGCCCTTTAAAGTCTCAGTTTTGAAAATATATGGAGTATCCAGCAGACTGAAATGTAACTTAAGTTAGCGAGCAATGTTTGTTGTTAGCACTCAAGGAGATCAAGGTTCAATGCTAAAAAGTACGTGTTTATGGGCCACATATTGCGTTAATCGCACGTTTGTTTCCGTCATCAAACCATAACACGACATTCACATTGAGAAACGTCCATGAGCGTCATGTAAACAAAACCGAAATAGCAACACAAACGGCGAATTGCAACTCCCAAACGTGTCTCGATAGACCCAACATACGACAAACTAAAATATGCAAGATTCATAGGAAAAGCCAATGTTACACTAGTCGTGCTAAGGAAAACGCTTAAAAGGCATAATTCAAAGTTATGCTTAAAACGATTTTGTCAATGAGCAAAATGTTTGGGATCGTTTCTGTTTTTGAAATTTTTAGCTTAAGACTTCTGGGATATAGCACTGTGACAGTGATTGAAATTTTGCTTTAACCAGAGGTTACTCCTTATTTTCGCATGTGAAATTAAATAAGTGCAGGTTTTAGTCCTTTGTAGTATGAAATATACCAAAACTTTGCGAATAGTAAGAATATTTAAAATTTAGGCGACTTTTGAAAACATGGAAAACTGTGCTGGGAAATCGTACCTCATATGTTGAGACACAGTCTCAAAAATGCAAAATTTATTGGAATATTGCTAGGCGTTTTTTTTGTTCCGATGCAAACACCGCAACTTCGTTATGAAATAGATGAGTTTTCATCTGGTAGACCTGAAACGGTTTCCCTACTATTTTGCACGCGTGCGAGGGACATCATTGCTGAATTGTTTAATATTTCCAGCATGCTCCGAGTGCTTGTTTGACCACAAACAATTTATTCCAGTAATAACATAAATACGAATAGTGTCAATAAAGAGTTCAGATGTGGTGGTTACCATGCTAGATTTGCGAAACCACCACACAAATTTCATAGGTAGGTAACACAATTGTCATCGATGTAATAAACTGAATCAGCGGAAAAAAATACAGTAAAATACGAAGTACAGTACATGTACAAAGGTCGCCCTCCATTTTACATCAAAATAAAGTGTACTCATTAGATGTAGCTCGTCTCTACCACGGTTGAATTCCGATTTCACTTTACATATCGGTAAAAATACATAGAAAATTTGTCATAAGTTTTGAGTTAATTTAAATGTGATTGTTTTTGACGAATGAAAGGGTTTTTGAGCAATACGGAAGTTGTTTTTTGGATTAATGAACAATTCTTTAGGCAACTTAAAATTGACTCATGAAAGGAACTCAAGTCAGAAGAAAAAAACGGAGACAAGATGTTTAGATACCGGCGCTCGTTCTCACGTCGACCAGACGTCGACGATTTTTCTCCCAAAAAAAAGGATATGTGGCCAATTAAGCTTTACTCCCTGACTCCGTTTAACGAAGTGGTTCCAAATCAAATCACGCAACATTTTGTACTCTCTTCGGTGTTCTCTTAATATCCAAAAGCACATCAACTTATCACATATATATTAGTAATTAAGATTATCTAATTCCAACCAGATCGGTTGTTCAAGGAAACATTTAGTTAAAAAAAGTGTATTTTAATTAAAAATATTGCCTTTACCGTGCTTTCTCAAATGTCAGTCTTGAAACACCTATCTTCAGAATTTTTAGCCCTGAAACTTCCTGTATAATGCTCTTGGATTAAGTTTTTCTGAAGCAGAAAATCATATCAAGTATATCAAAATTCGTTAGAAATCGGTGCAACTTTTATTTCCGTGAAAGGGAAAATGATAAATAAGAAGTATAACTACTAAAAAATCAGACCGCTTTTTATAATTCACAGTTCTGGAAGCCGTTTTGGCATGCAGATATAAATTGCGCTGACGTTTCACATGCGATTTTTGCGACACGGAAAGGTTAAACGTCGGATAAATCTTGGTGATCGTCTGTCTCTTTTCTATATTAGGGGTGAGACGGATATGCTCGCCGTCAGCAACCCCTTAAAGCAGGGAACTCCGGGGACCAGAAGGGAAAGCCAATTTTGCTTTGCGGCTTACAAAATGATATGCTATTACAAGAAACACTTAACCCTCCTCTATCGCAATGCAAAAACTAAACCATTTTATTGACTAGAATGCAAATTTTACTGGCTTTTGAAGGTTTGTCGTTCGAAAAGTACGGTTTATGTCAATCTCCTTGCATGAAGTTTTTTTGTGCAATTTTTAGAGGAAAAAAATAACACAAAGATTTTAGTTTTTATTAGAAAGAGCAGATTAGAATATATCTGAACGGAGTTGGATTTAAGGATTCCCAGTGGCTGATCTATTTTTTCAATTATCGTGATATTGCATAAAAAATGCCTTACGGGGTGAATTCGGCAGTATTGTTTCCTAAATAATTGTTTCCAAACGCCCTCGCGGGGCGGTAATCGGTCGATCATTGTTAATATTAGGATTACGTAATCTTAACTGAAAGACCACTTGCTATGAGATCGTTTAGCATTTTCAAGCTTTTGCAATTTTTTGTGTGTTTTAAACTCTAGAGATAGTGCTTTCGGAGACGAAAACTTGCTCCGATTTTCGTACATTCTCTTTGGTGTCAAAGGGTTTGATATAAATGTGAAGGGTTGAAGAGACAACAACCGTAATAGGTTACTTCTAACATAAGTGATTTGCAAAGTTCTGATAAAGTAAAATTTTTCACACTGATCGTTTTTTTATGACGTTTTGATTGTTCTGAGGTGATCACTCTTTGTAGAACTTCCAGATTGTTCGCATCGGTACTAAAACGTTATCAGTGCTTATTTGTGATGTCGGCACGGCTTGACTTATGAAATTATAGCACATTTGTAGATGTGTAGTTTTTCGTTTGCAAAATTTCATGTCGCAGAGGTATAAGGTACCCAGTGGTTAAAATTTGCGTTTCAAACTGCGGATGCACTTTACACGGCTCTAACCCTTTTATCATCGAGGGAAGATAAATCCCGTGGAATTGCGGCTTTGTAGCACACTTTGTGCACAAATTTGGTTTGGCCATCTCGAGCACAAATCGGGCGTTTGAAGCTCAGGTTCCTCTCAACACGCAAATGACGAACAGCTGTGCTTTACACGTCCTGACACGTCAGTTCGGCACTCTGGACGAAGGTATTCGAGTGAATCACACACTTGCACAGTACGCAAATTTTTTGGTGATAAACGTAATTTTTTCTTAGGGTTGATACGCGCACTTAAAATATTGTGACACTCGTGATTTTCGTCGAGTTTTAACCTGCTCATGGTTTGAGCGGTGTCAGCGAAACACTGTGTTGAACCAACGACGTACAGTGTCGGATCACACGCTGGGGGAAGTTTGAATACAAACCGTGAGAAGAAACCGGACCGTTGAACATCACTCAAACAGCACAACACTTATGGAAAGCACTTATTTACGTAGGCACACAAAATGAAGAGCACAAAAATTACCTTTCATCGCCTTTTTTCACTAAACAATTATCACGACACTTGTTCTTAGACGCATTTAAGTTCTCTTATCACAGGCGCGCGGTGAACTGGCGAGTATCCTCATTTCAGTACACTGGGAGGCGGTTCCACTCGGTCCACATATGGAAGGAAGGGAGGGGGAACGCTGAGCACACGCTTCGGCCCGTTCCGGCTGAGCTCGGGTCCGCTCGTCTCGCACGAACCGCTCAAGATGGACTGGCGCCTTTGCCACTCACCCACAGACTGACTTGCCTCAAGACGCGAGCGAGAGCGAGCGGCGCCGCTGGACACTCACGACATCAGTGGGGAGAAAGAGTGAGAGAGACGGAGACAGCCGCGCGGGAGGGGAGGGGGGGACGAATACACTTACATTTCAAGATAGCATTTACTCGGAGCGGACGGACACATGAGCAAGTGCGGGCGCCTCGCCTAGCCTTGCCTCGGCGCGGCGCGGCGGGCGTTTGCGCACAGGTTCTCTCTCTTTTCCCCCTCCCTGGCGGGTCGGGACGGTCCTCTTTGTCCCACCCCCTCCCCTCCTTTGCCGGATAGACTATACCGCAGCCACGGCGGCGCGCCGTACTCGCATAGCATAGCACTAGGTCCACATGCTTTGACGCCAGCTCGGACTGCTTGCTTGCTTACTTTCGCTCTGATAAAAGACGAGGATGAGGGGGAGATTGCCAGCGCCGCACCGCTGCGCTGCGCCATATATTCGATTGGCTAATGCGCTTCTTTAAAGGAGTGGGAGGTGGGTGGGTGGGTGGGAGACAGACTGACTCCCAGCTGCCCTCGCTACCCGTCGCCGTAAGACGTCCTTAAGACGTCCCCAAGGCGTTCGTAAGACGTCCTTATGGCGTCTGTATAAGTCGTCCATATGAGACGTCCGCTAGACGTCAGTAAGTCGTCCATATGAGACGTCCGCTAGACGTTTGTTAGTCATCTATATGAGACGTCCCCTAGACATCTGTAAGTGGTCCATATAAGGCGTCCGTAAGGCTTCCTACAGGGTCTGTAAGACGTCTGCAAAGTGTCCGCTTTTTCGTAAGGCCTTGCAGATAGTCGAAAAACAGTCGCGAAGTGAAACCTTTCATAGTCATACAGTAAGTTGAGCCTAACCAAGCAGTACTACCAAGGCTAGCCTTACTTACAAGTTTGTACGATTGTGAAAGGGACATTCATTCATGAGTAATAAATCGATATAAAGAGTTATAGGCCTACTATTCGGCGAATAGCATAACTCTTCATATGCTTTACAGCATAAAGATATGCGTATAGTATTCGCATATCTTTAAATGATGTGGTAAGGTTTGATGTCGACTAGAAAACTACCTTGTGCTTAACACCCCTAGCTTTCCTTCGATAGCAAGTAACGAGAGCTCCATCGGAGGCTCTATTGATAAAAGGGCAGTCATGTTTATAGGTGCTTTTCATGAATTTACCCTAACGCATGTTGGGGTCGCAGTCTCAGCCATAAGCATAGCCAAGCCACCTTCCCCCGAGCGCCGTGACTTCATACACATTCCCTGAAAATTACCTGCTCTTGCAGTCGTCACCAAAGCTCCCAAAAGGACTCTTTTTTTTATCCCCTCTCCACCCCTGCGTCCCCGCTTCCAGTTACTGTATCCCATCCATCAGCCTATTTACCCTCCGTCGGTGAGCGATGATAAACACTTGTGATTTTCGCTCCCGTTTAATGTATAGCTGCTTTGTTAGTTCCCTAGTAAAGTTTAGGGTCCTGGAAGGCTAGCGGATTCGTTGCTGATGTTATGTTAGGCGTTAAAAACGAGACATTATCCTGATTTAACTGACCTAACCTTCTCTACTAGCCCCTGATCGCAATAAAGATACCTTCATGCCCTTGACCCTCTGACCCTTATATGTTAACTTTGTGTTAACGTGTATGTAACTTAACTGTAGGTTAATTTAGGTTCAGTTGGTTAGTTGGTTGGTCAAGTGGTTCAATTGGTAGGTTAACTTAGGTTCAACAGTAGGTTAGGTTCAATTGTGGGCCTTTCCAAAACTTCTTTTACCCCTAAATCCTCATCCACGTCCAAAAACTTCTTCCTCTTCAAAAAGCTTCATCGATGCCCAAAACTACATCTACCTTCAAAAACCATCATCCATTCACAACACTTCATCCAGTCTCAGAACGTTGCAACCCAGAATTTCATTACCTCTCAAAAACTTCATTTTCAAAAAATCTTCTTCCTCGTCAAATACTTCATTAACTTTACCAACTTCGTCCACCTCCATGAATTTCATTCTCACCCCAAATTTTCATCCACCTCTGTGAATTTCGCTCTCACCCCAAATTTTCACCCACCCCTAAAAACTTCATTCCCCTCAAAATCCATCTTCAAAGATTATTCCCAAAATCCTTATTCTACAGACTATTCCCGGAAACCTTACCCACTTGCAGAAACTTCCTCATGTCCCGAAAGTTCAATTACCCCCGAAAACTAACCCCATAAGAACTTCACCTAAAGCAGCATTTTCGTAGTGACGCGGGGCCTTGATTCCACACATCTCTCACCTACCGACGGAGCGTCCTCGTGTTCCAAGTGCTGACAGCATGCTGACAGCCCCGCTGTGGCGCTCCCAGCTGATCGGAACCAAAACATTGCGTCCACCTCCCCTCCCCACTCTCCGCTCCCCGCTCGTGCGTCTCGCATGCTACCGTGTGAGTCATCAGTGCGTAATAGTATGCGTTTGCTCACGCAATAGCTCATTGGCACCGCGCCCGCCGCGCCCGTCGCGCGCCCGCAGGGGCGAGCGAAGTGCAAGCCGCGAGACGGCTTTTTCGCGGCTTCCGTTAAAATTTGCAAGTGTCAGCGCCTTTGCTGCGCACATTTTTATTAACAGCTGTTGAAAGCGTTGTCAGCAGATTTGGACGGCCTCGAAGTCAAATTCCAGCGTCGTTTGCGTAGGCCTATACAGTATTTGGCCGATTTTACTGGAAACAAGTGGAAGTCGATTTTTTTTCGTAATTTTTCCGTTTGAGATAGTAGTTTTGGCCTGCTCCATGGAACTTCAATTGGAATTTTGGCCTGGAATTAAAAAAAAGGAAAATAAAACAATCACGATAAAATAGACGTATATGTAAATGGCTTTAAGAATATCGTCAGATTTTTTTCTGCAAGATCTATTATTTTGTAAAAAAATATTTTTTTTGAAAATATAATAAATAATTTTATTTAATCTAAAAAAAATTATTTGGGTAAATTTTTAACGTTAAACTTTTCACCTGAAATGTTTTACCTGTAAACGATGCTACAGCCGAGCCAGGGACAGCGGACATAATTGAACGGAAGAATGATTTTTCGGTAGCCAAAGAACTTTTTCTACAGCACTCATTTTCTTAATTTTCTCACGAACCCAACTAACTCAACTCACGTGTTAGTTCCGGGGCTGTTAAATGACCCCTGCATTAAACATCACATGACGTGAGCATGGGCGCCTTAATTGTCGAAATCTATGTATGCTGCCGCAATGTTTGGCATGCTTTGAACTGAACAAATGACTCCGCTGCTTCGGAACGAATGCCAAAGGACTGCAACCTAATTATCAACGCGCACTTTTTTTCATTATTAATTGGTAATCTCGACAAACACATGTAGTTGCCGCAAAAATTGCACTTACACGTAGACTGACGTTTGCATAACCGACTACAAGCGAACGATTTCTCACCTAACTTAGCGTAGCTTAGTATATTAGCCTTACTTGAAGTGTCACTGGTGTAGCCTCCTTAGCCACCTCAACTGAATTAAACTTACACAGTATCCGAAGTTTTAAGTGGTCCCATAAGGAGAAGGTAAAACAGGGAAAGAGCGTACTTTGGTTATTTTAGCAGATAATCATATCAAGCTCTCGACGAGACCTTTTTCATTCATGTATTTGTTGATATTTATCTTTAAAACTACTGTAGCATAATTACGCTGTTCCTCTGTTTTATCTTCATATCGAAAACGGGGAATAGTTTTTACTATGCTCTGTTTGTCCCTGGCTAAAAGGAACCCAGCTTAATCAACCTTACTTGTTAGCCAACGTATAACCGATCCTAACCTTACCTACCGTACTTTAAGGTATCCTTGCCTAACTGAATTCTCCCTACCTCCAGCCTAATCTACTCTAATTTAGCCTGTTCTAGTCAAAATTAAACTCGGAGCCCAACGCAACCTAGTGTAGCCGAGGAATTGAGTTTTGAATTCTGATGAAATAATTGTGCTCCTGTGTACAGAATCTGATTTTTGCGATCGGGTGAGCATTGGCTGGGGCTGACAGTGGCATCTATTGCTGAGGTGTCACCTAATTGTGTTCGCTGCAGGTAATGGCATCTGCTCCCACACGTCGTTTGGGGCGCTTTACCTCTAATGGTCCCACCTCCGCCAGGTAGAAAAGAGGCAATAGGTTTGTTTTCTACAGAAAACCTCTATTACTGGGCTTCTTGGCCACGCATTCAATACAAACAGACCCTCCCGTCCCCCAAACGAGACCTACACGCCCCAAAATTATACTTACACGCAGTCGTTTTGAAGAAGTTCTCGGCATAAATTATTTGAGCCATGAGCTCCCTTGCTCCTAGGAATACCAGCATATCGCGGTTGATGAAGCTCTCCTATAGTTGAAAGGATTTGAAAGCCTTTGAAATTTCCCTGAAAGAAGTGATGATTTCGAACAGCACTCTTCAATATGGATGAAGTAGCCAGGTTAGTTAGTTTTAGCTAGGTAAGGTCTACATAGGTTTAGTTTGGTTAGGTTTCGAGGTTTAATTACGTTAGCTTTTGTTAGGTCAGGTTTAGTTAAAGTAGGTTCAGTAATGAAAGGTTTATAGTCACATAAGGTTTATAGTGAGATAAGGTTAAGCCAGGTTAGGCTTAGGAAGGTTACCATCTATAAACATTTAAGTGAAATTCCCTCGTTTTAACAAAAAAACTGACCATGACGAAGCTTCGAGTGGGTGAGCTTTGGTCAAAACGATTGAATTTCACTCGGAAGTTTTTTTCAATAGAGAGTAAGTTAAATGTGTTAGATCAGGTTAACCCATAACAGCCCAAAGTTTTTGGAGTGGAATTTAGCTTAAGAGAAATTAGATTTTTTTT
>Ga0058701_10002690_pt1 | contig 13624 bp, 7 predicted proteins | sample AgamicOrMae_FD_97039 | JGI IMG/M metagenome (GOLD analysis project Ga0058701, IMG submission 97039) | Agave microbial communities from Guanajuato, Mexico - Or.Ma.e | ecosystem: Host-associated > Plants > Phyllosphere > Phylloplane/Leaf | place: Guanajuato, Mexico | collected 2012-06-04 | reverse complement strand
CGAGGCACAAGCCACGTAACCTAACCTAACTTAACCTAGGGTTACCCAACTAAACGGTCGCCAAGCCTGATGCCGCTTACTTCTCGGCGCCCGCTCAGGGGCGCCGAGAAGTAAGCGGCATTAAGCTAGGCGACAGCCGAGCGGAGCGATAGCGGAGCGAGGCACAAGTCACTATACCAAAACTTGGTTTACGGCAAGAGGCTTGCTTATGATATAGGTTGGGCTAGATTGGATGCCTTTTGCCTCGTTCCGCTATCTCTCCGCTCGGCTTGACGACGGAGGGTAGCACCAAACTTAAACCAAAAACGTTGAAAATGCTACCTTAAAAAATTACAGTGCACTCGCAATTTTACGGGCTGAATATTCCACCCATGAGGACTTGAATTTCCTGGGTTCAACTTTCCCTTTCATTTGAGGCTGTTCTTTCTCACCCGTAGGCGGAGATTTGTCGTTAATCCCTATTTAAAAAGGTTGGACCAGAAACAGGGTGGAACGCAGAGGTAGAAAACGCGACCTTCAAAACTGAAAGGGGAGAGAAATTACGGTCTGGTTTTATGGCCGGAAAAACATATTATTGGGTTTGGAGACTTTGATGCAGGAAGCTGTCAATTTTTGGGTTGCACTCACTAAACACTCAAGCGAAAAAGTTTTCAAACCACAAAAAAAAGTGGGCTTTTAGACGAGATTTTTGATTCCGACGTTACCCTCATACGAATAATTCCCGGCAATTTTCTCTTACGAAGCGGACTTTTAACCCACTCCGGCCCAGCGATGCCGTTCGGAAACAGAAAAAAAAAATAATTTAGAGGATCTTTTCAGTTCAGTATTGTCACAATTTAAAAAATATCACCCCTTCGAAACCTGAAATTCAATAATTTAGGCATTTTAAAAAGCGTAAAATTTCATATTCTAGTAGAAGGAATTCGTCCATTTCCTTTCAAAATAAATTTCACTCTGAATGATTCGGGCTGTTATGGGTTGATAATTAAAGCTGTAGTTGAAAAAGTTGAGCTAGGTTACTTGAATGCGATCTGGTCGCAAGTTAATTAAAGCTAAAGAGATGTTTCCACGTGTCGGACACGCGTCTCTTCGAGCACAAGAACAGTCTCGGCGTGGCTGAGCTTGGCGCAGCCGCTCGGTGGACCGCTCGAGACCGCTCGAGGCAGCTTCGGTTCGGATCTCTCAAAGGTTCGTGCTGTTGCATTATGCATAGACACTGGTGCATCGACGAACCGGCCGCCGCTTCACTTCGCGCAGATCTCCGCGATACTCCATTTTTATTATCGCAAAAATTGCTACCGTTGACCATCAAACGGCCGTCTACGCCCGACCGGACGCAATAATTTATTCACTACGACCGCTAAATATATATAGAAGTAAACTTACACTGTGAAGCTGAAGCTTGAATGTCTATTCTAATTTTCCCCGCCAATCCGAGCTTATTGGCGCACGGCACGTGAGCTAACCTAACCTATTTTCAATTATATAAAGGGCGTCAAACTTGATACCGCATACTTTTCGATGGTAGTTTCTACCGCTGAGCAGTAGCATGAGGCTTGACGATGGTTAAGCGGAATGGACAAGGGACCTAACGTAGGTCTACGCAATTTTATCTCCGCTGTTGGTTGCTGTCGACCTTCGTAATGTTATGGAAAATTAAACCAGGGTGGAAAAACAAAGGTAGAAAATTCCGCCTTTGATATTCAGCATCTACGAAGCAGTCAATGAAATTTCGGGGTATACGAATGTACCATGTGAGTTGCAAGCCCTTGAGGATTTTCTGGAATGACGATAAACCTGCTCGAAACAAGTGCCATGCGTGTTGTCCACTAAAGGCTGAAAAGCCAGGAATCCAGCCCGTGGTAGGCAACACGCATGGCACTCATGTCGAGCAGGTTGTATCGTCATTTCAGAAAACCCTGCTCTTGGGCTCCCAACTCACATGGTATGCACTTAAAGCAAAGCAGTACTCTTTTTTTTTCTCGGTCTAACTAGAAGATAACTCGTATGTTTGTATGAAAAAAAACAAAGATAAAATTAGCTCTAATGTCCCCGGTGAAAGGAGGATAGGGCAGACGACCGGACATTCAGAGTTGCCAACTAAACGTCCTGTTGTCGATTAGTACAGATTATTCGAAAGCCAGTCCTTAAACATGCCGTTCTCTTTGGGAAAGTGGCGCGCGCGTAATTCTCTAACGCTTTTATTAGAATGCCTCTTGTGGTATCATTTCTGCCGATGGCGGGTCTCGTCAGTTCCATTTGAGCATCACTCGGTGGAACGGGCTGATAGGCTTGAGTGGCCAACTCAGTCAGGCGGATGAATGAGACGTCTTAATTAGTCTAAGGAGAGAGGTACTTGGCAGTATGCTATGCGGGTGCGCTTATAGGGTGCTGATTAGAGCTGCCACACTCGGTTCCATTAATATGAAAATAATAAGTGGAGCACTTATGAGTCCCGGCGGCGCATAGGTTCGATGCAAGGTGCGGGTCGGCAGTGCTGCGGTGGCGCAGTGTGGCGCACTGTATGGCGCACTGTATGGCTCACTGTGGCCCAGTATAGCGAACTATATGGCGTAGTGTAGCGCACTATTTGGCGCAGTGTGGCGCACTATTTGGCGCAGTGTGGCGCACTATATGGCGCAGTGTAGCGCACTATATGGCGCAGTGTGGCCCAGTGTAGCGAACTGTATGGCGCAGTGTAGCGCACTATATAGCGCAGTGTAGCGCACTATGTGGCGCAGTGTAGCGCACTATATGGCGCAGTGTGGCGCACTATGAGTCGTACAATGTGGCGCAGTTGCGCGGCAGAGGTGCGGTTTTGCGGGCACGTGGCCGCCAATTAACATTCCCTGCTAATGTTGTTCCGGTCAGAGGGTCCGGCAGTCGAGCGCTCCCCGCCGCCCCGCCGTATATTCACTTTTATTTCCTTGTTTTAAAGTCGGATCTTAAAAGATATGGCCTTGCTCCACATGGAACTGCCGTGAAGCGGCCTCAATCGAACCCGCTACCCGGATTTCGAAAGTCTCTAATCAGAGCAATCTCAATTTTAAAGATTGCTCGTATCTTGTGCACAGGGCACCTCCCTAACTAATCGTCGCTAAGACGTCGCCGAAAAGTAGGCAAAAGACTGAGCGACGTTGGAGCGGAGCCATAACGAAGCGAAGAACATTGTTCCTTAGCTTCTTATAGAGAATATTTTTTACTCATCATCAGCTAATGGAAGATTAAACCAGGTTTAATTGGGTGTTGCTGTGCATTTGCATTGGAGACTTCAACGCTTAGGGATTGACAAGAACGCATTTATATGGAGGAGACTTCAACGCACGTAAAAAAGGAGGTATTTTAAATGGATCGGACGGGTGAATAGCCTCGTCCTTTAATATTTAGATAATATGAACTTAAAAACCGAAAATAGGTGAGATGGCTTAAACCTACTACCGCCCAGCGATGCCGTTCGGAAACAGAAAAATGTATTTGAGAGAATCTTTTAAGTTCAGTATTGTCACGATTTAAAAGATATGACCCTTCTGGAAACTTGAAATTGAGTAATTTAGACATTTTGCATTGCTTAAAATTTCGTATTTTACTGGAAAAAACCCTTCCATTTTCTCCTAAGCTAAATTTCTCTCCAAATACTTTGGGCTGTTATGGGTTAAAATGAGTCCTGATTGGAGTTTATGTGTATATTCTTACCTGCGGACAAAACGATCTCAAGTCTAAATATTTTGATAGAAAATTTCAAATCATCCCGCGAGCTGAAAAAAAAAGCAATCAAAGATGAATGGAGAAAGAGGGGCAGAAGGAGCTCTCACGGCGCGGAGAGAAAAAAGTAAGAAACAATTGAGAAGCTGTCAAAAGGCTGCAGTCGCGGTAGCTACTTTGAATGGAGCACATCACAAAAAAAGCTGAGCCAACAATGTCAGGGGGGAGGAGCGGGGCTGGATCCCGCGGGGAACTAATCTTCATAGGAACGACCTTGGTGTCGCGGCGCGGGAACGAAGCGCGGTGCGGATTGTCCGACAGACGTGTCCGACGGACCTGTCCGACGCTCGCTCGACGCTCCGCCTCTGCGTCATTCGTCATACAGTATCGGACATAATGATGACGCGGTGACTCAGACTATTTTCGTTATTGTGTATTGAGATGGGTGCCGTGCTGCCGAGCTGCCGGGCTCAGCGGCGCAGGCCCGCTCTTGAACTGGGGGTCAGTCCGGGAGCGGCCGCTTGTCCCATCCCATTCATCTCCGCGACGGCACCTCTCAACCTCCCACAAAACTATATCCCCCTTCTTTGTTTAGCTAAAGGCATTTGATATGTAACCTTGTCTCCTGCTTGGAAAACACTCTGCCCTCAGAGCGATTTTCTTTCCACCCTTAAGGCGCAGATGCCTGGCCTCAGATTGTTACGCTTCTAAACCTAAAATATTGGGTACCGATTACCGATAGGCTACCTGGTAATTGCGGATATCTGGCCTCGAAGTGCGGTTATCTGTCCCAAACAGCCCACCTTTTCTACAATACAGACGATCTGAAACCACTCTAATTTTGATCGAACCCGATGAAATACTCTATGAAATAAGTTGGAGGGTCACAGGAAATTTGGTTATCCTACTTAATTTCCGTAGGCACACCACAGGAAAGCCACATCCTTAAATCGGAAAACCAGAATTGGTATGTCCAAGGAAGTGATTCCCATTTCCCTTGATGCAAGTAGCCAACCTACCGGATGAAAATATCAATGCGTGGTGGGCGTTTATTGTTTTCCTTTGGAGCGCGCTTTCAGTTGTAGTAACTTTGCTTCCAAATTTGTTGCTCCTATCTTCTGGGTTACTTTTGTTAGAGTAATGCTTTATGCTATTTCTGTTAGTCTCTTGAAATTTTGTACGCTGTGTTACAAAGGTACGCGTAGAGCAAAGGTGTGCAAGATTAGATTTTTTGTGGACCTTGTTTTACGTGAACGCGGACGTCATAAGCTGACACACAATATTCCTTACGAACTGGTGAATCAAAGTAATGATAAAAAATAACTACTTATTAACGGAAGTATGTTTACACGGAAAGATCCGATTAGATTTACATTTTTCTCGGTATTACTGCACGGAAAAAAGGTTTTGTTATACCAACAAAATCTTGTTAAAATAGGGATAACAAAAATATTTTGTTACAACAAAATGTTTAACGTTTGGTTGCTGCGGCAAAATTTTTGGTTGCAGCTACAAAAATTTTATTTGTTGTCCCTAATTTTGTTGCCGTAACAAAACCACTTTTTCCGTGGTGAAGATTGGATGAGGTTATGAATTAGTTCTCACAGAACCAAAAGGAGAGTAGAGGGCTGAACTCTAATCCCACGCTTCAATCTGACGTCAATTTGGGCTAAAAACAATCCAATTTGTGTGGGTCTCGCCTCAAAGAAATCAGTGTCAAAATGTCGATGAAAAAACGAAGACAAACGCCAAGCGCTTCAGCACAGCCGAAAAAGACACCAGTAATCCACTTAATTCCAATTGAAGCACTTCTTCTCACCTTAAAATGACCGAAAATGGCTTTAAAAAAAGTAGACGGGAAATCAAGAAACTTTTTCAGATAAATAGCGTCTTGAGCGTTTTCGGACTCAGCTTCTGTGAAAAGCAGACCTCCAAATTGAGACTGTAAAAGAAACTGTACACGCACAGGGTCAAGAGTCCCCGATTTAAATCTAGTACAGTTTGCGGAAGTTGGGAATTCAAACAGTGTTGTATTTGGCTATAGGTCACTTCCGTTTCATGATTACTGAATTCCCGTGAAATTACGGCATTTCTCTCTTGATATTATCTTACATTATATGCACTTTCAACGAACCAAACTCGTTTTACCCTAACCTAATCTGCTTTAAGCTAGAATGGTCTTATTTAGTCTTATCCAACTATTTAAAGTTCGACGAATCTAACTTAATAATGCAATCCAACATACTCCAATCTAAACTCGACCAACCTAACCTCGTCTAACCTAACCTGGTTCAACCTAATCTTACCTAATCTAGTCCCACATAACCTATAGTCCAACATAACCCGTGTTTTTTCTAATAATTTCTTCCCTAATCTCTCCGTGTTGAAGACCACCCCCCCTTCGGGCAAACCTAGCGAGCAATCCTTTGAATTGCCAGATTTCTTGCCTGACGCTTCGCATTATCATTTTCGGCTCGTTTACAGTAGCCCCTCGTCCCAAAGTCATGTCTCTGGTCACTCAAACATTTTACAACAGCCAAAATTACCCCGTTGAAAAGAAGTGCGCGAAATGCGGGCTAATGGCCTCAAGAAAATGCGATCAAGCCACTAAAACATTGTCGACATAATCTTGATTCTTCGAGGGCCTCCATTGCGCCGCCGGCAGCGTCGCCGAATGCATTGCGAGCGAGTTGCAGGCTCCATTACATGTCTGGAACCGGGTCGGGCCGGGTCGGGCTGGGTCGGCCTGGGTCGGGGCCCGTATAATTTTGGGCCAAAACCGGTCGGGGCAGGATTTTTTTTTCGACTGAGGGCCACGATTCAACGCCAGATGCCACGTACTTTTTGGGACATGCTCTCGTAAATTCGGCCGTAAAAATGACGGCTTTTGCTTTTAAAACCTTTACACTTTTGCAATACTTAAATGTTTACAAACATGATTTCTTTGGCCTCGTAGATTGCTGTCTGTATATTTTGCTATATTTCATTGTACAAGTATGAAATATTGCACATTTTTCATCTCAAGTGAAAGCAATGAGCTTTATGTCGTCCATATCAGTGCTATGTAGTGAACACCTCTTTTTAAATTTTTTTATTGAGGTTTGCGCGTTGTTTTTGAGCAAAGCTTTGGCCGCGAGATGGCGCCGCAGTCACAGCTAAGATCGCACCCAAAGCAAACAATGAACGGAAGACGGCACTACGCACTTTCTTTGAAGAGTGGGTGGGATGCAAGAAGATTATCGCTCGTGTCCTTTCCCCACGCCCGCCTTTAGGTTTCAAAAAATATCCAAATCATGTTTTCCCAGTCAAAAAGCCATTCCTTCAAGCTGAAATATTTATATTAAACATCTGTCGCAGGCATTTACTTGAAATTTGGTCAATTTCCTTGGATATCCGTTTAATATACATCTGATATCCGGCTGATATCCTTGAAATCCTGATATCCGGTATAGGCCTACATATTTCCAGCAAGGTGTTAATCCTTGTGGCAGGGTTCCGACACGGAAGCTTGCTCATCCGGCGAAAATTGCATTGTATATTCGCATTTTTGGGGCGGTCATCAAATTATAAAGCAACTAGCAACGTTTTTATTATTTTTTAGTATCCCTCGATGTATTTCAGTCGTAATAACTTAAAAATTCAAGTAAGATAAATTCGGCTTAAAATCGAAAAAAAAGCTCGGGGTGTACCCTTGCTTTTTAAAAAAAATTAGCCCATTTTTTTAAAAATTCGAATTTTTAAGTCATTACGACTGATATTCATCTAGGGATACTAAAAACGAATAAAAACATTGCTGGTTGCTTCATAATTTTATGACAGCCCCGAAAATGCGAATGTAAAATGCGATTTTCGCCGAATGAGCTGAGCAAGCTTTCGTGTCGGAACCCTGCCACCTTCCTGGATGAACATTCCCAATTTCTTGATATCCGTTTTATATACATCTGATATCCTTATTGATATCCTGATATCCGGTGTACATATTTTTAGCAACGTCTTCACACTTTGCCTACAGCATGATGTTTAAACAATGCCTCTAAAACTTGTTTTAAAAATCAGCAAAAACTAAAATAAAAATAGGGTTCTTGATTGGCACTGACTGTGAGAGAAAAGACTTGATAAGAACGGGAACTATTTTAAAATAGGATTTTCAAAAAAAAAAATATGAGAGGTATGAAAGATCGTCTTCTTGAAAGTTCCGCGCTTAGCAGGCAAAGTGCATGAGCAGGTCGTTGCGAGAGAATTAAGTCCGAAGATGCAAGCAGAAGCAGAATCAGCGGTGGGAGGGAGGCGAGCTCATTAGAGCCCGGGCCCCGATTATATCACGTTAATTAGCCGCAAATTAATTTGAGAGCAGAACCCGCTGTTTTTTGAAGGCGATCGATGTGTGCGTGCCCCACACATTCCCTTAACAGCGACTCCTGTTCCTGCGCAGCCTCTCGCGGTGGGATGCTAATGTCCTTTGTCAGCTAAAATTCTACTTGAGCCACTTTCACAATGCGCAGCTCTTCCAAAAGATTTATTGTTTCATCACGGGAAGAGAAACGAAACCACGCTCCATTCTCTCCATTAATTCGTCAAAATTAACGTCCGAGCAGTATGTTCTTTGTATTTTGAACGCGCCGCAAAACTCACGTTTAATTTTTCCCGGGTCGTTGAATACCGTAATGAATGGTCTGTTGTAGTGCCAACTCAACACAAAATAATGTAATATCCAATCTAATTGACCTTTTTATTGTGATTGATTTTTTTTTACACAATTACTAACTGTTAATCGCAGCCAATGAGGACCGATCTCCCAGCCATACTTCACCCACTACCGCCCAGCGATGCCGTTCGGAAACAGAAAAAATTAGTTAAGAGGATCTTTTTAGTTCAGCATTGTCAAAAAAGAAAAAAATATCATCCCTCTAGAAATCTGAAATTTAATATTTTAGGCATTTTCTAAAGCTTAAAAGTGCGTAATTTGGGGAAAATCCTTCAGATTTCTCTTAAGCTAAATTTCATTATACCTTGGGCTGTTATGGGTTGAAAGGACGAACCCTTGCAAGTTAGCCAACGAGTAAAAAATAAAAAAGAAATGTTAATAATAATGAAGTGCTAACTGTATATTGCTTTTGTTCTTTTTTTTCCAGAAAGCCGATCTGTCTCGCTATGATGGATGTATGTGAACTCTTCCGCAGGACCATGAAAAGGTAAGAAGAAGAGAATCACGATTTTTGCTCTCGAGTCGTTAGAACAGCGAGTCGACTTGTTTTTGTGTCTGCAACTAAAATTGAGGGAAATGCGCCCTTGTTGGACCGCTCTGTTAGCTCTGCTTCAGTCGGTGCCTCGGCTCGCCTACAGTTTCCGGATCGTTAATTTTTATATTCTGTACTTTAAATTTAATTATTAAAAGGTACATTCCCTAAATCGTGCCATCTGCCTCCTCTCGCTAGGCCTGAAAACACCTAACCTTACTTTACTTCGCCTAACCACACCTAACCAGAGGTAAATGCGTTAATCTTTGTCATAAAAGGTTAAACCAGGATGCCACACTATGAGGGAACTTAATTTTGCGTGCGCGTCAACCCTTCACCGATTGAGTCTGACCTCCGCACTCATTTTTTTAAAGGTAGCAATTTTAACCTTTTGGTTCAACCTTTCGTCGTCAAATCGAGCGGAACGACAGCGGAGCGATGCAAGAGGCATCTAACCCAACCTATCATAGCAAAGCCCCTTGCTTTTTACCAAGATTAGTTATAGTCACTTGTGCCTCGCTTCGCTATCGCTCCGCTCGACTGTCGCCAAACCTGATGCCGCTTACTTCTCGGCGGCCCTAAATCGGCCGCCGAGAAGTAAGCGGCATCAGGCTTGGCGACCTTTTGATAAGGTAACCCTTGGTTGAGTGAGGTTAGGTTGTGTGGCTTGTGCCTCGCTCCGCTATCGCTCCGCTCGGCTTAACGTCGTAGGGGTTGAACCAAAAGGTTCAAAATGCAACCTTAAAAATTTAAAGTGCGTAGACGTCTCGCGTCGCAGTGAAAGGGCTATGGGAGAAACGCTTGTCTATGTAGAGTGTCCTTGGACGCCAAACGTGTCGAGAATGTTACTTTTAAATCGGGAAGATTTGATCTGCTTCGGTATAATTAGCTCTTCCGCATAGCAGGCCCTTTTTACGGATTCACGAAGCCTGAAAAAGTAGGGGCAGCATCGCTGGCGCTGCGATCTCAATGTGTTTCGGCGGGCGCGGTGCGGCGGAAGGGGGGGGGGGCGCTTCCGCCTTGCCTCATTGTTTACGTTAGCTGGGTTGGGATTCGTGAGCTATTCTGATTGAACCGCATTACAGGCCCAGTATTGACAGGTTATTTGGGAAAAACTCCGTTATTCGGTGGTTTTTCTGATTGCAAATGATGTAGCTTGGAAACTATGAATATGTGTGTGTCGCTATTGACTCGACATGTATTAATTTTGGGAAACTTGAACGCACGTAAACAATCTAATGCACTTTTAAATGGGAGGTGACTTGAACGCACAGAAACCCAACCTAATAAATTTCATGTGGGGCAGTCGAGTCAATAGACACTCCCTATATAAAGGGTGTTGCTATTAACCCGACATGCATTATTATAGGGAGACTTAGTTATGGTATCTTTGAAAAGGGACAAGCGTCTGTCTTGATTCGCTCCACACTTTCAACCGCGGTCTCTTTATTCGTGCCTTCTGTAGTAGCCTACTATCAGTCCAAAAGGTATTGTCCAGTCCTGGTCGTGCAACAAGGCTGTGGTCAATGTATTTCCCCATAAGGCGGAGCCTTCCAGCGCGACCAGAACCGGACGTTACCTTTTGGACTGCTAGTACCACAAAAATGATCTTCTCCTTTAAGTCTTTCGGCGTAAATTGTTGTGTTCCGAAGAATAAATAGGAATAAAGATGTGGTCTTACCTGGACGTATTCCATGCAAAGATCGATGGACGAAACAAAGTTGCAGACGTCCCCGACGGACCAATGGGCTATACTGGAAGGGTCCCCTTCGCCAGTGCAAGGCACTCCGCCACCGGCGTCCGTGGGGGAACACAGGGACAAACACTGTTTGGAGGAGGTCGACCCCCCGGCGAGGGACTGCGGGGACGCGGGGGCTGCGAGGCGGGGGCTGGAGCCCGCCCTTGACGCCGGCTTGGGGCTCACGCTGCCCGTCCTCCGGGACGACCCTCTCTCTTTCGGGCCGCGCAACAGCGGTAAATTTAAAAGAATGTCCACCCCGAGCTTTGACTTCCTCGGGGGCGGCGGGGTCGCGGCCCCGACGGAAAGGTCCAGGGGGTACTGCGACGACGTGGCGCCGGCGTCGGCGGGGCGCTTGAGGGCGCCCTTGAGGTAGGACTCGAGCTGGTTCTGCTGGTGGGAGCGCTGCACCATGCTGACCAGGGCTTGCGTCGAGCTCATGTCGAGCACTTGGGGGGACGGGTTGGGGGGAGGCGATTTGGACGCTTTGCCGTCGCGGTCCGAGTCTTTGGGGGGGTTGACGGCGGCGGCGGCCGCGGCTGCTGCGGCGGCTGCTGCGGCGGCGGCGGCCGGACCGGCGGCCGCGAGGTGGTGCAGCGGGGACACGGGCACCGACGCGGCCAGCGGGAGCAGCCCGCCGAACGGCGCGCCGCCCTTGTACGACAGCCGCGAGTCCAGCCCCGGGAAGCCGTTCCGAGGAGTGCTGTAGAACCTGAAACAACAAATTACCAGTGACTCGTCAGAAACGATGAAATCTTTTTTTTTTTTTTTTTTTTTTGCTTTCTTACGTTGCGTTGCAAAAAATCCTGCTTGGAGTAAACCTGGTTATTTTCTTCCGTTTTTACATAATTTGGAAAAAAAGCACTATGTTTTGATCATGCATACAGGTTTTAGATTATATTTTCCTTTTTTTTCATAGCCTATATTTTCAGTTTGATATTTGAATTTTCGATCTCTTGTATTTTACCCTGCTTCAACCCTTAATTTCACTCAAAATGCAATAATAAAAAATAAAATAAAAAAAAAACAGGCTTAAACAGACTAAAAACAGGTTAAAACAGGCTGAAAAAGAAAGAAGCTTGAACAGTGCACTTGAAATAGCGTGGGCAAATATTGATGGGGAGGGAGCTGGGCTACCGAACAACGGCGTTGACAGACGAGCAACCATGTTCCCGACAACATCTATGGAACCGCGCAGCGATAACCTAAGCCGATCCCGTTTTCTCATCCTGGCCAGACCAGTAGCCAGGCGGGAGATAGCGGCGGTGGCACAGCTGCTCTCGCCGCCGCGAAGAAGAAGTGATCGGGAAACGTGTAGTGGCATTCTTCGGCGGCGTCCGCGCGGCGTCTGGGTCCACGAACGCGTCGCCAGCACGGCCTACAAGCCACCGACAAGCGGTGCCAATGAAGAGCCGCGCCGCCGAGACGCTAAAAGCCAATCCGTGTCGCGATACGCGGACCTGAGCGTCGCCCAACGGCCCGCGAACGCCCCCAGAAGATGCCTCGCCGCTAAGCACTCTTTCAATTATTGCTGAATAGCCAATATTTAATTTGCGCTTATCTCTCGCTACTGCCTTTGACGCCTTTTTTTTTAATGGGACCGCGAATTTTTACTTGCTTCAGATTCGTTTCACGGTCTTGACTGGGATTCCCTTACGTAATATCGACCCCAACCACTGCTTTTTTTCCCATTTTTTTTCTTTCTTTTTTAAAAAAAAATAATATTTAGGGGAGCAGAGTTTTGAAATTGAGGTAAAGGAGCGGCTGTAGTGGTTCTCCGGAGCCCAGGCGTGGGTAAAAGGATACTCGTTATTTGATAGGGGTACTTTATTGTCTGTGCGTTGTCTATTAAAACAGCTGATTTGTGCCCTTCGAGAATTGCTTTTGGTTGTGAAATAAATTCGAACTGCTTTTCCTTTTTATTGGAATTTTTATTATATGGGAATCTTGAAACTAATTGAATTGAAATAACGGAATTCTTGCCCATAAGGATAGTTCAGTTCAGAATTTTAAGTGCCTCAATTAGGTAGGAATTTTAGTCACTTTGCAAATATTTGTACTGGACCGAAAATGGCTCAGAAATGGATAAGGCCTTACGATAAAGATCAATCCTATCAGCAAAGTTGTTGAATTTAATCCACTCTGTAGTGGTCAATGACTCAAATACGACATTTAGTCGTCGTCATAATCAATTTAAAACCAAAATTTCACAACATTTTTTTTTCTATTTTTAGCAGATTTGGTTAAATTTTAAGTGGTTTGGTACAAAAGGGTTTGGTTCAATACTTACTCATCAGGATGGGCGTATTGGTACTTGGCAGCCAGATTTCGCATAAAATCACTATAGTTGTGATTAACCTCCTCCATGGCTTTGATGTGGGCGCCGAGGTTGTTGTTGCTAATGCTGTTGCGGTTGTTGTTGGTCGGCGGCACGTCCCCGGCGGCGGAGGACGGCGTGGCGCTGCGGGAGGACGCCGACGCCGACGCGGAGTCGGGCGCTGCGAGCGCCGCGGCCGCGGCCGCCGCCCCCAACGCCGCCGCGCTGGGGCTGAGGCGCTCCGCCTTGACGGGGGCGCCGCCGTTGAGCGCCCCGCCGCCGCCGCCCGCCCCCGGCGCCCGCCGCTTCCGCCCTCCGCTGCCGCCGCTGCTCGCCGACGACATCGCCACGCTCCCGGCGCTCCCGACGCCGCTCGCCTCGCCGTCGCCTGGGCTACCTGCAACAACACAACACACCCTTTATTTAGACTTATATATGGTAGTAGTCAAAGTATTGACCCTCCCAATTTTTTACACTGTAATTTTTTAAGGTAGAATTTTCAACCTTTTAGTTTAAATTCGGTGCTGCCCTCCGTCGTCAAGCCGAGCGGAGCGACAGCGAAGCGAGGCACAAGGAACCTAACCTAACTTAACCTAGGGTTACCCAACTAAACGGTCGCCAAGCCTGATG
>Ga0058701_10002689_pt1 | contig 13628 bp, 6 predicted proteins | sample AgamicOrMae_FD_97039 | JGI IMG/M metagenome (GOLD analysis project Ga0058701, IMG submission 97039) | Agave microbial communities from Guanajuato, Mexico - Or.Ma.e | ecosystem: Host-associated > Plants > Phyllosphere > Phylloplane/Leaf | place: Guanajuato, Mexico | collected 2012-06-04 | reverse complement strand
GTATTGACTCCACAGATTGCTGGCACAGGATTCCCTCCAGAAACTATGAACTGATCGTTATTGCAAACATTATGCGTCATCTCAGGACCCTGGATATTGAATTGGTCGAAGTCCAATCTGTTCACAATAAAAACCCTTTTTTAACTTGAGTGCAGAGCTACGAGCCGTCCTTTACGTTACATTTACTTTGAAACGGAGCACTTAGTACCTCTTTTTATCGCAACGTTATTCAATCCTTATTTTCATTTTGATGATGAACTGCGTTAGTGCTTAGTACCACTGGTTGGTACTATTAAGTACCGGTCATTTGTACTAAGTACTTAGGACAAGTGCTAATCGTTCTTTTTATGTTAGTTACCTGAACTGGCATATATCGGCCCGCGCTTTGTGAACTGTCAGCTGACATGATCCAGTACCATCAGTTGACTGGGGATAACCGATATTGGTAAAGTACGTGCAATTTTCACGGGTACTTTGGCCGCATGTTGCCTGAACTGTTAGGAAAAAGGAAAACATATTAGAACAGTCAGCCGCATGTTCTCAATTACGTTTTTATTTTTGGGGGAAAATGCAAGTTTGAGTCCCATGATCCCCAATCGTTGCACTGTTAAAACAAAACACCCGTTTTAGGGAATGCTATGCCTGTTTTGGGAAATTAAAACGGGGGTACTACGTATTTTGGTAATTTTACAGCATACACCTATGTCCAGCCATATCATTTAAAAGGTCTCGGCGAGAACTTTCCATTGATGAGGCTGAACAGAAGTCCATGTTGTATAGTTATCACAATACGTACTACCCCCGTTCTAGTTTTACACCCAAAACAGGTCTAGCATTCCCTAAAATGGGTGTTTTACTGTTTTAGCAAATACAAAGCGTTATTTTATTACTGAGTGTTTGTATTCCTAGTTTGACATAAGAAACTAAATGGAAGGGATTAGATAACTGTTTGTTGTGCGGCGTAAAGGACATAACTTCCTGTCTGAAAAAATTACTGTGGCGTGAACGTCGAGTGTTGGCAGCAGCACAATGAGTCCTATTCGGGCCTTGCTTCGCCAGCGGCGCGCCGCGCCGGGAGGAGGAGGAGGGCTCCGACCAAACGCATCCTTATGTTCCACTTTCTGCGCTTAGAGCCACTTGAGCGGCACTTCGTCCTCTACACTCCAACTTTCAGCTTGCATTTTCTACCTCTTGGGTTCTACCCTAGTTCAAATCCTCACCGCAGTTCGGTAAAGTCTTAATTGAAAATTCAGGACACAGAAACTTCGACTTACAATTAGAGGAATTCACAAGTGAAAATGGTCACTAATGCGATCTGAATGGGATTGTCAGCCCTTTCGGACTGATAACTAAGAACGCTAACAAATATGAGGTTAGGTTGACCAAGATGAGGTTAGATTAAGTTAGCTTAGGTGTCTTGTAGTTCCCCGCTTTGCTATAGGGTGTCACCGGGCCTGATGTTCATTTCTCGGCGACAGTAACAGAGAAGTAAGTGACCGTTCCTTAGGTTAGGTTAGATTTAGACTTGGCCACGCGTTCACCAGCCACAGAATATCTTGTCTTTTCAATACTTGTAACCGTAAATATCATTCATTCATTGTCCGAACCATCGCAAGACAAAAGATTAAATGTAATCAACAAGCACTTTAATTAATAGCTCGTTTTGATAGCAACTCGGTGAACAACTCGAGCAGAGTGTACATTTCTTTTTAAGTTGCCATTCTTTCTAAGAAGTGGTTTGTTATCTCGAAGGAGAATACTTCATATTCTTAACTCATCAGAGGATACTATGAACGTGATCTAAAGAAATTGGTCGTCGTAGAAGATGACTGTTCAGCACCTCTTCATACCAAAAGCATATCTTTCTAGTCTTTTGATGCTCTCTCATATCAAAAGATAGTTAAAAAAAAGAAAAGATGACGAAAGACAGAGGAATGCATTTTTTGAAATAAACATCGCAGAATCGCAAGTGCTGTTTTATCGGAAAGTCGAGTAGCAGGACTTGCGGTTTTGGTTTTGAGAGAGGCTTTTGAGGTTCGTGCGGACTTACAAACGCAGCAGACGCCGAAGTTGCCCGCGCAGGGGCCGCTGGCCAGCCCGCCCCGACTGGCGCACTCCGCCAGGGTCAGGCACGTCCCGTTGTCGCCGGACGCCGCCGCGCAAGGCTGGTTCGCGAACTGCACCACGGTGAACAGCGACAAAACTGCAACACCAACCAAACACTTTTCTGTTTTAAGAGAACATCGTGTCGCATTGATGAAGATGTTTGAAAGTATCTTACATCGTCCATCCCTGTTTGGGTTCGGAGTGCTCCCTGGAATCCTTCTCCTCTTGAGTTGGGGTCCTCCTTGAGGACTTGGTGTATGTGATACGAAGTTGACTGCTGGTGTCGAAGATGTCTCCACCGTTGGAGTCTATAAGATGGAAAGTCTTTTACGCACTTTTTGGGTTTGAATGCAAGTTTGTTGCACCTCACCTTTTTAGGATGGTGCATATTTTTTTCTTTATCCAGATGGATAGATTTTTTTATCCAGTTTAGTATGAAAGATAAGCCATAGATTTAAAGCTAAAGCAGTTTAATGAAGTAACTAATAAACACTCCCTAATTTCGGAAGCTTCAGTCGAAAAAACTTGGTCCAATACAGCCGCGTACAAAAGTAGTTGACTTCTTGATATCCCATGTTGAACATTCTTAATTTTTTTGTCAGTGAAAGTCTCTGAGATTCAGTGAAAATTTACTGAATCTCAGAGACACTAATTCAAATTTAAAGTCCAGTTATTCGTTTTGATTTCGATTTTAAAATGTTAATCAAAAACGTTTTGTTTCAGGGATCTGACTTCCTGGTAGGAATAGCCCGTAAATGGTGAGTGCTTGCATGGAAAAAAATGTTCACGCGGAAATGGTTTTTGGAGTTCACTAAAGCGTGTTACGTCCCAATTCGCAAGGCTAAGCCGAGATGGGTGAGGTGTAAGGCATCTATCTTAGCTCAGGGGCCTGATTTCTTTTTACTAAGCTTCATGCGGCTTACTGGCCTTGTGTCTCGCTTTGCTTACGTGGAGGTACATTGTCTTGCAGCGCCTTAAAGCGCCTTAAGTGCCTGAAAGTGCTTTAAAGCGCCTTTCTGCGCCTTTGCAGCGTTTTAGCTCCTGGGGGGCATTCGGTAGCGCCAAAAACCACAAGCACCAACGCCACAAGCGCCAGTCCGTAACCGCCAAACGAGAAAAGTCGCAAAAGCTAAAGTTCGTATAGGTTAGGTCAAGTTAGGTTAGGCTAAGTTAGGTTAAGTTAGGTTAAGCTTGGTTAGGTAAGGTTAGTATTGGTAGTAAGTTAGTATTGTATGTTAGTATTGGTTAAGACCTTTGGCGTTTGCGACTTTTCTCGTTTGGCGGTTACGGATTGGCGCTTGGTTTTTGGCGCTTATGACAGCTACCCTTGGCGCCTTGTAGTGCCTTGCAGCGCCTAAAGCCTAGTAAGGCTCCTTACCAGCTTGATGCGCCTCTTGCCCGTGCGGTAGTGGTGGATGTGCGCCTTGGGGTGGTTGGGCAGGGGCGCCTTGGGGTGGCGGAGCGCCGGAGGCTCCTCGCTGGGGATAGGCGCATCCGCCGCCGTGGCCTCGATCAGAACCACCACCATGACTGTCAGCAGCAGCAGGCTGACCGCCACGGAAGGCGCATTCATCATTCTCTGCGAAATCAAACCAATATTATCCAAGCACAAAACATGAATGGTTTTTTTACGCTGGGTACATCTTTCCATACTAATCTGAATTTGGCCAGAAAACATCCGAAGTTTTTGCTGTAAATAAAACCAAAAATAATCCCTATTGAGCACAGCCGGAGAGGGACTTTCTCAGTCTAGAGGAGGGGTGAATTGAGACATTTGGAACCTCCCCACTCCCCACCCCCTTAATAGGGAATTGAGATTTTTTAATCCCTTTATTTTGCCAACGGTTACTTGATGAGTGCCATTTTCATCTTCCGCTTTATTTCTGGCATCTCTTAAAAAAAGTTTTTCGGTAACTTTGTTTTCCAAAATAGGGCTGGGGTGATCCCAATACCATTATTACCATAAAGATGACGAGGACTTTGGTCAATTCAGTTGCGGGGCCCGCTCTGAGTAGTCTGGACTGTATGATGTTTATTTTACCAGTGCAGTTCATGCTGTTTTTCCCCCATGATTTGCGTCAAAATTGACTTTAATTGCAAGAGAATACCGAGATAATAAGTTCTTAAAAATGCAAATGATTCATTGTTGTATTTTATTGGCTAGGGTCATTCAGAGGCCCTCGCTGATTGGCTATTGATAAACGCCTTGGACGCATTGAGACTTGAACTTTGAATGCACGTTCCACGAATTTTCGAAGCGCGACCGGTTTTCGAGTGGTCAAGAGATGAAACAGGACAGATCCGAGTGCGAGTATCTTTGGCTAGCATTCCCAAAAGTTACGTGATCTTTTGTTTGTCGACGATCGTGTATATTTATCCTAATTAGTTTTTTTTTCTTGTTGACTGACGCAAGTTAACATCTTTTAGCACAAGGAATCACACTTAAGAGATACCTGCTTTGAGCATTCCAACCTCTTTTCGGGTTAGAAGTTCAAACGGTGATGAGTCGTATTTTGATTTGCTTTTGTGGAACGCCAATCAACAGAGATATTAATGGTTCGCTCTTTCGAAGACACTTCATGTCCTCTAAGGTCTATATTTAAAACGAAAAAAAGGACCACGTTTTTTAAATATTATTTTGGTCAATTCTATTCGCACGTCTTGGTTAATACATGGGGGACTTGAACGCACGGAAACCAACCAAACGCATTTTAAATGGGAGGTGACTTGAACGCACGGAAACCATCGCAGTACATTTCAAATGGGGCAGCGTGTAAATAGTCACTTTATATCATTTTTTAATTACAGTAGAGGAAAGCGGTAGCTTGTGTGTCCGCGCTCCATTAATACCTTTTTCGTGTTTATCGACAGAACAATACTGTCGTTAAAATGATGTGGGTTGCGACGAAGCTATTTAAGAAATCAATGCAGTCAATTATTGAGATGGAATTCATCGACCCACGTGACTCGCCTGTCGAATTTCATTCCTCCAAAAAGTGCGTTGAAAGATCGGTGACAGAAGCAATGTAGTTTGCCCTCATCAAAGGAAATATCAAAGAGAACTATTCGAGTTTTGGCTCGAGAAAAAATGACAGCTCTGGTTTACATTCTAAATTTTGGAGGTTGATTTTTCAACCTATCTTTTTACGACCCACAAGCGCGGGGGGTGGGAATCAGCATTTGGGATGATTCACCTTTAATCTCAACTTGTGCCGCTTGATTCAGCGAGATGGTGATACGTCCATACCCTTTTTGTAATGGTAATTTTATATCTTAAATATTGAAAAAGCTTGCTCTAAAAACTTGAGTATTTTTAACCCACCGCCCAGCGATGCCGTTCGGAAAAATAAAAAAAAATATTTGAGAGGATCTTTTTAGTTCAGTATAGTCATAATTTAAAAAAATATCAATCCTCTGGAAACTTGAAATTCGATAATTTAGGCATTTTCTAAATCTCAATGTCGCGTATTTTAATGGATAAATCCTTCCAATATCTCCTAAGCTAAATTTCACTCCAAATACTTTGGACTGTTGTGGGTTAATGTATGTGTTTAGAAGCAAGTTGGCAAAAAATAGAGCTGTTACGGAGGGAGTCCATCGTCTTCCGGTTTTCTTTTAAAAATATTAAGTCTTCACCTGTAAAACCAAATATAGGACTTCCAACCAACCGGGTGTAGACGTCACTATTTCGAAATTTGGCAGTAAAATTGAGGAGATGCTCGGCAACAAAAGCACTGTTTTTGGCGCGCCTTTTTGACAGCCGTTCTCGGAATGCACCGTTACTCACTTGTTAGTCCGTGATACACACACTGGCGGCACTGTGCGACACTGCACTGCGCTGGACCGGAGCGGCAGGGCCCTTTATGACTTCGTCTCTGGGAGGACGAGGAATGTGGCGACGACGCCGAGGTGACGCTTCACGCTGGCCGAGCACACCGCAGCGCACGTCGTCGGAACCCCGTTCTGTGCTGCGAGCTCTGCCGGCTCAGACAACAATATAGGACTTCCTCCTCATTGTTCATACCACAATCCCGTGACACTCTACAGCAACATAACTTGCGTTAATTAGAAGAGAAAATTTTCGCTCCAGAACGACTGACGTTATTTTTCTATCGAAAGTTGCGTAATGTAGGTCTAGGAAGTTGGTGTACACACGCATCTGAGGAAGTCACAAGAGATGCTACACGAGGGGACTTGTCTGCGGTGCATTTGGGACTCTCATTTGGAATCGTTTGCACCGAATGCCGTTGCTTGTTCTCAGAAAAAAATATGCTCAAGATTTAATTATTAATTATTCTATTGACTTGATTTCGGTCTAGAAACATAACGTCGCAAACTGTCTTTAAATTGAAGGCTGAATTTTCTACCTCGTGTGTTCTACCGTATTTTGACCTTTCTTCTGAAGGTGGAACGGTCGTGCGAGTCTGCAGACTATATTATGTCGTGTGATCTGCCACTAGACAAGTGGAGTAGACTAGTGGACGATATCGTCGATATCGTCCACTCGATATCGACGCGATGGTTTCATAGCATTTGCCTCTACGTAGACCCAACGTAGATGAGATGATTCCACCTGACAATGGAGTCACGACCCACTCACAATCAGACGATTGGATAAATCGATGACGTTAAATCTACGTAGATGTTAGGACGAAAAACCGTTTCCGTGAAAACGTAGGCCTTATTCTGCTCATTCTCCGTGTCGTCGTGGGCATGAGGGCGTACGAAAGCAGAAATACCGTAAATAACATACCTTTTATTTTTTTAAATAGAAAAGTAACATGAAATATAAACGATCGTTCGAACAGCTTTATCGGCAGTTCGAGTAGAAACTCAGTCAATGCCGTAACGCATCGATTAGCTTGAATAGCTGAAGGTGGAAGAGGTTTGAAGGTCGCCAAGGTTGGTCTTGACTTCCTACCGCGTGACTTTGAAAGGGCTTAGTCTTAATGGTGTTATTAGATTGGTTTGATTGTTCAGTGTATTTTAGAATAACTCAGACCCTTCTGTATGAGAGGACCCGGAAGAACAAAAAATATTGTAGCTGCGATATTGGTCAGGAATTCTTCAATCCAGACCACACGAGAAAACTCGTATCGACGGGAAATACGCATGGAATTCATACATTGAAAAAACGGAATGTAAAGTAATTACGGGGATTGTCGTGTAATGTTACTCTGATGCGTGCGAGACAATAAGCCAATCTTCAAAACGTTTTTATCGATTAAAGCGTAAATTATCAGCTAACAGTACGGTAGTTTGTTCTTGCCTCCGTTTATGTCTCCCTTCAAAGACTCATCCTCACTTACACATGACTAAGGTTTTGTATTTTTGTGTTTTGTACTTTTGAAATTTTTTAAGAGAGAAAAAGGCGTCTGTTCGTGCCAAACGTAGCGATAAGATCCAGTACTTAGATTTGGATGGATCAACTAACTGCATTTTATAAACATACATGACGATTCAGAAAACAGCATAGTTAATGAACGAGTGTAGAATATCAAAAAGCTTGAGCTGACTTAACATTCTGCACACTTTTAACTATTGCGCGAACTTGTATATTACCAGCTCTAAGATGAACACAATCAGCGCTATAACACATCCAGCTGCAAGGAGTATCATAAATGGCTGTAGATGGAAGAGGCTTAAGGGTCGCGGAGGTTGGCCTTGAAACCTCACCGCAGGCATATGTGAAGGCATGGTCTTTTTGTTATAACCTGACTCTAGTAATCTCTTACCATACAAAGTGATCGTATCAGCAAAGGGACTCTTATCATTCAGCAGAAAGGGAAACAGCTCTGTTGTGGTCAAACAGTAATCAGGAAAGTAAAAGAACTCGTGAGATCGTTGCGTCGTTGAGAAATACACGCACAACTCGCGAGGCATCAGTAAAGCTCTGTTCCCTTGCCTCTGAAATTCGAAGTATTCGTCGTGCATAGTAGAGATGTTAGCAACTTTTAATCGACTTACAAGTTTTGTTATATGATCTTCCTGATCTGGTAACCGCAACATAAATCGGTACCACTGCAGCGGCGCGACAACCGTGAGATCAGAATCCGCCAACTCAGCGACAGTTCTGAAGGAGTACAGATCCGGAGCAACGTTCAAGCCATGAAGACCAGCTAAATATCCAGTTGAAATGACAATATTGTATAGTAACCAGAACAAGAGGAACAGTCTGATGGAAGGTATGTGAGATCTAACATTCAGAGGCTGAGGAACGTAACCTACGAGGATCGTATGGACTACAGAGATGGTTTTCGTTTCGTAGATGGAGATGCGATGTAAAGTGATGATAAGTAGTGCCACTGCGATGGTGGTCAGGAATACGCTGATCCAGGTTCCGAGAGAAAACTCTCCTACAAGGTACATCCACATGGAATGCCTCATGTGATTCTTCGGCATGCACCAGGAGTAACAAGTTACAATGTGGACCTGAGGCCTGAAGTGTGGACACTGAACTGTCGATAAAAGGGTTGAAACTGAGATTCCTATGTGTGCAACATGATTGTAAATGTCGCCGTATATTCCTTTGTCGGAACAGAAATTGCCGTAGTACGTTGCGAGTTTATACCTAGGAGTGAAGTTCATCATGTAAACGACTTTGTCGAACAATTCCGCAAGCAGCCCTCTTAGCCGATACCTCTGCCCTGGCTCCTCCGTTAAGTCAGCGTAAGGGTACAGATTGTTAACTTGTACCTTGAGAGGACATTCTTTGAGGTCCTTGACTTTGTCCTGATAAAACATGCTGCTGATGCCCCTGCACTCGCTTGGCTCTGCGCATTGCCGGACCAGGATGGGAGTTGTATCGAAGCATCTTTTTGGATTGCGGAAAGGGAAATAAGAATACACTGCCAGTGATTCCTGTTTGGGTAGGGGTACTGCGACAAGGGCGTTCAGGATTCCGGCAACCCAGCACCGAGAAAAAAAGTTGCTCATCTGTTTCCAATACGAATCGCCGTCTGCGCACCACCAAAAAACTAGAATGCGGCTACGAGACCCGGCCTGCATCTTCTGTATGAAGGACGAAGCACTGTGAACACATCCAATGAAAACAAAGACTCGACGAAACGCGTGAGTGTCTGGAGGTAAACGATGATCCTTCATGACCCATATTGTTCTCCGTGCGAATAAGGAATGTAGCACCCGCGACTCTGTCAATACTGCACTGACATTAGCGGACTCGCAAATAAAGTTGATGCCCAGAGCTGAATCGGTCGCCGGCCTGTGAGCGACTTGTTCAACTAACTCGCCGATTACGTCGTGCATAAATGACTCGTTTGATATTCGGATTTGAATATCGCATTGAAGTCGAACGCACAATGATAAGAACAATAAGGCGGTGATGGACTTTGAGTTCGGAAAGCCGTTTCGTCCCATTCTGGAAATGCGCCATCAGTGGATCAGCTTTGCTTGGACCTTTGCTTGTTGATCGAACGAAATAGACTCAATTCAAGGAATAATGGATACGTAATTTTCCTATCATTTTATTTTACTTTTATTGGCCCAAATTGACGACTTTTGTTTTTCTTTTCGGATCAGGAGCTTACGATCTGTTGACGATTTATGCGCGTGTTCAGAGCCAAATTAGTGTTCAAATCTTCCAATAAAAATGTAGTTTTAAAAATGATGTGTGTAATCACATTCGCGCTTGACCAATCTCGTCTAGTGACCTCAATTATCCTCTCCTGGGATACCAATTCGCTGGGAATTTCGGGAGGTTGAAAATTTTACCTCCACCGTGGTTTAATATTTCATGACTTCCTTTATCAAGGATAAGGGAACCTAGGTTAAGTTTATCTTAGACTCACCTAAACTTGTTGTCTCATTGCTCGCTTCGCTATCATTGCGCTCGATTATCGCCAAACCGTTCGCCGATTATTTCCGGCGCCTGCAGCCCACCGAGGAGTATGCTATCGGTTGCAGTTAAGATAGAGTAACTTGGGTTGGATGAAGTGCCTAGTACGGCGCTCGCGATGAATATGTACTAACGATTCAGTAAAAAAAATAGAGCAAAAAGTGACAATGAATGAAGGTGATTTGGGCCCCATTAGTCTTCTTTTTGGTTACGAGCATTACACTCATCTTATTCGACGCGAGAAACATTTAAGTTTGGAATGCCCAGGCCAAAGAAAAATCGATTGTTTCAATAACAGTGCCCTTTTCAGTTGGCTTCTAGTTTATTCGGTCTGTGATTTTATTCCTGGTTTGGCCATGACTCGATCGCATGTGTGGTCGCATTCTTGAGCATTTCAATAGTTCTTATCTCCTTTCCCATCCCTCCGTAAGACTTTTTTTTCTTGGATCGAAGGTTAATCGTATCGCGTTGTACTATCAGCCATAAATGTATTGTGCGCTCCAATTTTTTAAAACTTCTGTAACATTGGAACGAGGCGAGATACGACAAAAAAGCTAAAATCAAATTTATAGATCTCTTGAAGATCGAACGATTTTATTTCGTGCTTTTCTTATGTATATCTCACCGTTTCAAAGTTACGGAGGTGCAAAAAAAAAAAATTGGAGCGCGCAATACTTTATTGACTGCTAGTACCAGGGGAGAGACATGATCTTGATCTTAACTGTGCGTTTTATTCATTACTGAGGGGAAAGGGTGGGGTCATCTTATGACCAAGAGGCCTCTTTTAAAATAACCTTGTCCCAACTCTTTAACAAGGACGAGGGTTGTTATTTAAACATTCTTTCAGAATTAGCATTGTGTTGTATTGATTGTCTACTGATGCTTAGTAAGATTGTTTATTTGAAGTCACAGTAAATTTGGCACTCTAACGACGACGCGAAAAGGAGAATTTGACGAATAAAATTTGCGGGGACCTTTCGTATCCTAAGCGGGTGTTTGATTTTCACGGGACTTATCTTATTTAAAGCAAAATCGCATATTTCCCGTCCGTATCGGAACCGGGTAATTTTTTAACGCTGTGATAGGCAGTTTTGAAGGGATGGAAGGACATTACATTCGTATATTTAGCGGGCGAATAAGAGGATTCCACCTGTGCGGAATGTGATGCGTTACAAGCTCACAGACAAAGACAGCGAGCCCTACGGCACAGCCAATCGCAAGTAGCATCAAGAACGGCTGTAAGTGGAAGAGTGAAAGTGCGCGCGCCGGCTGACTCCTACGGCTCGGTAGCCGAAATTCAGACGGCATGGACCTCTTATTGTAACCGGATTCAAAGAGTCGTTTATTGTAATATGCCACTGTTTCGCCGAACGGACTGTTTGCTCTCAACATGTAGAGAGGGATTTCGTGAGTGGAAAGGCAATAGCCAGCAAGATAGTTGAACCGCCGCTTCCTCTGCGACTTCGCAAAGTGAACACACACCTCTCGAGGCATCAGCATGGCTCTATCTCCCTGTTCCGTGAACTCTGTGTATCCTCTGTGCAGAGCGTTCGGCGGAATGGGTTTTATACGGTTCGCAAGGAACGTTATGCTGTGCTCCCGATCCGGCAGATTGAACATAAACTGTTGCCAAACGTCTAGCGACGTTACCGGTATATCAGAATACGCCAGCTCATCGACAGTTCTGAAAGAATGTCGATCAGGGATAACGTTCAGTCCATGAAGCCCGGCTTGGTAGCCTGTTGAAATAACTATGTTGTACAAAAACCAGAATATGAGAAGGATCTTTAGAGATAAGGCGGTGGATTTTACACGGATCGGCTGCGGAACATAACCTACGATGACGATATGCATCACTGAAGGAAGTGCTGTTACATTGAATGACAAGAAACTGTACGCAAAGAGCATTACCACCACTGATGCCACACAAACACTTATCCAAGTTTCAGTATCGAATTCGTTAGTTAAGAACATCCATAAGGAATTCTTCATGTAATGCCTTGGCATGCACCACGTGTAGCATGTGATAACGTTGGCTTGTGGTTTGAGGACTGGGCAAAGAAGTGGAGTCGCCGTGAAAGAGTTGGAGACCGCAATGGCCATATCTGCCGTGCCCGTATACAGGTCTCGATGTATCCCTTCGGTAGTACACGAGTTCCCGTATTTATGCGCGGGTCGATACTTAGGGGCGAATTTCATCAATCTGATTAGTCCTTCGAACAACTCTGTGAGAATTCCTCGGAGGCGGTACGTTGGCCCGGGCTCTTGTTCCAAGTAGGAGTAAGGATATAGCTGCAGAACGTTCACATTAAGAGGACACTGCCTGAGGTTTCCAACTTTGTTCTCGTAGAACATCTTGCTGATGCCCTTGCAATCCCCGCCTACGGCGCACAACCGCAGCAGAACTGGGGACTTGTCGAAGCAAACATCATCACTGAACGGGAAATAGGAATAAACAGCCACGGACTTCTTATAGAAGTGAGGAACTGCAACTATGACGTTGAGGATGCCTGCCAGCCAGCACTCGGCGAAGAAGCTCCTCATTTGGCTCCAGTAAGAACCGCCCTCTGAACATGTCCAGAAGATGAGGAGTCGGCTTCGAGCTCCTGCCTGCATCCTCCGGAGAACCAGAGAACCTGTGCGGACGCAGCCGATGACGACGAAGACGCGGTTGAACCCGCCATGGCTGAGTGACGGGCTCTCCTGTATGATCCATAAGGTCCTTGTCACCTCTAACGATCGCAGCAGCCCTGAGTCTGCCAAAGACTGAAGCAGGAGGGTCGCACTCGAGTGTGCGCGACTGCCAACGAAGTTGATTTCCAAGGCAGAGTCGCTGGAAGGTCTCGCAGCCAGCTCGTGGGTTAGATCAGCCATAATGGCATGGATGAAGGACACGTTCGCAGCTGCGATTTTAGGCCAACATTGTCCAGCATCTAGGGACGTAACTACGAACCAAAGAGTGACGAACGCTGTGCAAGAACCACGCTTGCGAACCAGGGAGATGGCCATGGGGTAACTTTCTGTTTAAATGGAACGGACAGATTCGGACTGACTTATTGATGCTCGCTTTTTTTTTCTCTTGATTGGGAAACATTTTCTTTTTGCTATTGATCATTGATTTTTGGTCTAATGACACACGCTGTAAGTTTTTTTGTCACTTATGATTGAACCAATTTCTTTCTCTTTCTGGAGATTCTTGCGTTAAAAAAATATCTCTACAAAGATTTTATTCATCTTTCTCACGTCTTGTCATCTTATCGGACTGTCGTTTTTTCAGGCTCGAATCATTTGTTTTCTTGTGTCTGGCTTTTCTATATCAGTAAATAGGACAAAGGAGGGCTGCAAATTCAGATTGATGGAAATGGAAAAAAAAATTGACAACTTTTCGTAAAAAAGGGGGGGCTGAACATGGGTCTATCCTTAAAGAAAACTCGCTGCGAGTATTTTGTCTCCTAACCGCACCAAATCCTTACATTTATGATTGTCTTTTATAAGAAAACTGTTGTCATCAGCATATAGAAAACGTTTCTCAAAGTTTACGCCACTCACAAGGAAAGGGCTCCGACCCGGAACTCTAGAATTTAATGAAACATGGTTTATTTGAAAGAAGGCATCCCATGGTAAATTTTGCACCTTTCAAAATCGGCGATAAACTATATTTAGGGGG
>Ga0058701_10002688_pt1 | contig 13635 bp, 13 predicted proteins | sample AgamicOrMae_FD_97039 | JGI IMG/M metagenome (GOLD analysis project Ga0058701, IMG submission 97039) | Agave microbial communities from Guanajuato, Mexico - Or.Ma.e | ecosystem: Host-associated > Plants > Phyllosphere > Phylloplane/Leaf | place: Guanajuato, Mexico | collected 2012-06-04 | reverse complement strand
TATAGTGATATCACAAGGAGACCGCGACGGTCATAAACGTAGGCTAAACGAAACGGTTAGCAGACCAATGAGGCAGCGGCTTATTACATCCATATATCATTGGACAGACAAAGTATTTCCACTCAATGTCGTCTTCTCCTTTTACCTTTGGAACTGTTGGTCCAGAGGACCCCGCGTCCCCCCCTAGGGGGGGACGCAGGAAAAAGTGAGGGGGACGTGTCCCCCCCGTCCCTATAGGCTCCTACGCCCATGCGTTGAGCGCTGATTACTTATTCAGCGTTTTATCGGCCGTTGCAAACGTTATCCAATAACACGTGTTTTCCCGGGGCGACTGGATTCAGCGCAGTACGGCTTGCAGTTGAGCCAACTTTCCGTGATAACCGATTCTCGGAAAACAAAGGAAATGTTCCCAGGGGGTGCTGCTGGCCGTTCCGCAGTTCGCTATTGGCTATCAAAAGCGGATGCAAAAGGTTTGGCGAGAAATTATCGCTCACGAGTGCCCGCAAAAAAATCCGATTTTTTTCCCTGTTAAGTTGGTCAATTTACCCCTCGGGTAAATTGACCCAGATTATCGGGGTTGAACCCAGATAATGCGTTAAAAGTTTGTTCTAATAGGACTTTGCAAGATAGTTTGGCTAGTTTAAAAGCGTTAAATTTAGGCTCGGAAGTAGAGAAAATTGTTTGCAAACCGAATTTGGGTTTATTTACACATGCGAAACGCCTTGTCAAAGAACATCCTCCGGGTCGTATTTTTCTTTAAAATATGCGAAATAAGGTAGGGTCTCTTGTTTTTTTACTGAGTTGTAAGATTTCCTGTAATGAGGATGCAACCCGCTTAACACTAGTGTTTCGAGTGCTGCCTACTACCGGCTGAAAAGTGTGGCATTCATTCTGTGGTAGGCAACAAGCATGACATTTATGTCGAGTGGGCTGCATCATTACAGAAAATCCTCAAGGCTCCTAACTTGCTCGGTACTATAGCAGCCCTTTTGGGGGGATTGGTTGACCGTATTTCTACTCAACCCTTTTTTGAAGAACAAAACAAAAACATGATGTCTTTACTCCGAATAACAATATAAGATGCAAGTCGGAATCTTCTTTTTTAAATTTATATTTGGAATCACCCCAACAAGCTATGCAAGCTCACTATTAAGTGACTATTGTTACAACAATGTACAAAATGTTGACAAAGGCGACATCATAAGAAAAATACAATTTTTAAATATTTTCTATACACATCTTTTTTTTTATTTTTAAAGGTAGTTTTAAAGGAGTTGTTTGCGTAGGAAATAGTTATTGAGATGGCACGTACTTAAGTCACATGTTTTGAGTCTGAAGGTGAGTGCGATTAGCAAGCCAGAGTAGCTCGTCAATTGTGGTTTGTTTAGTTGAGACGAATATTTGTGGTCGTGTATTTCAGCTGGTCGCGATGACGTCACATCGGCGTCGTGCAGTTCGACGGTGGGTCTGGCCGAGGGCGACCCGGACGGCGACCCGGAGGAGCCGGTGGCGCCCCCCGGGGGGGCGCCGCCGCCTGGGGGAGGGGGCCCGCCCAGGGACAGCCCCGCGCACCGCGTCATCTTCGTCAACCGCCCCCAGATCTCCAAGTTCAGCTCAAACTACATCACGACAGCGAAATATAACGTGCTCTCCTTCCTGCCATGTTTTCTGTTCGAGCAGTTTCGTCGCTACTCAAATTGCTTCTTTCTCTTCATAGCGATGATGCAGGTTGGTATTGGAGGCCTGGGCATACCAGAGAGGAGGCATTGGGCAGCCATTTTGTTTCTGATGGAACCATCAAATGCATTATAACTTACGGAGAAACTTCGGAAACAAGATGGCGACGCCCTTACACACCCTCAACGCCTCCTCTCTAGTACCATCCAGGCCTCTAGTTTGTATTACCCACTCCTTTCACGAGGTTGTAGCATAAATCAGGGAGTTCAAGTCAGGGAGAAGTGAATGAAATGAAAACGGCCAAAAAGTTTTTAAAAAATGAGGGAAACTTTAATAAGCCACTAAATTTTGCAGTTGTGAGCATTTCGCATTTCTTGAGAAAACCAAACCACATCGGTTTTTCACAAGGGTCGACAACTTGTGATATCCGGTGCGACAAAATGCCTTGATATCTGGCTGATATCCTTGATATCCGGCTGTTGGATTCGGTCGAAACATGACTGCTTTCAGCAATTTTTCAAGTTTTTTATTGTCTGACCACTGCCTATATCTGGCTATTATTTTGTTATATCCAGCAGTTTTTTTTTAAATATTCTGCTGAAATCTGTCAAATACTTAATTGAAGTCAATTTTCTGTTGATATCCGTTTATTATACATCTTATATCCGGCTGATACCTTGATATCCTGATATTCGGTATACAGATTTCTAGCTAGGTGTTCGATTTTTCATGATGTTCCCCATTTTTTTTTCGGAAAAAGTGGAAAACGTTTGGGGAAAATAAAATACTTATTCTAGGAAGGTAAAGGAAAGTTGGAATTGGACAATTTTAGACTGATTGTACTTCCCCGGCGTGATTTTGAGATCGTCGGTGGAATGGGCTGCATGCAAGTCCTGAGCACAGGCCGGAGTGGTCGCCGTTGAACTGAATCCGTTGTATGGCTTCCTCTTGACCAGCTGAAAAATCCCCTAGATTCACAGCTCTGCGACCAATCTCTAAGCTTTCGTAATGAGCAATATCATCTATACACTTATCTTCAAGCGTATCACGATTCAGTCGAGACCAAGTTGCCCGTCCTATCTTAAAATAGCTGTGCTTCTGGTTGTATATTGGTCAGGTGAACAATGATTGGTCTTATGGTTTTAGAGTCGCTTATTCAGGTGAGACCTAATGCATCAGCAAGCTTGGGTACCGTTTCAAGCTGCGCTACAAAAGTATCATATTCGCGAGCGACCAACGAGCTCTGCACAAAAAATTGGAGCATTAACTTTCGTTTTACTTTCTCGCGAAGTGGGGGATTCTATTTCATTTCGCTTTCGACGAAAAAGGACAAGAAGTTAGGCTGTTATCGCTCGGCCAATCTTTAAACACTTATCGAAAATAGAATAACTACATACATGAATGCCGAAGGGACGAAAGAGGAAGTTTTGCATAGTCAGAACCTTGTAAATCAGGTTTACAACAGGAAAATGTCAGAAAAGTGAGGAAGGTTAACGTGATCAAGGGCCTTCACGGAGGTTACTGTAAGTGGGATAAAAATATCGGTGGGATGAACTTTTTTTTATTTCCAGCAAATTCCGGATGTGTCTCCGACGGGGCGGTGGACTACTCTGGTTCCTCTTCTGTTTATTCTCACCGTTTCTGCCATCAAAGAGATCGTCGAAGATGTCGTAAGTAGCTTATCGTGGCGCCATACCGGAATTGGCCTCAAAGTTTTCGCTCCAAAAGTATGTCACTGTCATTGTCAGCGGCAGTCTTCCGTGAAAAGTACAGTGCAGCCAACTGCAAGGCGAGAAGCGAGACAGCTAACAATTGCGCATTCTAGTCACACATTCGGAGAATAACTTTGCATTTATAGTTCACGCGCTCAAGCGATTCACTCCGCCAAAATGGTTTTAGAATAATCTTAGTTTATTGTTAATTTAAAACCTTATTAAATCATAGGTAACCCATAACAGCCCAAACTATTTAGAGTGAAATTTAGCTTTAAAGAAATTAAAAGGATTTTTTCCATTGAAATACGCATTTTAAGCTTTGGAGAATACCCAAATAATTAAATTTCAGGTCTCCACGGGGGGTGGAAAATTTTAATTGAGACACTGCTGAACTGAAAAGATCCTCTAAAATATTTTATTCTGTTTCCGAACGGCATCGCCGGGGTTAATCCGTTATTTCATTTCACAGAAAATTGAAGCCCTATTTAAATTTGGATTAACTGAGGTTAAATTAGTATCCAAGGAAATTAAGTTATGAAAACAAGCGATGAACCAGCTCTCGAGCAGAAAAAGCGGAATGCAATAAAGAAAATGTTTAAGGATTTTTAATATTTGTGACGTTACAGAAAAGGCATCGCGCGGACAGTGAAACCAACAAGAAGAAAGTGGAGGTGCTGCGGGACGGGCACTGGCAGTGGGTGCAGTGGCACGCCGTCCAGGTGGGCGACATCGTCGAGGTGCACAACAACAACTTCTTCCCCGCCGACCTGCTGGTGCTGGCCACGAGCGAGCCCCAGGCCATGTGCTACATCGAGACCTCCAACCTGGACGGGGAGACGAACCTGAAGGTCCGCCAGGGCCTCCAGGAGACCAGCCGCCTCGTCACCCTGGACGAGCTCTCCCGATACGTCGCCGTTTTGGAGTGCGACCAGCCGAATCGGCATCTCTACGAGTTCAAAGGCGTCCTCAAAGAACACAATAAACCGTAAGTTTCCACCTTTTGTACTTGTCATTGCGTCCTGTCTATACGACAGGAATCTCAACCACAGAAAATGGCGCACATGATTCGAAACCGTGCTTCATCCAATTCAACCGAGCCTAATATGACTTTGTCTAACTTAACCCCATCGGGGATCAACTAACAAGGCCCAAATTAGGCTTACTTAACATAGGCTTACTTCACATAGAATTACTAAACATAGGCCAGCTTAACATAGGCTTTCTTAACATGAAGGCTTTTTTAACAAGGCTTACTTAACATAGGCCTGCTTAACATAGGCTTACTTAACGAAGGCCTACTTAACCAAGGCTAACCTAACCGATGGCAACCAAACCTAGGCTGCTGAAGTGTAACCTTCGGTATCCTAGCCTTTCTTTCTTTCCTCTAAACTTTTCTTTTTCTAACGGTAACCTTTCTTTTTCATTTTACCGGAGTTGCATTTCGATTGGCGTCTAATGACATCGTTTGGCTGATTAAGATAATGACCGAACATTTCACTGGTCGGAGTTAACAACCCGTGATGCTCTCGTCTTCGCTCCGAACTCAATTTAGCTAGTGTCGTTTCACCCACGAATTTAACTGTTTTCCAAAAACCGACTCCAAGTCTCTATCTCTTTGACAGAATTAAAGCGATCAGACGACTGTTGATGCAGACTTGTGTGAGTGGCCTCGACTGTGTTGCCATGATATACATTGTTAGGTATGTCTCAACTTCGTCTGTCTCAGCTAGCGGTGCCTTTGTTCGGTTCCAGGAAACTGTCTGTTGGTCCCGATCAGCTTCTGCTCCGCGGTTCGCTTCTTCGGAACACCAAGTGGGTGTACGGTCTCGTTGTGTACACCGGCCACGAGTCGAAATTGATGAAAAACTCTACCTCAGCGCCCCTCAAGCGTTCCTCTGTTGACAAACTTATCAACAAACAAACCCTCATTCTTTTTCTTATTCTCCTGGTCTTGTGTCTGATATCAGCGTCTTGCAGCGAATGGTGGACCAGCGGCCACGGCGGTGACTGGTACCTTGCCCTCGACAGTAAGTACTCCCTCTCGCAACGCAAAGCGATAAATATCGAATCCCTAATCGAATATCGATTCTCTTCTTACAGAGTACGACAGCAAGAACTTTGGCTACAATTTCCTTACCTTTATGATTTTATATAATAACTTGATACCGATCTCGTTACAAGTTACCCTGGAAATGGTGCGATTTATCCAGGTACGTATTCCGGAAGAATTTCGTTTTTTTTCGAAAAAAATGTTTTGTGAGCGGCGTGTGTTGACGAAATTACTCTGAAAGTAAAAACCTTGCTAGAGTGGAGCGACTTTGATCCAAAAAATACTTGAAGTGTAGATTGTTGGCGAAAGTCTAAGCTTTTGATGTAATTTCATCCACGTATTTCGCGAGCGATTAAATATACCATGTTGCCTTTGGGACGATGATTCATTATTCCTTTTATGTCTTCCCTCTTTTCAAGGCTATTTTTATAAATATGGATATTCAAATGTACCATTCCGCTACAAATACACCTGCCATGGCACGTACTTCAAATCTCAATGAGGAGCTGGGTATGGTAAGTGTCTATTCCCAAACCGTTAAAGAAAGATTTCTGAATTATCATTTATCGAGCGATTTTTCTAAATCGAGATTTCTAAATCGACTATCGATCTCAGTGATTGGCGCCCATTTATAAATGGGGACTCAACATCCGGACTGGACTCTTATTGTATTTTGAAAAGGGGGTCCTCGGACGAAGAAAATGATGTATCACGATAGTTAGTAACATATTTTCCCCTGTTTTCAGGTGAAATATATCTTTTCGGATAAAACGGGGACCTTGACTCGAAATGAGATGGTATTTAAGCAAATGAGCGTCGGTGGTATTTTGTATACGCCTAAAGCTACACCAGATGAATCCGTGCTTGTTCAGGTAAGACTCCTCCAATTCGGGTAATTTTCTCGCTACTTTTATTCGATTTGCTGAGTCGTCAAGTGCGAAAACTATGTTTTTCTTTACACGAACACGTGGTGCTTTGCGAAAAGGTGCTAAGTATACTCGTTGTGCTTTTCAGCATATACAGCAAGGCCATGAAAACGCCAAACTTCTGCACGAATTCATGGTGCTAATGTCCGTTTGTCACACCGTCATTCCGGAAACTACGCCGGACGGCACTATGCAGTACCATGCCTCATCACCAGGTAAAATGAAATGGCGTCCTGAATGAGAAAGCCATGTTGAGAACGGCGCTGTTGGCTGGCACTGCGTAATACCGGTACATTGTCTACACTGTATATTGTCATCTCTTATGTTTCATCTTTCGTTAGCAGCGCGCGCGGAGTGAGGCACAAGATAAGTAACCATTAACCTTAGCGTCGCCGAGCCCGACGCGACGTCGCGTGCTTCTATTCGGCAGTTACTGGCTCTGGGAGTAAGCGGCATCAGGCTTGAGGATAGATGGGCAGTAGCGAACCGACGTGGCTTGAGGCTTGTTGACGAAAGGTTAGGTTATCCTGTGGCTCCCTACGCTCGGCTGAAGAAAGGTGGAACGTGGAACGTAAGAGTTGACAGTTTCAACCACTAAAATGTCTCGTGTATTATTGTGAAGATGACGAAATCGACCAGCGATGTGAAGATCCGCCAGCAGCCGCCAGATGGCGCCAAGAGCTTGCGGCTGCCTCCTAAATCTCAGTTTGACGCAAGCTATTTGATTTTTCAGATGAACGTGCCCTCGTTCAAGGAGCTGCCATGTTTGGCTTCAATTTTATTGCTCGAACTCCGAGCTCAGTAGAAGTTTCAGTTTTAGGTAAAATAGAAAAATACGAAATTCTTGAAGTTATCGAATTCACAAGTCAGCGGAAGCGGATGTCCGTTATCGTCAAGACTCCCGACGGAAGCATAAAACTCTACTGCAAGGTAAGTTGCTTTGATATAATCCTTTGGCAGAATGTGGAGACTTCCTCGGAACAATTTGGAGACCAAACGCCAAGACTTAGGCATTCGATTGATTTCCGATTGCTCATTTTGCTTGCGGTGTAATTGAGCTTTGGAAAGTTTTAGCCGCTTGGTCTGTGAGTTATTCTGAGGCTTCTGCGAAGCTTTAGCATTTTGCGACTGGGTGTTTTATATCCTTCTTGGAAATATTCAGTCTTTGACACAAATGAAGTTACCTGATTCTGTAGTAACGCAACTTAACCTAACTCACTCATGAATCTGAATGAAAGGCTTCCAACAAATTCTACTTGGTCTTGAAAATGTCTTCTTGCTCCGTTTAGGGTAAATAGTATTTTTTTCTTTTTTCAGGGTGCAGACACAGTTATTTATGAACGGCTTAGCCCTACTGGCCAAAGTTCCAAGGAACAGACTCTCAAGCACCTTGAATCCTTTGCCACAGCAGGGTTGCGTACATTGTGCCTTGCTGTCACTGATATCTCTCCTGAAGCGTACGATGTGAGTTCTTGATCAGCACTCTAGGAATTATTTACGTCATCTCTCCAACTATCTATTAGTATTTTCTTGCGCGAACAAAACAGATATCCTCTCAAATTATTTTTTACAACATAGAAATAGTAACAACTAGATTATTTCATAATTTGCTCTTCAAAAGCCAAAGATTTTTTTTAAAGCTAAAAGTATTTTGGATTTTTTGCTTTATTTTCAGGAATGGAAGAACACATACCACAAAGCCAAGTGTTCTTTGCAGAATCGAGAACGCATGACTGAAGAGGCTGCTGAGCTTATAGAAACCAATCTTTATCTCCTAGGCGCAACGGCTATCGAGGATAAGCTTCAAGATGGGGTGAGTCATCACCTAAAGATCCTCTTAAAAAAGATACTCTACCCGCTCAACTCGCGTCAATGGATTTCGTTTGTTTCCGAGCCATTCCGTCATTTGAGGATCTATCAACCAGCAATTTGAAAATTAATGACCTCCGCAAAATTATCGTTATCCTTAATCGTATATTGTTGCGTGTTTCCTCTGAGGAATCATGGTCCAAACCTTAAAAGTTGTTCTCTTAATTTTAAAGGCTTTCAGTTAAACTAAATTTAATGGATATCATCATAAGTTTTACAACGAAATTTGTTTATTTCAGGTACCTGAAACGATAGCTGCTCTTATCAAAGCCGATATCCACGTATGGGTACTCACCGGCGACAAGCAAGAGACTGCAATTAACATAGGCTACTCTTGCAGGCTAATCACTCAAGGAATGCCCATCCTTGTCATTAACGAAGGAAGTCTTGATGTAAGAATCCATTTATCTTTTGTTAAGCGAAACCTAACTCATTTTTTAAATCTGAATTCGCTTTTTCTTTGCAGGACACGAGAGATACCATAGGTCGGCATATAGCCGATTTTGGCGAAGATTTAAAAAAGCCAAATAACGCAGCACTAGTTGTGGATGGGCATACGTTGAAGTACGCCCTCACACATGACTTACAAAGAGACTTCTTGGATCTCTGTATTTCCTGTAAAGTGGTGATATGCTGTCGGGTATCTCCCATGCAAAAGGCTGAGGTGAGTTGTGCAAGTTTTCCATCTTTTTAATTCCATCCTTTTAAAGAAAAAGTCGCCGATGACTTGAGTTGAGATACTCATGGCTCGTTGTTTATCACCAGATGGTGGAACTGGTGACAGTCCACACCAAAAGTGTGACTCTGGCGATCGGAGACGGCGCCAACGATGTGGCCATGATCCAAAAGGCGCACGTTGGCGTCGGGATCTCCGGTTACGAGGGAATGCAGGCGGCCTGTGCGTCCGACTACTCCATCGGCCAGGTAAAAGTGAAACAACGCGCAACCTTGCGAATACTCTTTGTAACGCTAACATGGTAATGCCCCTCTCTTGTTTCGCAGTTCCGGTTCCTCCTGAAGCTGTTGCTAGTCCACGGCGCGTGGAACTACAATCGAATGTGCAAATTAATATTGTATAGCTTTTACAAAAACATCTGCTTATATATAATAGAGTTGTGGTTCGCCATTTATTCCGGCTGGTCCGGTCAAGTTATGTTTGAACGTTGGACAATAGGGCTTTACAATGTGGTAAGTTGATCGACGGGAACCTCCATTTTCCCCCGCCAATTGTTTATTCTTCAACCAATGCGCGTTCCTAGAACTGAAAAACAAAGGCTGAATGTTCAAGAGTGATTTCCCTTAAAAAAGAAACGCTGATTGGTCGAAAAATGAAGAGGCGGAAATGGGAAGAAAGTAGGAAGCTTGCGACCAGTTTGGGTACGATCCTTAAAGCGGTTTCTGTTTGCAGCTGTTCACAGCATCACCGCCGATGGCCATGGGGCTGTTCGACAAAGTGTGTTCGGCGGAGATGATGTTACAATATCCTAAGTTGTACGCACCGTCTCAGAACGGGGAACATTTGAACGTCCGAGTTTTCTGGGGATGGATCGCCGTAGCGGTCATCCATTCGTTAATCCTGTTTTGGATGCCTGTTTTTATGTGTGAGCATGACACTCTCTGGAGTAATGGCTTGGATTCCAGTTATCTCGTCGTCGGTAATTTTGTCTACACTGTAAGTTTCCCTTAAGCGATACTGTTTGCATCCCATCTTTGTCACTTTATCCTAAATCGCTTCTCTTTTGGTTACAGTACACTGTAGTCGCCGTCTGCCTAAAATCGGGCCTTATCACAAATTCATGGACATGGCTAACCCATGCAGCTATTTGGGGTTCTATCGGGATGTGGTTCTTGTTTATGGCCGTGTACAGGTGAGCGCATTTCTATGCTGGGACTTGTTTAATGAACATGACAACAGTATTTAATCAAGCCTGATTACACGAAACGTAAATGAAGCGAATTTTCTCCGTACGCGTAGGAATCTCTTCCGAGTTGCATGAAATCCTCGCCTCGCGTTGCTCATTTAAACCACTCCCAGCATATTGAAGTCCAACGTCGACCTCCGGGTTTCTAATTTTGTTTTCTTCTCAGCAACATCTGGCCTCATATCCCAATCGGAAGTGTGATGCTGGGAATGGACCGTATGGTATTCACCTCTCCCCTCTTCTGGCTCGGTCTCATTTTGATTCCGTTCACCACACTCATCATCGATATTACCCATAAGGCGTAAGTAAAAATTTCCTGCTGTCAAAACTTAGTCATGAGCGGAGACCGTGCACGTCTTTTTTAACGACTCTAATAAATATTTTCCGACAGTGTAATAATCCTAACTGTTGGCTGCAACTGATGCATTTCATTTTGTTTCCCAATTGCAGGATAACTGCGACTGCATTTAAGTCTTTGACAGAAGCTGTGCGAGAAAGCGAAATTCGGAAATCTGATCCGGGCATCGTGATGGCGGAGAGCAAAACGTAAGTTCAGCTCCATGTACTCTTTATAAAAACCCCAAATTTCGTTGCAATCGCCTCGCATATATTGTCCCGCTCATACTTCCCTAACGTTTATTTTTTTCTCTTTTTATTTTTTCACGCTACACTTTCTTTTCACAAGCAGAAACAACTCCCCAAATATCTTAGGAATTGTTTGTTATGTTATCACGCTGTTCTTATCTATTCCAAAATGATAGGCATTATTCACCATCTTTCAACACTCAAAACTATATTTACGTGTGGCACCCCCCACCTTTTCGTCCCAACAATAAGCATTTAAGTCTGTTACACTCACAATGTCAGCCATTTGTGTTTGTTCCATCAATGTGTGTGGATCAAATATCTGTCCTCCCTCACGAATTTGGGATAAGATACTTTAGAGAACATCCTTAACTCGAAAAGCATCAATGAACCACAGTTCTTATTGGAGGACACACATTTGCCTTAGGCGCTATTACTGTCATTGTCACCGGTACATTTTTACCTTGACACAGTTGGTGAATGGTGGTGTGACTGCCAACATTCCCTTAAATACTTACAATCTCATCATGGGAATCGTTTTCAGTTCTTTGAACAAATAACCTCAGCCATTTGCTTTACGCTTCTGAGTACCCATTTCTTTCACCATTGGAATGTTTGTCCTTACCACGAGTGCAAACCCAGAGTTTCTTTTGTTTCTGCACCTTGCACGTGTTTTCTCTCCGAACTGTTACGAACCTCTCGCGCTTTTGCACAGCCAATCCTTTTTTCCCGCCGGAAAGAGAACTTATTGTTTCAGTAAAGTCGAAATCAAAAGTCTGTTTGCCCTGCAAATCCAACGAGGGACTTTTGATCTTAACTGTATTTACTGAACAAAAAGCGTTACAGTCCTTTCTTCACTTGGCAAGTGATTTTTTTTTCGTGTTTCCCAAGAGTGGTTGTTTCTTAGCACCATGGAGAAAGTCTTTCTCCATGCCAAAACGAACTTTTTCTCTTTACTTCTTCTAAGTTTCGACTTTATTTTCCTCTTACGACTCGTGCGTTTTTAAAGGTCAGACCGACAGGTTTCCAATACGAAATCATGTTGAAAGACCGCGGTCTTTTTGTTCTTTGACAAATAGTAGGTTTAAGGTTGGGTCAAGCTAGGTGTTTCACAAACACGCAACAGCAAATATACTAACGGAATACACGCATGCGTCGCGGCGATAAACCACAATCAGGGGCGTTTGATTGCTCCGCGCTTAAGCAATATATTGTTGCTGTTCTCGTATAGCTGGCAACTTTTACAGAATATGTTTCGCTTGCCCGTCGGCTTCCTTTTTCGTTGCGTTGCGGAGAGTGAAAATATTTTCCAAGATGTAATCTTCTTCTTTTCACGTGGAACCCGTATCCTTAAAAAATAGAGCGAAAACCTTATCTCGTCTTTTAGGATTTTAGCGTGTAAAGTTGGTATTAGAAAAAATCTCAATCATATCCTTGTGGTATTTTAAGTCGGAAAAATTTACTGCGTTAAAAACTAGGTATGCAGGAGTCCTCGGAAGTTCCAGAAATGAGTTTCTCTATTATTTTAAAAGTCAATAAGCATGTATGTGTCGTTTATGCCCATAGTACCGAGCGAGCAAGTCATAACAGAACAAATCGAAATTCATTTATGTGTTGTGGATACTTGTTATTATGTTGCACATTGCAAACGGTGTGCCTAGTACCGGAACAATGTGAGTAGAAATTTCTCACTGAATGTGACGCACTCATATCACAGCACTGAATTTATCAAATTATTAATTAAGTCAATCTCAAATATCTTTGAACTATTTAGAACTTCTTCCATTTTTTTAGGTATTGATGTTTCTACTCCTGTTTTAGGCATCGACCTACCGTCTTAACTCCTGTGGAATCAAGTCCGCTGTGGGTGAAAAATGAAAAACGTACTTTATGACTTGCTCTCGTCGCTGCGATTTCTTGTTAGTTTACTGACTGAGTTTGCGTTCGGATTTTTTCATTTTGAAACTTCTCTGTCGGCGATTTTTACGTTTAAGTTCCATCATTCGCCGTTTTGGAAGTACTCGTTAGCTACCTGTTTCCCCGCTTTTTTTAAAAGTGAGATTTATATTTAAGGCGTATAGATCGTTCGTATTTTTATATATTCTGTGAATCGGATAGCTATAGTTGGCCGGGGTTGACCGTTCGAACACCAAGGGAACAGTGGCGCAAATTTTAAACAAAAACTGAGGTTTAAGTTTACCCCCCCAAGAAATTGCTCTTGCATGAAAACGAATTAATATTCATGGAGTTGTAGTGAAAAAAAAGGAAATCGAAGAAACGACTAATGAAGGTTTGTGCCTAAAAGAGCCCCTGACAAGTCCGGCATAGGCAACCTCCCACGACGGCATGCGCTCCGGTTGCCTACCCTCGCCTTTGCAGGGGCCCCGGCAGCAGCCGGCATTGAAGAATCATAAGGAGAAAATTAGCTACTGGTAGAGAGGATCAGCGCCGCGGGGGTAAAATATCGTTTTTAGCGTTCGTCTTTACGAGGACAGAGATGGATATGTTTTATTTATTCACTCTTTCTATTAAATTCGAGACCCGATATCGAACATTTTCTCTGCTTTTTGAGGGTTTTTGTCGAGTACTAATGATCAACGTTGCAGTAAGTTAGTCAAGCGATTATTGGAAGTGATTTCTGTTGGGTTGAGAGTGCTTGTTAGGGAAACGTGCCAAAAGATGAGGCCGCCGTAGGTTTCTTTACGAAACTTTAAACGAGGCGTAGAATCGAGATGGGCGCGAATTTCTATATTGCACCACGTGGTCAAGCACAATTAACGAAAAATGTAGTTACTCTGTGCCACATTGTCTATAAAAAGCAATATTATTGTGCTCAACTTTAATCTAATAAATTCTTACGTCTTCAAACTTATTTCTTCTCTTACCTCTTC
>Ga0058701_10002687_pt1 | contig 13635 bp, 8 predicted proteins | sample AgamicOrMae_FD_97039 | JGI IMG/M metagenome (GOLD analysis project Ga0058701, IMG submission 97039) | Agave microbial communities from Guanajuato, Mexico - Or.Ma.e | ecosystem: Host-associated > Plants > Phyllosphere > Phylloplane/Leaf | place: Guanajuato, Mexico | collected 2012-06-04 | reverse complement strand
TTTTTTTTTTTTTTTTTTTTTAGAAAAAGCGAGGAAAACCTTTGGTTTAAGGAAAACCCTCTGTGAATGAATGACAAGGTTCAAAATCCGCCTGTCTTGGTTTTAGGGATAAGACGATTGTAAACGGACTGCCAGCTTTAACTAGAATGCCTTGGCCCTCGCCTTGCCACCTATATCCGCTCGGCTGTCTCTAAGCCTGATGTCGCTTACTTAACTACAATCGAAAATCGACATTAGGCTCGGCAACTCGAAGGTAAATTTTGGTAACACGTCCTACCCTCCGCCACGCTCTGCCGGATGTGAGGACTAACGGAGCTTTAAGATGATTCGTTTTTGTAAGCATTCACATGTTTTGAGACGGATAATTTATGCTAATAATACCTCGGTACGCTGAAAGCTGAATTTAAGACCGATATGTCTGATGCTAAGAATTAAAATTTGTAGAATAGGTCGAACAACTAGAAGCGATAGAATTCAGTATCGATCCGCGAAATCGACCTCGCTGATCAACATCCAATTTCGGCATGTGTAGAATTTGTCAATACTTTCCGACCGTGTTTCTTTTCGCTGGAGCGAGAACGCACAGTTCTAAGAAAAGCCTTTCCAAAATCAGCTTGGGGAATCCACCTCTTTAAAACTAAAGGCTTGCCGATTTTCCACGAAAAAAACAATCCCTGAGGGATGGGTCTCAACATACCTGGTGAAAGTAAATCTTGGCTTGGGGGAAAATATGCTGATAAAAATAAGCTTTGATTTATGCTTTGAAGTTTTTTTAAAGATTTTTCCCTCTTAGAAAAAGAGACAAACAACCGCAGGCATTTTCAGTCGTGATATAAACATACTAGCAAACAAAGTCCGAAAATTTTCGCCATTAGAATGCGATAAGCGATAATTTGGCGCTGATTTTATGGAGCGCAAAATGGTGACCATAAAATGAAGATTTTCTATCTATAAGTTACCTAACAAATCATTTATTGCAACATACCAAAAAATACAAAGGAAAACTGCGGACGTTATTTTTCTTCAAAAACAAACTTGCTGATAATCTCTGAGCACTTCATGAAAAGTATGCTTGTTTAAATAGTGAAATCAGGCTTTCACAATGTGCGATCAGAAAAATAAAAATAACGCCTGACCTCAAATATAATTGTATGCAGTAAAAACTACTCATTATTATAGGTGGTCCGGTACATCTTTGAGGTATGAAGGTATGACAGGGAAAACCGGGATTTTCTTTATAATAAAAAAAGAAAACAGAATAAGGACGGCATCGGTATTAGGGCACTTAATATAAAAAGCAATAACCTTGAATCCCTCAAGCAAACTTCCCCCTATGGATAAGCAGACACCGATTCCCACAATCCCAATAAGACGAGCTTAAGTTTTCGCTTAACTCAGCACTCCAGCCGAGTTGTATGGATTGCAGAATCAAACTTATAATAGAGGGATACACATCTGCGAGAAAAAGAACAAATCCGGAGATGGTCTGGGTAAAAAAAGGCCGTTTTCAAAGATAGCTACTAGAACGTTTAGCGGCCTGTTGGCTTTGCAAGATGCCTCCTTATTGGTCAGTTAAGTTCTCAGGAACGTTTCCTGACTCGTCTAAACGAGCAGAGAGGGCTTTAGGTGAAGCAAATAGCCGTTGAGGGAATGGGCGCTTGTAAAGGAACAAATTTGACATCAATAAGGCGTAAATTGTTCAAATGCTTGTTCAACAAGGGAGAGAATGCCTTTTATGGAATGGTGGGTAGAATTCATGGTTATAACCATTGGTTGAAGGTTTTGAGTTAACGGATCTGAGGTTTTTGAATAACGAAACCTTTTTAGTAGTGCAGTTGTTGATAATCATTTAATAAAATAACCAAATTACGCTCTGTGCATTATTTATCTTAATACCCGTCAGAGGTAGGGACAATTTTAAACAGGAGTTAGTTTTTACTGTGCACTGAAACCAAGACCGAACACAATAAAAACATAAACAAGGAAAAACAAAATCAACAAGACGACTTTGACAGCAAAGCGAGAAAAATGCATAATTTCTTTTGTTTGAAATGCATACGATTCCATCAGAGTAGCGGACTGAAAAAAATATGGCCGGAACGAATTTGCGCATGTATTATGTGTCTTGTCAGTAAGAGTGGTGAACCGGTAGGAAAGGAGACAAGAACACCGCAACCGCACTCCTAAAGTGGTCGCAACAAAGAAGAGGACTTGGGACTCAAACTGCCTCACTGGAAAACAATCACTCTACACTCAAATATCCCAACCGTAAGTCAAAAAGATGCCAAGCAAACGTGATATAATTACAGTATTTTCCTTAATAAGAAAAATACTTTTTAGCGCAACTGTGTTCCGACATTAAAAATAAAAAAAGAAACAGGTATAATTTTTAAGGCGGCAGCCCAACAGCTCCGAGGTGCGCAAATATCTCGTTGTATTATCATGCTGATTTCTTGCAAATTTAACGCATGTCTCACTGCTTAGTACTGACCGAATAATCTGCTCTTTCTCCGACCGAACCATCTGTTTTTAGTGGCTTAACAATTTTAAAATATTTAGGATTTTGAAGAGAAGGAGAAACATTATATCGTCTCAAGTGATATCGGCAGTTTGTTTTGGCATCAACATTTCCAACAACATTTTGGAAAAGTTTTCTACAGGTAATCATGATTTTCATCAGTATCAGTCATAAGTAATCTATTATAGCTTGAAAGTTTAGTAACTGAAACGTCGTTAGATACATTATCCTAATATCCTGTAAATAGAGCTTTTTTTATATTTTTGTCTTATATAGTTAAAATTGTCCTTCTTATGTCGGCGGGTTCCGGGCATTTCCATGATTGTAGATTCCTCAACGAGAGGAGGTTCCCGGAGAGTGCTGATCGGCGGTAGTCAAAGTATTTTTAATCAGCGCTTATGCGTAGAAGAATGTGCTGGATTGCTAAACTTGGTAAACGTCGATCGCTAAACCGCGGTGTTAATCAAAACTGTGGTTAGCAGTGCGTACCACAACGACGAGCGCGTGCCACAGGAAATAGACCTGTGGACACCTGCCAAATTGACAATAGAACGACGCCGGGGCTGGCCTGGTGATGTGTGACCAAACCGAACTGAAGCGGGGCGACCGCTGCTCTGCTACTTGGGCGACCACAAAGACACAGAAACACGGGCCACTGAAATTGAGGGTTGCGGGAGGGGAGTGCTATGGGCCTTGGCGCGTGGCCGCTCGCGCAACCGGCAATACGTCTCAAAGGTACCTTCTTTCGGGCTACTTTCGCACCGGAAGTTCCCATTCCTCCATTTTATATCTTCGTCCATTTCCGCATCAAATCGACCCCTCCTAATGAAAATCCACCAACTGCGAAGTGCTAGTTCGAAAAATCCACCAACTGCAAACTGCTTGATCCGGAAACCAACCTACTACAATGTGAATTTGCGGTTGGTGAATTTTTAGAAAAAGCACTGCGCAGTAAGGAGGGACCGAAAAGCTGACATTGAAAACAAACCACCTGTTCTCGCGAATTCTCACCTGATTTGGATATAAAAATAAAATGGGGTTTGTGAGTATTTTGAAACTTCTCCAAAATAGACCTGCGTTCGTTCAGTAACATCACAAAAGCTCTCGCCAAGACCTTTTCAATTGTAAGGCTGAACATTGGTCTGTCTTGAAAAATAACCTAAACACACACTACTCACTCATTTTTCAAGGTAGACGAATGTTCAGCTACATCAATGGAAACCTCTCGCCGAGACCTTTTGAACTATATGGCTAAACATAGGTCTACCTTAAAAAAACACTAACATACGACCTATCCCAGTTTTATTTTTACGCCCTAAACAGGTTAAAACTCCCTAGATGTTACGTTTCCACTAAGCTTGCGCAAGATTCGTGATATTGGGAGTATCAATTTTATTGGGCAGTGCACTGTAAATCCGATAGCATTTTCTTTACCTCCATTGCGGCAACGATGATCAGAAGTGGCGTTAGGCATAGGGAAGGTATGTTGAGCGAAGCCTGTCAAAAAGTGACTAAAGCGTGCGTGTCGTGATTGCGGTGCCACGTGGGCAAAATGAGGCGTAAAGAAGCGAGCCATGGTGCAGAATCAGGTGTGCATAACATCAAAGAAAAGTTTTTGCGGCGCTTGCAAAATGATTTGCATTTCAAAAATGCCCCTTGAGCGACATTTTGCCGCTAATAACTCGCTACCAGCAACAGAGTAAATGCTGCTTTTGGGGTGTCGGCGAGCGTTTTGTGTCCCTAGGGGGATTCGAATGCAAATGGACCCCCAGACAAGGAACGTACAACGCCTACGAGCCTCGCCTAAATCAGAAGGAGTCCAAAATGTTTCCACGTACAACAGTTAGCGTAAAAAATATCAAAGGTCCAGTTAAAGCTCGCGATGACACAAGTCATAACAAGTGTTTCGGAACCACTCCGCTTGCGTTGAGATATCTGCTCAATCGCCAGTTTCAATAAAAAGTGCAGCATATACGCAAACTCATTATTTTTGTGTTCCCCCCCCCCGTAAAAGTAAGAATTTTGCATTATCTTTTGAGGTGACTTTTGGGCCTTTTGTTGATTACTTCATCAAGGACTAATTATAAAAAATACAATTAAAAACTGTTTTCGGCGTATCTATACCTGTTTTAGGTAGATTCGAGACAAAGGATAAGCCTTATTTGGTTATTTTTGAAGATAATCCTTTCAATAAACATACCCACTGAGTGCTTCCGAGAGATTGATATATGTGTGTAGTTGTTGATAGGCTTTTCTACAAAAATAATAAGGTAGCGCTCAGCCACTCTTTTACTATCATATCCGAAACAGGTATCGGACTATCAGTAACAGGGGTTCGTTTTTACTGAGTGCGCCGCAGTTCACAATACCCAAATCAGAGCTAATATAAATCAATGACTTTCCACTAAAACTTGGCGATGAAATTTGAGAGCTTCACTCAAGAAGAAAAATACCTATAAAAGCCGATAATACCCGACGATTTAGAATAAACAAACGAATTATTGGTGCTGGTTGGGTTAGGATTATGAAATAAGTTATTTATTAGCAGTAAGTTCTTATTTGAGTGTTTCCTTGGAAGCGCCGTCCTGTTTTACGGTTTTGCTCACGTAGTTCAGAACACTTTCCGCGGGATTAAGACAAAACAAGTAGGAATTATGGAAAGGGGCGCACTGGAGACGATTCAGAGAAATTACATCAGCAGCGCGCCGTGAAAATGTTATTACAAGTTTGCTCAACCTGTTACATCGGAAAGTTACTTCCGACCGATAAGAATCGAGTTACCATCAAAAGGTTTCTCCTCTTAATCGGTTCGACCGACTTTTCGCCATCGCCGTGCCGTTTCTATCAAGATTAAACAATAATTCACGCTTCTAAATTCGAGGCTCGTCTTAATTGCGCATATTAAACGTAAACAGGCATTTAATATCGATAAATCGTTTCCCCAATAGCTACAGACGCGGCGTTTATTATACGTGTAGGACGAAATCTGTGTTTGTTAATACGAGAGGGATGTGCGCGGTCACAATTTAAATTGGAACCAATTTTCTTTTGAGCAACACGTTTGTTGCCAATATACTATTAAGAGAGGAGGCAATATTTGATATCACAGGATTATATACCTTTTGTGGTGGTTAGTCCAATAACTGTTTCATAGTTATGAAGGTAAAATAAAGGAAGATCGTAATTTGATTATTTTTGAGGATACACCTATGAATAACCACATCAATGATAAGCTCTCAATAAGAACTTTTCATTGATATGGCTGTTGATAGGTTTATCTCTCAAAATAACCAAATAACGCTCTTCGGCTATACCTACATGCCCACAACAGGTATGGGAGTTCCTGAAACAGGGACTAGTTTTTACTAAAATTGTTTCAGCCAAAGATTTTTACTTTTCTTCGATGTGCCCTCTGTCCATTTTGTTTGCGTCTTACAAAGACAACCTCTCAACAAGAAACTAACCCTAAGATAACAAGAAGCAAGACGTAAATTCACTTCACAGGCATTGCAAAAAAATAAATTAAAAAATTAAAAGCGCATATTTTGAACATTTTTATCTTTTTTACACAGCACGCAAAAAATATAATTATTTAAAACAGGCAGTTTTAAATCTAACCTCTGCGCAGATATTGATTTACACCATAAACTTTGATTTTTGCACTTTGTACGACACATATTCTACTCTCCAACGCTGTAAGCCGAGCGCAGCGTTGCGCCGGGTGTACAAATGCAAATACATTGTTATGGCTCGCGTCGCGGCAGCAGTAGTGATATAAATATAGCGCGCGCAGTTGTTAGTGTCACCGAAATGCAAGACAAAAATTTCACGTAGGAAAACTCCTGTACCGGATATTCCGTCACTCGCCTAGACATGTACTCCACCTTGTATTTTCGCAAGGCGGAATTTTTCGGGCTCAGCTGAAACAGGTAGAGTACCTCACGTAGTGATTCTTTCAGATAAACTGGCCAACCGATTTTGCACCGTCGGAGAATTTCAGCCGAGTAGAATACGAACACCGAGCGCGGGACTGAAGGGGAACGATTCGACTAGGGACGGAGGGGGGCGGTTGAAAAGCAGATTTATGAGTGGTACGTGGAACCCCCTCCCCTCTTGGGAAGGGCGAAGAGAGTTAAAGGGGTTAAAAACATTTTCAATGTAACGTAATCAGTTTTGATCTGAGCGACAAGTTATTTTTTATTTTTTGCTTCCGAAGTTATGAATATTTTATACAGGTCCTCACGGAGTCTGATTTAATGCGTTTTTTCGCTGTTTAGCCGGTCAAAGCTGATTTTCAGCCACTTTTCTTTCCATAGACCCCTTTACACTTGGTTGCAATGCAAGACTTCGAATTTCGATGCTTTCAAAGCTATAACTTCCCTTTCAAATGGTTAATGGACATTCCTAATCAAATGTGGTTGAAAAGCCCAAAAATCTCTGAAGAACATTTTCACCTTTTCCCCCTTATTTGGGAAAATGGTCATTGGCGATAAGATGTAATGAATAAGAGAAATAAATATCATAATAAAATGTCGAATTGTTTTTTGAAAAAAGAAAAATAACTGGTCTTGTACGCACAAATCTCCCGGACAGACGGCGAGACCAACAATCAGCGTAACATATGAGACGAAAAGCCAAATTCCGTTTCCGACATGCACTTTTGACTTTCACGACTTTCGACGGTCTTTTCGCTTTTAAGCAGTGCGACAATGTCGTGCAATTTACGCAGGCGTTAGACGCATGACTAACATTTCCGTTCCTACGAAGATCACGTTCGCACTTCTTTTTGATTTTCGCTTCTACATTGTAAATAGTAATATTTTCCTTTTTACTTAAGGGTTCCAAAGTTCGACGAAAGCCGAGTGGAACGAGAGTGGAGCAGTGGCCATAATCGACCATAACGCAACGTAAACTAACTTACGAAGTTGTTTGTCGTTAATAGAGAAAGGTCTGAGGCAGTGTGGAACACAGCCGTAGGAAATCCAAACGTTGAAACGGAGGATGTAGACGGTGAGGATGTAGACGGTGAGGATGTAGACGATGTCTTAAGTAAAGTTAAGATGTCGTTAAAAGTCTTGTTCTTGAAGTACAAGCAGTACCTCGTTTAAGTCCAAGACACGCGTTTTGACACGTACTGCTTCTTGACTTTTCTATTTTAATTAATAATTCTTTTAATCTGAAAATTTCCAGGTGATTCATCCCAATATTCGACTATTTTGATCCCTTCTGAAAGCGCAAGTGAGTGTGCGTTGGAAGTCTGCTCATACTTTGCTTGATTAATCAAATGCGATCTCAACTTTGGCCGCGGCAATAATTTAGTAACTTTAGCATATTTTCAAACGCAACAAATTGCCCATTAAAAATTAAAATTACTGCAACTTTTTACATGATACCGGTAACAACAGATGTAAATTCGGCCAATCTCATTGGGCTCTTCCATAAAAGATACTTTTTTTAAATATAATCACTCGATGAAAGCAATCTCAACTAATTCTGTGCAATTCAAGTACATCCGCAACCTCAACAAAGCCTTAAACAAACACTCATCAATAACAAACTTTCCGGGTCAAAAATATTAAGATTTGTAAGAATAAAAATGCTTTTCTTTCCTCGAGGAAAAGCTGTAGTAGGGTGTTCATTGTCTGTGTCATTTCTCGGCACGTTGGTATTCCCTTGTTGATCGTACGTTTCTTTCCAAGCATATCCCCTTCCTCCTCCTAACAGTCAATCAGCACCCTGACCTCGCATAAAAATGATACCTACTTGTCTGCTACTTTCATTAATGTCATGTTTCTGCGTTGCAAGCAAGGAGGGATGGATGCAATCTGCACTCCAGACATTTACGGACTTCGCTACATCGTAACGATACTCCACCGTGAAATTGCAAACATTGTCGCTACTTGCGAGCGGTACATAACATAATGGTAGCTTTTCAGCCTTCCTCGACACAAATACCTTTCACATCACTTACGACTAGCTCCTATTTGTGCCCATGGGAGGTTGCAGAAATGATTTAAACAATAGCAAAAAAATGGTCGATGCACGATGACGTAGAAAGTGATGAAATTTCATCTCAATCCTAACTTGAGTTTACAGCTTTAGTCAACAAATTCATGTTTCAATGATTCATGAATCATTAAGAAATTATCGTGTCGTTTGAGCTGATTATTACTGTACATTGGGTCAAACACAGCCAAGTGAGATGACAGGGATCGAAGAGTGATTTGTTAGAGAAAAGATTTATAAGAGATGCATAAAACATTGTTGGGGCAATCCAGAGGAACACACAACAGACCCCAAAATGGGACTAATATTTGAATCTGATTTCCAGGAAATTAGCGTGGAAATTTCTCAATTACATCACGTGTTGCATCGAGCTATAAGGGTAGTCTGGAAACATACTCATATTATTTGAGAATAACAAAAACCGAGTTGCGTTGGAGAGGGACACATTTTCAGCCGATGTAAAAATAAATGACCAATAAATACTAACGTCGCCGTTTATTTAGCTGAATGATGTTACTTCGCTGTAAGACTTTCCTCACAGTGGCTCGCCCATATGAGGGTAATCGAATTAAAAAGTACCAGTTTTCCTTAAGTTTGTGCTGCAAATGTCCCAAGGTACCCCCTAATGACATCCATGCATAGTAGTCATTTCAGGTTGTTGAAATAAACCGACCAGAAATCACTGTCACCGGATAGGCCTAGATGCTTTCTTCGCATACAAATCACGGCAGTATCTACGCAAATTAATTAGACACTTTTATGTTTTTCAATTGATGCATACTTTGAACGGATGTACAAGTTAATGCGAAGTTGCAACCAACATTCCGGAGCAAAACATGTATATTTGAATACAAGTTAATTAGCTACACAAAGGCTGTGAGTGATCATCACTCACTCGTTTTATGAATCGTTCGATAAAAGCGTATTTGATTCACGACGAAAATGCTCCAGTTTTAATGATATTAGTCCTCGAAACCCGTTTTAATTGACATTACGTGAACTGCAATACCATCATCTTATGGCATGTCAATTAAACGAAATGTGTATTTTTTAATCCGTGTTCTTCTGTTCAAAAGGACGTTTGTGATTTAAAATTTCTAGTTTCAATGTAATTGATGTAAAACGACGTGATTTTATTAGCTAGCTAATATTTTCAAACAAGTATGTTTATTGGGATATCATATCTTACAAGTTAGTACATTTAGTTCACGGGAAATACTCACGGAGACAAAATGACAACTGGTAAACGAGATAACACTACGATTGAGTCTTATCATTAGAATAAAATAAAAAATAATATAAAAAAATCTTTCATACTGTGAATCCCGGACTGTAACGTAACACATACGTCCCACACTCATCAGGAGAACTAAAACATCTTTCTCTGAAAATTGGCCAAGTTCTCACTGTTACATTCATATTTTCGGATCATTTAACCGTACTTCATTTTTGATGCGATTCGAGGCACCTCTCACTGGGCAAATTAAGGCATTCTCAAGTTTCTTGATATTTATTGGTGTTTCTGGCTGGCTTGTACGTTACAACGGCCTGAGCAAAAGCTACCAACCCATCCACTATAGCAGTCTTGCTTTGCAACTGTAATAAAACTTGAAGTGCGCGGAGCGATTCGTCTCATGTATAGCCTTGAAAGTTCGTACGACACTTTGGTGATCAGGTTCCGGGAGTCAGGAGTGCAGTTTATGGCTGTTGATACAAGGCTAAACGTGAATCCATCCGAGCGCGGATTTTTGCAAAGATCCACGAGGGAATCCTCAATCAATCACCAAACCACCCAAGAACAGATTCACCACAGGAAATAAGCCATCGCTAAAAAAAGAAAGGATTAAACAAATGCAATTGACAGAACTACTCTGAACCCTTCGGGTAATATTCCACGAATGATACTTGCTTTTTCGGAATTAAGTTGTTTCAAGGGGTACTTCATGGTAATTTTTTGAAAGTACACAAAAATATAGAACATATTTCTGTAGACGTAGGAATGTACCGTACAGCTAACAGAAACGTGAACGAATGCACGCTACATTTTTGATGGTAGTCAAAATCGAGCCACTAAGTGAATTAGAGGCTCGATTTTGACTGGGAATCAGTAGATTTCAGTAGATTTCCACTGATTCAAGTGTAGAGTGATTGTGTCGTTTATATACAAGGAGAGTTTAGGTTAGGTTATGCCGTTCGTCCAGGTTACATCAGGTTAGAACCACAAGGTTTTTGACGTCGCTTTACAGAGACATAAACCTCTGAAAGTGAGCCGGAGGACCTGAAGTGACTCGGACCTATAATTGCTTACTTGCATAGACTCGTCAATAGGTGACGACTATTCTTCAAAATCGACTTTTAAAAAAGAAAAAAGAAAGAAAAGAAAAAGAAAAGCCTTTTCAGGGTTGAACGTATAATCCGAGGACTGGACTTCCATTTGATTAGCGAGAATATCCAGAGGTGTAGGTACTCTGAAGTCTACCTCCTCATTCGTGGTCGTTCGTCTTTTCGAGGGAGTTGCCAGTTCGGATGCAGCTGGTGACAATCAAAGATCCTAACATTTTCCGGATTTCAGCTCCATCTCCGCTGGTGTCGCCACCAGCCCTCTAAGGGAGGATCCTGGCCAGCTCACAGTCACTGGAGGGTTTCCCACAGGGAGAACAATTTCAGCGGTTGGCGGCGATTCAAGACTTACCCTTCACTTTTCCCTTCCCCGAGGGGCGGTTCTTATTCAAACACTACCGGACTCCGTTCCATTATACTTGCTCAATTAAATGTGACCATTTATTGCAACATGCCATTTCTATTCAGATTGAATATTTAGCCTTCTTGGCAGCGGTTCATGAGTTGATCCACGATCTAGTGAGAACTGGAGAGGCGCGTTGCTTTCGACAAGTTTCCAATTTTTAGCCAATGCAGACCGAAGGTGCGATAAATATAGACGTCTACTCGGCAAGTCTTGAAGCTCGATATTTCTGTTTGGTTGATCGTTTTAAAGACTATCTTCAGCTTCTGTGTTCGGTTAGAATGTAGTCGACGTTGGGGTGAAGAAAATGTACGGTTAAAAGTTTCTTTTAAAATTATCGCAGTGGTCGGAAGACTAAATTCCAATACCTACGCAACACTATTCACAACTAAGAGATGGATGTGTGAGTTCAGTCAGTGCGGACTTATAGATAAGACGCTAGGGAAAAAGAGCAGTGAAGATGTTTGCAGCAAGATGGTGCACAGTAGGTCAAGTATAGTGGCAGGAGGTAGGCGGAGAGACGGAGGTGCTGAACAAGGAGGCATGGAGGTGCATGGAGGGTGATTGGGTCATTAAAACGTGCGGCCACGGATTGCAGGATGTAGCAGCTGTATTGGATGGCCCAAGTTGGGAATCTCACCGCCTTGTCTACACCGAATTATTCCTTTCTCCGGTAGTTTTCCTCGAGGATCATGAATTTTATCTTCTACCACTTTTGTCTGTCGGACAAAATGGCGGATCCTGGCGGAGAGCAATGCAATTTTTCGAGTGTGTGAGTGCACTGTTTAAATGCACCAGGTAACACTTAAGCCCGTCACGTACGAGCTGGCGTCTTTACGGCATCTGACCTGCGGGCATTTAAAGGTGAATCGGATTTTCTTCGTCTCCTTTTAACAAACCCAGAGATGAAATCACCTCGGACGCTGTCCCAAGGGTAAACGCCTTACGGACTTTGCTTCACGGGAATCTCACTATTTGAGTTAAGAAACAAACCTTCGTTTTATTTCTTTCCGAGGGAAACAAATTACGCTTACAATGAATACATTTTCGTTCCTCCTTAAATACCATAACACACTTATTTCAAATGAGTCCTCCATGCACGAAATCTGATTATGTAATAGGTGTATCTAAATTATTCTCTTCATTGTAATCAAAAAGCACGAATCGCAGGCGGGATCCGCCAAAAATAGCCGAGTAATATGAGCATTCGGCCAATCGAAATACTACAAGTTCATGCAAGTTTTTCCCCAGCACCCTTTCCATTTCATCCTCTTTGAATTATTTATCGTAGAACTCATGGACATGAAGTTGTAAAGAACAACAATTTCCTTGAGACAGAGGACCAATTATCAAAAGAATGGAAGAACTCAAGTATGTCAAACATCAACCTCCTCAGGTGTGTAGCCTTTTCCGAGTTATTAAGATGCACGTTGAGACACTCATGTAGGCTTCTTCACAGCACTCTGTCACACAGACGTTTCGACAAGAATACTAAAATTACGGTTGAAAAGCAACGTAAGAGAGATTAAGTCCTAGAATAAATCTAGGATTGCTTGACTGCACAGCCCAATACCCTGAGGTACTCTGTGAGAATAGATCTCAAGGGCAGCTGCAAGTAGGACATGAAGATATCAATGATCATGCTTGCGCTACAACATAGACAACCTTGATGCTGGATAGGGTAGCGATTTTCTAAGCTTCGTGCACTAGATATGTATACTGGTCATTTTTCCATGGGAGCTAGTCTGAACGCATCCTAGCATTTCAAGGATCCGTGCAGACCGTCATAACTTGGAGCAATTGAGCAACGTTAAGCGTTCAGGAACGAACAAATGCAACTAGGGCGCAGTGGCGCCTCTGGAGCACCTTGGCGCAACAAGGGAAGACCAATTCTATAGAACACTCACAAGTGCTCACACTGTTCAAAGAGCTTGTACGAAAGAAAAAAGAATACAAGTAAGTGCCTCGAGTGGGTTGTGTACTAGAACGGGCATTCTTTTATACTCCCCACCGTTCCTTTCCGCTTTTTTTCGAGTGGGGCACAAGTGGCGGGCGGGGGCGGGGGGCCGGTGGGGGCACTGGGTCCCGTATTTAAGAGCCGGGGCTGCACAAGGGCTGCTTTAGAGCTGCTCCAATGACGGCAAAGAGGAAAAATCCTCTTGACCGACGCAGGCAAGTTCGCTAAGGCGACTTTTCGTGGCCGGGGGAGCGTTAAATATCGCCGAAATAAGGTGTCATTATTTCTGCCAGACAAGCTCTCAGCAAAAAGAGATGTCTTTCCATTTGTTCTCTGGCTTACTCTCTACTAATAGTACTTCTCACCTTCGTATTACCAATATCTTAGGATCTCTTTTTTTTTTTCTTTTTC
>Ga0058701_10002686_pt1 | contig 13637 bp, 14 predicted proteins | sample AgamicOrMae_FD_97039 | JGI IMG/M metagenome (GOLD analysis project Ga0058701, IMG submission 97039) | Agave microbial communities from Guanajuato, Mexico - Or.Ma.e | ecosystem: Host-associated > Plants > Phyllosphere > Phylloplane/Leaf | place: Guanajuato, Mexico | collected 2012-06-04 | reverse complement strand
TCTATCTTATCCTATTTGTCGAGGCTATTTATACGTCACTGCAAATATAGGAAGATTTGAACGCACGCAAACCAACCGAATGCATTTTAAATGGGAGGTGACGTGATCGCACGGAACCCTCCCTTGTGCATTGTAAATGGGGCAGCAAGTGAATAGCCGCTTCGTTTCTCCTATTTTATCTTTGGTCCGTTCTGATCGTGCGCCCTTGACAAGCTTCCATTTACATGGGTTAATGCGCGTCGAGAAGATCCGATGTATTTCAAATATGGAGTTTGCGTGTGAATAGACACTTTATGTTTTTTGTCGTCTTTTTTCTCAGCTTAAAAAGTTTCTTTAATTAAATGTAGGAGGAGAATGTGCTAGAAACACGAGTACCTTGCCGTGCTGGTAAAATGCAGACATTGCTCGTGATAGTATAGTGAAAAAAAAAGAATATCAGATTGGTCTGTCAACAATAAGAAAGCATACGAAGATGCTTCGTTGTTAAATAAAAACGCGCACTGGAATGCATTGTCAATAATAGAAAAGCGAACGAGAATGCTCGGAGAACACAAAGAAGCCCGTTCATTTAAAAAAATGCGTATTATACGAATGCTTAGTTATTATTGGGAAAGGACAAAGAATGCTGTCAATAACAGAAAAGCATACGAGAATGCTTCCTCCATAAATAGGAAAGCGTATTGTCCATAAAAGAAAAGCGCACGAGAATACGAGTGAGCGAAGAATTGTATGCGTTCAATGAATGCTACAAAAACGGGATGCATTCGAAAGCGCCAAAAACCGCAAGCGACGATCCGTAACCGCCAAACGAGAAAAGTTGCAAACGCAAAATGTTAGGTAGGCCTATCATTACATAGGTTAGGTTATGTTAGATTAGATTAGCGCTTACGAACTTTGGCGTTTGCGACTTTTCTCGTTTGGCGGTCACGGATTGGCGCTCGCGGCGTTGGCGCATATGGTTTTCTGCGCTTATGGCAGCTTCCCACAAAAACGACCTACTAGCAACGAGAAAATGGACTACTTGCGCGAAGTTTCAAAGTGGCGCAGGATATCGGTACTCATTTCCCATGAGACTAGGGCTTAATCTCATGCATTTCCGGATAAGCGGAATATGGCGGCCAACTGTTCCCGTTCCGCTAGACTTTGGTTCTCGGTGGCATGTATTTAATTCTCTGTCGAGGTTGTCTATATCACACACAGTGAAAATTCTCCGCCGTGCACCAACACTATTCCAGTTTTAATTTATACCGTACCTTGTTGTATTTCCATCGCACTCTTAATGCAAACCCACCGAGAGTAGAGCTGTTAAGCGATGTGAAAGTGGAGGGGAGGGGGACGAGCCTCGATGGGCCAGCGGCGGCCATATTCCGCTTACTTCGCGCAAGTAGTCCACTGTAAGAAACGTTCTTCTGCCAAAGAAAAGCTTATGCATACCTGTTGTTGACTTTCATCGAGAGAAGCCCGTTGCATCATGATGCTGTCGATGTTCTTCTGGACTGCGTTAGCATTGTCCAGTAGCGATTCGATAGCGTCACGAAGCGTCCGCAGCTCCGTTCGCACGCTCTCCCTGGTCTCCGGGGTGACGGCCGACAGCAGCGCTTCGCCCGCCTCCACCGCCGCCGCGACCAACGCTTGCCCGTGCTCGCGATCCTCACACAACTTCTTCAGCTCGTCTAAGTGTTTTTGATAGACCGCAGCTGATTTCACACCTGTCGATGGAACCTGCAACAACGAAAATCAGTCAAGATAGCTTTATCTTCAGACAGTACAAAACCACATGACAGACTTCTACACATTACGTATTTGTATAGACATAAAAGGTTCATTTAAACAGAGCTCACAAAATACCTCGGATTCACCGCAAATTATCTAATATTAGTAGGCTAAGTTAACCTTGCTCGAAAATACTCCAGCTTAATACAGCCGAACTAATTTAGTAGACGACTATGTTAGCCCCAAGAGGTAACGCCTTGCGGGAAATCTGCACACCGGATATCAAGGATATCAGCCGGATATCAAAGGTGTATTAAACAGATATCAAGAGAAAATTGACCAGATTACAATTAAGTATTTGACAGATTTTAGCAGAATATCAAAAATATCGGCTGGCTGTACATGTGGACTGTGGTCAGAGTAAAACTTGAAGATAATCGCTGAAAACAACCATACTTTGATCGAATCCAACAGCCGGATATCAATGCCTTTTGTACACCGGATATCATGAGTTGTCACCCTTTGGTTAGCCCCGATTAGAAATAATAATCTAGCTCAACTAAGCCTTGGGTAGCTAGTAGGTTTGTGCACGTTAACCTTGCGCTAAAAGTCCAAGGTGACGTTTGCCTTCAACGCTGATAACAGCTGAATTTAACATGATATTAAAGAAAATGTATTTTTACCAAAGAACTCCCATTTAAAATATATTGGGCCTCCTCGACGCGCGTTTGACCCTAAAGTCTCCCAATAAATCGGCACCTCCATGGAAGACTAGGCCAGTTCTCAAACCTCAGTTATAAACTGTACTAGTTCGACGAGCGCTCAAAATGTTGTTTTTCGTTGCGAATACCTCCTTTATTATTCGTCTGAAGTGAATGAAAATGAAGGAACATTTTCCCTGGCCCCCGGAATATGTTCTCTATGAATTCTTATTTAAATCACACGAAAGACAGTCAAATGGTCAGAGCTGAAAAGGGCGATTTCGCGCGCTCTCGAAACTGGTCTAATTTAAAACTCAGCTTAGAACTGATCGAGTCTTCCATGGAGGGGCCGAAATATGCGCGCTTATCAAGGACGGGTGGATAGAACTGACAAAGTTTGAAAGGGTTCAAAAGAGTTGTTGTGTAGGAAGCTAACTCGCTTAACCTATTGGGTTTGTGGCAGACGCGAGCCTATGAACTGAATATCAATATTTTTGCGGGCATGATTGTTAAGTCACAGTTCTACCAACCTTCCCGACCTCGTTGAGTTTCTTCTGGGCGTTCGTCAGCCACGCTTCGGCTTTCTTGATGGCGGATTGGTACACCCGTTGGTCTTTCTGCAAAGTCTCGAGACGGTCGACCAATCCGGCAACAGTTTTCAGCAGAGCGGCATGCCTGGTCTCAAGATGGCCGACATGCGGCGTGGTCCGACATTCGGGAATCTCTTTCGCCATGTCTTTGGCCAATTCCGCGAGCGAAGCAGTTTCCGGCTCAAAGTCCTTGATCTGAAAACATTCCGTGAAGTGAGTTCAAATACCCCAAATTTAATATCGCATTTCACTCGCAATAAAATGATATCATGCACTGATAAAGCGCCTATTTGCTTGGATATGGCTGATATTCTACGCTAAAAGTCTACCCAGACCAAGATTATTGGGCTCAGAATACCGTCGAATCGCGTTTGTAAGCTCACATTTAATTATGTATTTTTTTAATAAAGAAATTTGCGTTTTAAAATATTAGGTACCGGAGTTTTCTAACATTTCAGAAAGTTCCTCTCAGGAAAACAATAAAATAAAAAAAAAAAAAAAAAACTCAAATTTCCCACAGTTGAATTTCAAAACTAGTTATTTGGCAGCAGAAGGTTAAATGAGGTAAAGAACTGAGGAGTCCCAAACTCTGACATTGGCGCCATCTTGCGGCAGTAGCCCAAACTGACTGCCCTCCGGCGTGGGAGACGGTCAGCGGTTGGGTTGTTGCTGCTAGATGGGGCCAAAATCCTGGTTTAGGATTTCACGCCCTATCGAATGCTGTCGAACGAGACAGATTGCAATGTAACGAAATGTGCGCGTGTATAGAGCGCACACGGGTTTCCCACGCCCACAACTTACTACCTCAAATGTTAATGTGGATAGTTACTTCCCACGTTTCTTGTGGGTAAGCGCACCTATGTAAAGGGCGCACCATCCGCAGCTTGTACACAGCACACCGGATGTATGAAAAATGTATCTTGCATTACGTGATTCTGTACCTCTTTCAAAAACGCGCGCACTTCCTTGATGCGCGAATCCAGCTGGGCGAGATCGGCCTGGTGGGCCATTTCCGCTCTCATCCTCGTCTCGGCCTCCTTGAGCCACGTTCCCACCGTTTCGGCGCGTGCTTCCAGCAGTTTCCACTGAGCAGCGCCGCGCTCCAAACGGCTCCTCACCGCCTTGTAACTCTCGTTCAGGGCCGCCAGTTCTTTGGAGATGAGCTCCCGATCGGCCGACAGCTCTCTGAGCGCAGGCGATGTCTCCACGACTCTCAGCTGCTCGACACTCTGGGCGAACTCGGCTTGGCGACGGGCGCAGTCCGCCAGGCCGTGCGCGATGTCGTCCAGCGAAGTGAGTTTCGCCTCCAGGTTGTACCTATCACTGTTGGGCTCAGGTTCGCACCAAGCAATCTTCTCTTTGTGGGACGCGAGCGCTCTCTGCAGTGCTGACAACTTGTCCGCGTGGAACTTGCGCAAGAATGCCAGCAGAGATGACTGGACCTACAACAAAACCGATTCAACTTACATCTTTCATTTTGAAAATAGCATTCTCTACAGTTTAAGTTCCACCGCGGTTCGATCTTTCGTTACCCTAAGATGATTAACGTTTTAAACCGTTTTTTTAAAAATCAAAGTATATAAAATAGGGAGTGTCTATTGACCCGAATGCCCTTGATAGAATGTATTAGGTTGGGTCCCGTTCGTTCAAGTCACCTCCCATTTAAAATGCCATAGGTTGGTTGCGTGCGCATCTATATATTAAGGCATGTCGGGTTAATAGCAACATCTTTTCAAATAACACAGCAAAAAAAAAAATGCGTGAGGTAAATTTAGGTTAGGGGCATAATAGTGCCTCGCTCCACTGCGCATGGCAACAAAAATAATACATGAGGAATCGAAATGTAAAATTTTTTGTGTAGGATGACAACATGTTTTTACCTTGTCTGCATGAGAAGCAACGATGCCGAACCGTTTATGAAGTCCCAATAGATCTTTCGACAAACCAGAATTATCTCCGAACGCTGGGAACTCTGTCTTAATCGTCGAAACCGATTCTTCCAAAGAGCCGATCAATGTTTTGATACCCTGAAATTAGGTGACAGTTATTTAAACATTTCCTTTAATCAGAATGTTCCAACATACCATGGTAAAGGTAACAGATACCAACATAATTATGGCTCACTCCTTAATTTAAGTGGATTTTTTTCGTGTATTTCACGATAAATGACTAAAATCTAAGTATATTCAGTGTGTGAGTCTAGTAAAATTCAGCTTACATCAAGTTGTTTAGCAAGCGCTTGGGCTGTTTGAAGTCTCTCCACAACTTTGGCAGTATCTCCGGTGAGATCGTCACACTTAATGAGCGCTTCTCGGATCCGAGTGACGTTGTCGCCGACAGTTTTCATCTCAGCCTGAACTTTAGCCTCTTGTTTTTCCAGAGAGCTAGCTGCAGAGTCGAGCTGGTTGGCGATATCCTAAACGTGTGAAAAACAAAACATCTTACTTAGAATTGCGTCCTTTCAGGGTGAGAAACAACGATACCAACATGGCGTAAAGGAGCATTTTGCCGATACAAAGAAGCCTCTGCGGAAAGTCCTCGATTGAGGTTAGGTTACGTTAGGTAAAGTAAGCTAAGGCACGGTAAGGTTTGCTAAGCCTTGGTAAGGTTGGGATCGGTAAGGCTGTATTAGTTTCGGCAAGGTTGTGTGAAAATTCGGTAAGGCTAGGTTAGGTAAGTTAAGGTTTGGTTGAATGGCAATAGAGATCTACAGTAGAGAGCCATTTAGAGAGCGTGGTGTGCAGTGCATGTAAACATACCAAGTACAAATTTGGATCTCCAAACCAAAGCAGTGGCTAAGTTATGCCACGAAGGAAGTCTTAAAAATTGTGCAAGCTTCTTTCAATTTCTTCTCGATATTTCTTCCACAAAAGCTTCCGATTTTGAATAAGAAATCTCGATTTGAAAATTCGATGTGAGTAGCTGACAACATCAGGACGACAATTCAAGGAGGTCGTCGTCTGCTGCTCACCGCGGATTTTCATCTCGAAAATTGAAAGTTTTTATGGAAGTGTTTCCCAAAATTAATTAAAGGAAGCTTACATAATTTTTCAGGCCTCCTTCATTGCGTCATTTCGCAGCTTCTTTGGTTTGAAAATCAAAAGTTGTTTTTTGCTTGGTTTGTTTACATGCACACTAACCACGCTCTCTAAATGGCTCTCTACTTTAGATCTCTATGTGGGAGCTTCCTGGTTCGTTACCAACCTTGACATGCGCGAACTGTTCCACGAGAACCTTCTCCAGTGCTGCCAACGTCGGAATCGTCTGGCCGTCATTCAACTTGACAAGCTGCTCGTGCTTCGCCGCAATGGAAGTTTGGACACTCTGTTTGGCCGGAAGCTCTTCTTGGTAGCGAGCAAGGCGCTGGCGAGTCGTGTCAGCGTCGGAAAGCGTCCCCGACAACGTCAGGCCTCCGCTGGTCTCGCTCAGCCATTGGAGAAGCTCTGACTTGGCTTTCTCGATTTGCCGCCAAATCACGAGTTGAGTTTCAAGGCACTGGAGTCGCTTCGCGGCCGCATCGTGCGCTTCCTGCCACAGCGACCGAGTTTCGGACACGACTCGTTCAACTTCCTCCATTTTCCATGCTGAAAACCCATAAAACCCAAATCAATTAGGGGAACTACTCCCTTGACTTCCTAAACATTCCCTGCTGAAACCCTCAAACACAAGTCAGTTCCGCCAACTAATCTTGCAACTCCATTTATTATACCGAAAAGTCATAAAAAAAAAAATTCAAATCAGTTTCGGAAACCATTCGTTAAACCCCCATTATGCACGCTGAATATCCCACAAAAAAGTTATTTCGCATTTCAAAGAGAAATAAAATAAGTTTAACAAACCTTATTTGTGTTTTAAAATTAATTCTCCCTAACGTAACATATCACTTAAATAATAATAAAACCAGCCAAAAATCACACAAAAATTCTAAAAAAAGGCGCCTTTTCCAATATAACTACCTGAACATGTTGTTAAGGTAATAACAATTCAACAGCCGGCAAATAACGTATCATTTCTCAATCCAATTCTATATTTTACAATAAAGCTTTTATGCGAAAGATCAACTGCGATCTAACGGGAATCAACAACTAATTTTCCTCTCTTGACTTGAGTTATGCCCAATAAAAACAGCAGCAAATAATAATAATAATAATAATTTTTAAAAAATACAGAATTTTTTAGGCCACAGTTTTGTTAGACGATGTGGTTGATAAAACGTTTACCAAATCCTCCTCAAAGGCATGATTCTCCGAAAACAAAAACATTAAGATTATTTTGAAAACACTCCGACAGCGAATATAGTCCAAAAGAGACTACCTGGCATTTCCTGTCCCAGTCTCGATAACAGCTGAGTCTTCCCGTCCATGACGTCTAAGGAACTCTTCGCCTTCCTCAAGACGTCCAGAGCCCGGCGCACTTTGTCCAGAGCCAGAGTGGCCTGGGTGATGTCCGTCGGCACTTCCGCTTCCGCATTGGGCCCCACAACAGGCGCAGCCTCTTGGATCCCGCTAAAAACTTTGTCCCGCGCTTCGCAGAGCTTCGCCCATGCGCCGCTCATGTCAGCGTAGCGATGTTTAGCTTCGCGAAGCATATCGCTAACCTTGTCCCAGTTGGCGTCGTAAGAAGCTAAAATCGTCTGAAACAGATATAAAAATAAGTAATTCCTCTTCTACCTCGGCAACCTTGCCTTAAGAGCAGGGTGTATAGACGAAGAAAAATATCATTATTAATGATATACCCCGGTGGCAAACTAGTCAGGTTGTCATATGGAACTGTTGAATGCATGTTTAAAAATAATCTAGAGCTTAGAATCTCTTTCAGACAGACTAGCATACGGGTCCAATACTTATCCACCAAAACATCAGTTGATTTAGAATTTTCAAAAAATCTACAGTTGCTGATTTGACTGATATCCCACGAAAATGCGTATTTTTTTTAGGTTTTTCTCGGATTTCTCTTTGACTAAATGGTGAAGTTTCGATTTTTTGGGCTCAAAAGTTTTGTAATGGGGTTTAAACTGAAAGAAATATTTTTTTACTCTCTTGTCTTCACTAGGTAAAACTAAATTTCTCGATTATGCACTTTCTTTAGTGAGGTCTCCGTAAATCACCGTGTATTTTTTGTCTCTTTTGACAAGCTCAAACTCGGAAACTAGATGGTGAAACCTGTTTTAATTTCGAAACAATACGAGGATGTATGATAGCTACAAACAATATCGATTTCAGCCTTTCATCTTCATTTTGTCAGCGCGGAGTAATATCCTTACGGAATAGCAACAAGAGGAGGAACTTACTTGGATCTGAGAGGCATTGGCCTGATCTTCGACGATGAGTTGTCGTCCCTCTTCGTGCAACCTCTCTTTGTCCGCCTGTGTGGCCTGGTGCTTCTCCCAGAGCTGCGCGATGGACGCGGCGGCCCTGGCAACATGCTCGCACCGGTCGGTGTTCAGTGCCGCCTTCTGTATTGCTTCCTGTGCGCCCAGAAGTTTCGTCGCGAGATCTTGTTGGTGGTCCTGGAACTGAGTCCACTTCTGGCCGACGGCTTGCAAAAGGTCTCGCCGCGATTTGAGCACTTTTCGCAGGACGGTGGTCTGATTTTCGATGACGGTGATCATCGTTATCGCTTGAGTTGTCTGTCGAGTAGTTTTGTCTTTCACCTAAAATCAGATTAAAAAAATGAAGAGTTTTGGGCTCGAAAACGTAGCGCTTGAATTTTTGGTTTTGACTCGTTCACTGAAATCAATCATCCGAAAGTTTCTTTAAATGAAGTTCTTTAGGGCCCGCAATCTTTAGAAAGTTTTGATTTAAAGGTAGCGAGTTAATAAGCTAGGAATTTTGCAAAAAAAATCTGGCAAATGAGAACTTGCATTTTTACCAAAAATGCGCATATTCAGAACATATTTTTGCTGATAAATATTTGAGTCTTTCGACTACGTCGAGAAAGCCGACTGAAATATAAAAAAAAAATAAACAAATCTCGATATTTTCAGAATATTACTTACCGGTAATTTTGATTTTACGCAACGCAAGAGTCTCATACGAAATCACCTCATGTCGTTCATACAATGACGACAAGGGACAATATCATCATGTTTCAAGAAATTACTTTAAAGAAATGCCCTTTGAAAGCAAAGAACACTTCATTTTTCTTCAGAGTAATACTTCAATTTTAGTTGTGAGTAAATTTGCTACATTTATTCCACACATTCGGTTGTGTGATTCCTTCATACCGGTGCACTTTTTCGTATGCACAAGCGTTAGAGAGCTGCGCGGGCAAAGAGCCTACGGCACTTATTAACACGACTCCGTCGGGTGAATAGACACTCCGAAAATAATTATGCCATTTCAAGGCTTAAGCATGTGACGAGTGTTTACTTATTCAGCGTCCAGATAAGGTGGAACAAAAACTTATAAAAATTTCCGCGATTTAGGAATTTCCCCCTAGAATCTTGAGTATAATTCCTCATTTTCATGACACTGAACTTACTTGCAGTCCACATCGCTGGGTGTCCTCATCAATCTTAGCTGCCGTTTTTCTCCATGTGGCAAGTTTGGCCTCCGCAGCATCCAACTCAGACGCCACTTTGTTCAGGTCAGCCATCTGAACTTTGGAGCCTTCGAGCTGATAGCGGACATGAGCCAGTTGTTCAGAAGTTTCGTTGTGCCAGTTCAGCAGCTCGCCCCAGCGTTCCAAAACCTGGCGCTTCGCCTGCAGGTTACGCTCAACTTCCTGGAAAAACGGGTTCCGGGCATTAGAACACTAGAGGTCGAAAATGCATCTGATTGAGATGCATCATGAGACTGTTAAGTTCAAGAGTGTCCGTCTAGCACTAACCTTGTACTTATCGACCAGCTCAGAATGGGTCTGCTTCAGAGCTGCTGTTTCTTCGGGCGTGCTGAAAGTGGACATGTGCTTCACTTCCTCGTAGATTGTGTTGAAGGCATGCTGTTGCTCAGCATGCTCTTGCAACAGCGCGTGAGTCCGCTGAAGTGCTGAAGCAGCATCGGGCGTTGTGGGCGTCAGCGAGTCGATCTGCTGAGCGGACGACTCAACGCGTTCGACCCACGTCTTCAAATCGACGACTCGAGTGTAAAATTCTTGTCTGAAAGAAAACGAAGACTTGAAAGCTAAAAGGGATTCCCTGAAAAGTATTTTATATGACCCATCATGAATTTTTGATACATCATGTTTCATTCGAAAGTTCGCGGGCCAATAAGCCTAATCATAGTACCACAGTTGACATGCGAACACAGGAACTAATATGGCATTCATGCGCGTTAATTTCTACACCAGAGCGGTCACTTAATATCCATTGTGAGAGAGGGATGTTATCTCATTGTCTAGCATACATTCCGGTTGTAAGGTTAATTACGATACCTTATAATTAATATCCAAGTGGGCTCATTTTGCTTAGTTCAGCTTAATTTTCATCTTTCAACTGGCAATATGTTTTGAATTTCAAAACAAGAAAATTTCAAAAGCGAAGGGTCATGGTTATTCACTCATAAGAAACATTGTGGACAACTTTATCGATGGCTGTCGCAAATTCCAGCAATTTTTTACGGCATTTTTTTGAAAGAATCTTACAGTAGTTTTAAGTTGAAAATTCAATTTTCTCAGCAGGAAATGTTTGTTTTAGGTATATTTCTAAGGCTGCTTATAGAAACGCGTCTATGGGTACAGCAAGGGTAAATCGGATGCAATATATTGGTTACCTTGAAAGCAACGCGTCGGACACTGTCATAATTTTGTTGTGCACTGCTTCGCCAATTTGGCTGAATCGCGCTTTCGTTTCAGCAAGACGTTCCTTGAATGCTGTCACTCCTTCGGGCGCCACAACTTGGACTAAGGCTTCGCTTGCTTGGGCCAACGGCACAAGATGAGCTTGATGGGAGCTCACTTCTTGCTGATATTTCTGGAGAAGAGGAAAAAAATTTTATAAGGCATAACATGAAAGCGTCGCAGGTTTCGCGATTTAGTGCGATTTCAGCGCGGTTCACTCGCGAACCAGTAGAGATAACCTTGCACGTCGGATATGTTTTGGGTCGTTCTCAAGCTGCGCTATCTAATAAGATGCATTACTAGTTAATCTCAAGGATACGTTAGTAATTTATCTTTAAAATCCGTAACTTATAACCCATAGACTACGGGTTAAAGAGTTAAACGCGTTTAAATTTGATGGAAACGGAAAATGATGTAACACTACTAACAACATTCTCACAGCGTCCTGATTTGTCATAGCACTTTCACGGCCTTAAAACAGTTCAGATTTACTCGATCAAAGGGGATTGTGGTGCACGAGCCGCAAAACATTCCATAGGTTGAAGATCAAGAAAACCGCGTTTATCAATTTAAAAAAATAATAAGAGTTTATTTTATAGAAAAAAAGAAATACCCTGGCTAAGTTCAGCTCAAGTTGACCCACACATTATCAAAAACTATCAGCTTGAGTTTGCATAAAAACTAGCTTTACTTCACGGTGATTCGTATTATACCTCGCTTAAATTAACCTTGGTAGGAGTTTCACACAGCTTATTGTTAAATACAGTGAAACACAGTTAAGATACAATAGAAGGGACTGAGACACATTCGTACCTTAAGCGGGTTCATATCTAATCCGGCTTTCATTAAATTCCGACTAGGCTCAAGGATGAAAAGACAATGCGTGTCTTAAACGGGTTCGCATCTTAAACGGGCGTTTCTTAAGCGAGTTTTACATTAAACCTATTTTTGTTTTATACCTATTTACAGTCAACCTCAGTTTACATAATATCGAGCTTACGTTTACCTAGGCTTCAAGTAGCTTGTTTAAAGTAAACCTACGCTTTCTTAAAATAAGACAACCAACTTTTTCAAGAGTGGAATCAACTTCCAGACAAAACAAAATATCCCCGTTTATATCTAGGGACGCGCCAACCCTGTCGATTGCCGGCGTTTCTCATACCCATCTCAGCGTCAAATTTCTCATACTTACCTTCAGTTTCTCGAGTTGCAGCTGCAGTTTGTCGACATTGGGCGTGTTCAAATCCAGTATAGCCTTCTGCACTTGGTCCTCCATGTTCCTGAGCCAGGTTTCCAGCGATCCCGCCTTGTTGTTCAGGTCGTTCCATTCCATGACCAGCGTCTCGAGTCGAGCGGCGTTCTTTCTCGCGCCATCTTGCACCACCGCCCACCTCGCTTTCGCGGCATCCACTTCGCCCACAGCTCTGCTGGCCGCCGGCAGTTGCTGGCTTATCGACGATAGCCCTTGTAGCGTCGCTAGTTTTGTCGCGCATTCTTTCTCGAAAAGCTTTGAAAATCAGACGAAGAAATAGTTTGAAAAGTTTACTCGCGCAATCTTTCTCGGAAAGCTTCAAAGAATCAGAGAGAGAAAGACGAGGAAAACGTTTTCTATGTATGTTACTGGTACCATCTGCAACTTCACCTAACATATCTTATTCGCAACCCAACATCGCTTTATGGTGCCATTCGGGAACATACCAAGGGAGCTTACATTCAGCATATCAAAATAACATTCAAGAACATCACACTTTCAAAGTCGTTGACAGAAAACTTATTTTCAATAAGATTAACTTTGAGCGCCACAAAAGGAAAAAAAGCACACATTTTGTAAATAACGTTCCTCTGATTGCCCGAAGTCATTCTGAGTTTCAGCCTAAACTAATGCATTTCATCCCAACGGGGCTGTTCTCGACCCACTGCAAGTCTTCTCTGTACGATGAAAATTCCATCGTAATCTTTGTTTATTTTTCGACCTCTCCTTAACAAACTCCGTTATGCAACCTCTAGCTCTTTACGGTCTACACGTAAAAATTTGTGTAGTTGATAAGTAAAAAAAAAAAATTGGTATATTGGGGAAAAATGCGACCTAAACCCAACATTGAAAATTCATTACTCGAAAGATACACTTTCACAAAAAATTCAAGCCCAAAAAAATGCCTATTGATAAAACTTCGATTTTTGATTCAATTTTTTCGAATGCCTATTGATAAAAACGACACCTGGTAGGTACAAGTCTGCCAACCTTAACAATCTAAACCTTAACTAATCTAACTTTCGTTGCTAGAGAACAGCTTGTTTCCTCACCTGCGCCTTGTGGAGCATGTCTTTTGCCTCTTCGAGAGTGCTGGGTCTTTGCATAACACTGGAGACGCGCACTTCCGCCTGTTCCAGCCAAGGCTTGACTTCGCTCAAAGAGGCCTGGTACGCCTCCCATTGGTGCAAGTCCTCGTCGACGGCATGGCTCTCCTCAGCCACGGCGGCTTCCAACTCCCTCACCTCCGCTTTCACAGCCTCCAGACGCTGCCGCACGGGTTCCGCAGCCAACTTGTCCGTTTCTGGAGCCAAATAAAAGTTACTCTCACGATGGCTCATCATTACCAAGGTTGCGTTACCTTCACAATTCAAAAACGCGATATATGACTGTTTAACAAGCAGAGAAGAAGCGTTTTTATTAAAGAGACACTCACCTTGGAGAAGTTCTCCAGCATCGGACTCAAGCTCGCGAAGCACTGCAGTCCTCTCTGCCAACTGAAGTTGGAGCGCTTGAGCATGCTGGGCGCGATCTACAGGCTCGCATTCGGCTGCGCGGATCCTGGCCAGCTGCACAGGTGCCGCAGCTGCCGCCCAGGTGTGG
>Ga0058701_10002685_pt1 | contig 13638 bp, 10 predicted proteins | sample AgamicOrMae_FD_97039 | JGI IMG/M metagenome (GOLD analysis project Ga0058701, IMG submission 97039) | Agave microbial communities from Guanajuato, Mexico - Or.Ma.e | ecosystem: Host-associated > Plants > Phyllosphere > Phylloplane/Leaf | place: Guanajuato, Mexico | collected 2012-06-04 | reverse complement strand
ATGTTATTTTCATATGATATATTTTTTTTAGGGTTGGTTTGAGTCGGAGCAGTCATTCAGCAGCCTTCCTGGAATCGCTAAGTGGGCCGGGCCGGGACGGGACGGGCCGGGCAACGCCGGCCGCGGAGCCCGCTCGGGACCGGGCTTCGGTTTTTGGGTCCAAACAATTCCCTGGCTCCTAGATAAGATAAGAAACCTTTAGAGAAATCTCAGCTCTTTAACCAAAGTACGCAAAAATGAAAGTCTGGGCCACCTTCTGTTAGGTTTGTAAACGTAGACCATTTCTGGTCGGGAAAGTTACTCCTCGGCAAAACGCTGATATTTTTGACGTACTACTATAGCGCGTTCAATTTAGTGCTAGCCGCTCAAATAGAGCATTTTCTTCCTCTTAGGGAAGGGGGCAGTAACAGTGGTAACTAGCTTCATTGTCCTAGTTATTTAGGAGCAGTAAAAATACCTGTGTGCATCGAGAGAAAAATATCTTAAATGAAGACACAAAGAGAGGAAGGTTCTCTGAAATATAAGGCGATAGGAATTTTTTTTTACGAAGTGGCTTAGGTTAGGTTCCGTGCGTTCAAGTCACCTCCCATTTAAAATGCATTACGTGCGTTCAAGTCTCCATGTATTTGCGCCGATGGGCGAATAGCCACGACCAAAATTTTATTCGACGGGCAATACTATGGAGGTCATTCCCTCAAAGGGTTGTATGATTCATTTTAAGAGTATTCCTTTTCATTTAAGTTTACAATTTTCTGAAAAACAACGTTCTTTTTCGTCGTCACAAAGTCACAAAGATATGAGATCAACCTTGTCGTCGCAGTTGTGTTTCGTCTTGGTGGGTAGGCAACACACGTAGCTTTTATGTCATGCGGGTTGCCCGTCAGTTGCGTAACGGGGAGTAGAAATGCAGGTCGGACCATCCAGTTTCATCTAACGCTTTCACGAAAGCCAAAATAAAATACACCAAAAAACGCTGTCTTAAGTCTCCATAAAACCTAAAAAATTAAAAATAAAATAGTTTTAAGACTGAACTTACAATCAGGGATGAATTCTAAAATTCTTTCGCAGGGGAAGCAAAAGTATCTTTTTACGAAACGGTTTCTTCTAGTGACAGCGATGTGCAGATTCTGCGGCAGAGTTCCAAATTATGAATTCGCGGTGTAAATTTTCGTCCAAGTAGACGAACAGAAGCTTTCGTTCCGCTATTCAAAAAGATTAGCTCGAGCTATCGGCAAAGCAAATAATTCCAGTGCCAAGGCGATAGCAGGGGGAAAGTTCAGTGCAAAAGTCGCGGAGTCTGCGGAAAATCAATCTTTTTTTCGCCAAAGTGCCTTCGAAAAATATCATTCAATTTATTTTACTCATTTTATTTGAATATTTGAATGATATTAAGGCGAGAGGGTAGAGTGTGTAACAACCTCCAGTGTATCGAATCTAAACTTTTAGATTTGTCATTTTTTAGGCAATCGACACAAACTTCTCAAAAGTAACTGGACCTAAACACAATAATTTTTTTTTCCAGTTGCTCGATAGGAATTGTTCCTTGCGCATTGGCGTTTTTCAAGGAACTGGGGGGGTGGGGGGGATTTGCTTCGTAAAAACGCCTCTTACATAATTAACTACACGAAGCGCAGCGCTACCCATAATATAATAATTACGTCTAATGCCCGCGTTTGGGACATTTAATATCAAGCATTTACCAAACTAATCTCAAAGATAAAAATAATTCAAAGATTGCATTTTATAGATGCCCTTTTGTAGGCCTACTAACGCCTCTCAGGGTTAAAAAATCAAAGCATTTTAGCGCACTTTTTTGAAAGGCCGTTTCAGGCCGTCTCACAATCTGTTTGGTTGGTGTTCGACTGCTATTTTAGAGCGAGTGGGTATGAGGGCTATTTAGTGACAAAAGAGGTCTAAGTTAGTTGAGGCATCGAAGCCCGCCGGCCGCGTTGCCGCGCCCGTATGGATTTGAGGCCACTTCCGGTTCCGCTCTGGCCGGGCCGCTTAGATTGGACTAGCAATCCGGTCAACAGGGCAAAGCGGCTACCCAATCATTAATCGCCCCAACTTTCTAGACGCAGTTCCGAATATGTTCCTTAGCACAGATTTGGATTGATCCATTTTGGGGGGAGGGGCGGCCAGCCCGTGATACGAATAACAGAGGACTAAATTTTGGTTAGGTTTCAAGATTAACCAATCAATAACCTTATCACTGGAAAGGCGATTACTTCCGAAAGAAAGCGATCTCAGGCTTGTATCGGTTGCGAAATGAGGCGCAAGGCATATGACCTTGCCCAACCTAACCTAATCAAGGTAAAGCTAGAATAATCGAACGTCCGCCATAATGCGTTGTTAATCCTCTAATAGCATCAACAGGACAAGAGATTAAACTCGGGTGGAGAAACAACAGAAAATGCCACCTATTCTCAATTTACCGTATTGTAGGTACAATACCGTACGTGTTGACCATCAATTTTATGTTGAACTTAAGGAAAAAAAAAATTATGAAGGAACACGAAAGTCTAATGAATAGGAAGTGCTATCGTTCCAAAGCAACATTCCAAAAGAAGCTCCTTTACAGTTTAAAAAATGAGTATTCAGGTCTACTGAAATACCTACACCGCGTGAGAAAAGTGGATTGGCAAAGTGTACTAAAAATCAGTAAAAATAACTAAAAAGTGCGACAGCCAAACTTGGCTAGTAAACAGGTTTGCTGGTAAACCAGGAGAGTTTTAAAACTCACCTGGGTAAACGTTACCGTTTCTGAGTACTGTTTACAGTAACGTTTACTGGCTAATCTGGCAACGTTTACTAGCCGTGTTGGCTGTCGCTTTTTTTTTTGTAAACGTAACGCAGTTTTTTCCGTACGGTTAACACAGATACGGACTACAGGAAGTTAGGTTAAGCTAGATCAGGCGGTATAGAAGTGACTAAAAGGCAATTGAGGTAGGAATTTAATGTTCTAAAGGTTCCCCCATTTTTTTACCCCGCTGTCTTGAAAGGGGGGCCCATTCAAAGATAGGAGAAGCTTGCTAGTTTAGACTAAATAAGGCTTGGTGAAATTTAGGTTAGGTTAAAGAAGATATAAGTCCAAGTGTGGTGACCCACCCTGTCAGGTCCGTAGAGCTCGGCCGCTCTGGCCAGGCAGGCCGGCCCGGCCCAGGCGATTTACGTCGTGGCAGTCAGCGGCGGTCGCCGCGCGTCATTATCCTATTGCGCGCGTCTGTCTGTCCGTCTGTCTGTCTGTCTGTCCGCCTAGCTGGCCTATCCTTTGCTTGTTTGTACATCCAAGATGGCGGGCATAAAATGTCTCTCGGTACGACAGCTCACTGTACCCCTCAGACCAGACCTCTGCGACCCCGCATCGGCATCGGGGCGAGCACACGAACAAGCACAAGAGACCGCCAGCGCGAGTGAGAAGAGGACAGGGATACATCCAAGAGAAAGGCATGATAGCTCGTTGACCGAAAGAATAAATTAATTCCGTTCGGCACAACCAAATTAAGTGCAACACCATTAGACTAGTCTCATGACAGCCAGTCAAGCGACTCTAAGGCCCTTTTAAACTAGGTAATAAAAATCGCTAACCTCAAAAACGGCACCCAAATCGTTTGAAGTTCTCAATTTATTGTTTATTTATTTTATAAGAGTTAATGCCGTTATATAAATGCGCAGGAAATTCAATGTCTACAGGCAAAGCGCCTTCGAGTTTTTGACGTATGAAATTTTGAAAAGTTATCGTAATCAGCGCTGCACTGTTTCGATCAAAGGAGGCATTTCCTACCTATCGTGATCCACGCACAGGTTAGATCTTTAATTAAGAGGATTAACGACAAATGAATGTGTTGGTTGAATAAACAAACTTTGGGTTTAGGTTAAGTTAACCTCGGTTAGGTTAGGTCACGACACTTTCGCCTTGCTGTCCGCTTTCGCTAGGCCTGAAGGCGAAGGCGCTTGCTCTTCAATGGCAGTTACTGCCGCCGACAAATAAGCGCGCTCGGCGACCACAAAGATAGATTAACCTAGGTTAAGTAAGGTTAGAGCACAGTTAAGCACATTTTAAAATTTCGCGATGTTTCGACGTTCAAACGACAGCAACAGAAAACTTCGAGAAAACCGGTGCGCAGTCGGATAGGCAACAAGCTTCGCAATCATGTTATGAGGGCGGACTAGTATTACATGAGGGAGGGCAAATATAGACAAAGGACATCCAGGAACGAAAACATTTTTGACCGAATGCTCTCGACTACAAATTAGGGCAAATTTTCCACAGCACTGTGTTGCCGAAAGGCTGTCGCCGTCGTGGGATCTGTTGCCATAATTTATTGTGTAGAAGCATGAGAGAATGCGCTCTCCTTTATGCTCTCATATGTTAGAATTAGCATGCAAGTATGACTTGGGGTAGTGTAGCGTGCTTTGAACGCCTAACGATTTTAGATGGGAATTTCACGACTGAGGATCTCCAAATGTAGTACAGTACACAATCAAAAACCTCATTTAATGTATACCGTGCGATCTAATCACTCAAAACTCGCAATAAAATTGTGAAATTTTCATTTGAGGAAATATTACCGATTGAGGAATATCGGTAACGCACTTCAAAAACTCGTTTTTCAAATGCCCTCAGCTTAACAATGGGATAGTCATATATTTTGCAGGTATCTACGCGTTGAAGAAAGATATGGAGAACTTAAAAAAGAGCACAGGACCTCCTCGCTAGCGTGATATTGGCAAAGTTCGGGCGACTTAAAAAATTCCTTTAAAATGAAGAATGATCATCAATAAAACTTCAGGTGTGTTTTGAATTACTGGGAAATTTCTTACCATGACATGTACGGAGAAGTGCTACTGGAACGAAGTAAGGCCTCTACCGTCTATTCTACTGGTTGAATACCTAATAATATTAAGTTAGAGCAACACGTAACCCCATATGTTGCGGACTGCGATAATGAATCATCGTACGAAAAGGCGAAATGATGGGACCAAGGGTTGGTGTTGATTAGTAGTCACGCCTCGATTAATCCGCAGTCGCTGGACCCATTTTACTACCTTCGTCGACTGAGAGAGCGGGGGATGACTGAGAGCCGCAAAGGATCGAACCAATACTACTGCCATAAGGTGGGCATTTAATCGAAGTTGGGTACACACCAATATTTCGGTTGCAAGGTTTACAGAATAACAAGCTGATCAATAATAATCAGTACCGGTAGTATGTTAAGATCAGTTTGAACGCCCCTCGGAAAATCATATATATAGCACTGAAAGTGGTATGGACTTACCTTAACCTTGCTTTGCTGACGTGGTCGACATGTCGATGTAAACAAGACGTTGGATGCATTAATCTCCGAATCCGAATAACATTACGTGGTTCCTCTGTTCAAAATTGCAGCACTTTTCACAATTCCGTTTACGAACAACCTGTCATCTTCCGCATTCCAGTAAACATACGCTTGGAAACAAGCCCCTGCCGGCTTCTCGTTCTATAACGCACTTTACAGAGAATTTTAAGCTGTTGTATAAAACACTTCGTCCACTGATCAAAGTTGCATCACCATTATATCACAGACACCTCGGATGCCCCTTAAAAAAGCCTTTTTTGAACATCTGCAGACAGCTACACCGGCGCGTACGCGTAGCAGACGAGCAGTCACTCTGACACCTGAGGGTTCGCAGACGCACAGGTTGACAGTATGGCCACCTTACCGAACGTAACGGAGGGTATAAAATAAAGTCTGGAAAAGAGACCGTCGATAAATGATATGCGGGCTTGGCAAGGTTAGGCCAGACGGCTGTGTCAACACGAGGCGACTTATGTGCCGCGTGTTGGAGAGACAGAGTGATTAGCCGACTTTTACGAATAGTGGCATGAGTGGAGGGGGGGGGGGGTCGCCACACCTGCCGAATAATTGACAATTGGTACAAGTGTTCGCTTCTAAAACTCGATTTTCCCCGCGTTTAAGGCGCACCAGCCGCTCGATATCTCAACAATAATTTTGCATATTGACTCATTCTCGGGCAACGGATATAGTTGGCTACCGAGTTCACCAATGAAATACCACTTTCCATCTTTCAAACACGCATAGTTTTCTAAGAATATTTAAACATTTTGTTACTTTCTATTATTTTACTGACTGCTTTTTGAAAAAAAATACTGAACGATTTTTTTAGTAAGGATAAAAAGGTATGAATGTAAACCGTAAAACGATTCTCTTGCTCGTATACCTCGTGAACACCATTGATAAGATTTGGCTAGCGAATTTCGAAGTCTTTATTTGATGCATGGCATTCGAAACGTTAACTTCGGAAATACAAACAAACCATTCCACGACTTTTACGACCGACGTAAACACTTCATGGGCAACTGACAGCGAATAAAGCGTCCACATCTTCAAATTGAAATTTGTTGAAATAAATAAAAAAAATAATTTAAAAAAACCTTTAAGTCAAAAAAGGGGGTTCAAAATGAAGGAGTGGTTCACACCCTTGTAAAGGAGCACAGATGATAAAATGATATTCACTTGATACGATTTTAATTAATAAATACATTTACAAAATATGTTTGCTCACATCACAATCTTCGCGCATCACCAATAAATCACACATGAAATATTGAACAAGCACTCTGCTCAACTCGACACAAATGAACATTCAAAAATATAATTTTTAAGAATAATTTGTATCTATACTGCCTATGATATTTATAGGGCGCATGGGCAGCCTATAATTATGCCGATTTGAAATTGATAAAGAAAAGACTGATCACAAAATCGCCCGATTCGTTCGGTGCAACTCCAAACCTGGTTCATTTTAAGAAAGAAAGGAGTTAATCATATAGCAAACGATGGGGGTATTAAGATGGTTTTAATGTGCCGGAAAAATCTCGTATATTTCTATCGATGAGAGATCAAGAATGTTCTCTTCTTTAGTTTTAGAAGCCACGTTACTTCATGCATTCCCACCAACACAATTATTTACCGATTTATGACGCTGACATTTATTAAGTGCATAAAAAATGTGAGAACCACCATCGAAGAAAACTACAATCTGTTGGAAATTACTGTATCGACAAGTCTAGCTTTCCAATCAACAATGATTTGACTCGCGTAAAGACAATACATTTGTGCGTTAATATATTAAAAATTGGTAGACGGCATTGATACCAGCCATTGAGCACCAAAATTCCGTTTCGAGTGGCACAAAATTTATGCGATAACTGCCTTCGGAAAGGTAAAACAAAAACAAAAAACTAACTAAAAAAACAAAATACATATCATGAAAAATTTACGTTGGAAGGTTGAAGAGCTAACAGAGCTCTTAATACAGTATCCAGTCAAAGCTAAAAAGGAACTATTAAAGAAGGAATCAGGTTAACTTTCGGGTCCGGTGAAACAAAGCATAACAAAAACATGGATGCAAATTGGTTAAGTTACATTAGTAAAATGTACACCAAAGATCCTGGAATGAAATTCATTTGATTTTTTAGCACCCTTTGTCGTAGTAAATTTTCTGACTTCTGATTTTAAAAAATGTCGTGAGAAATCAAACGTTAACAATAAAGCCACTGATCGGCATACATACGAAGCGTTGATAAATTTTAAACAAATCAGTAATGGATTTGTCCGATTGTCAAAAACTAGAAAATATTCGATAATTTTTAAAAATATAAGCTAGTAGGTTGAATGATTCTTCCGAAGCTTATAAGTAATCGCAGGCACAGTGAATCACTGTGTACATGAGGCCCCACGTCGGAAGATAAACAGTGATTTTGACCAGTCCTACTTGAGAGTAACTTTCTACAGTCCGTTGAGACTCAATAAGATTACGAGGGAAGACACAAAACAACAAAACAATAAATAAATAGCATAATAAAAAGGCAAGAGGATAACAATGTCACTTCCACAGTGAAGTTCACAAGCTCCTGACAACGGTTTAAATCCATGTCGGTAGTATCACTGAAATCGCTCGGATTTCATAAGCACGACCGGCACAGATTTCAAAAGAGGACCGCGGTCAGGCGCTTCTGCCAACTGTTTCGCTAAAACCTGGCGGATGGAGAAAAAGTAACAGCTGTGAGAACGTATCCGAGAAAAATAATTCATTAATCACAAAGGGAGCGTTCTGAGAAGGCCAACCCCATCCGAATCACCTTTGTCTCGCATTCGCTCACTGTGTTCTGCGCGATTTATGGACCTTATTCTAAATCTGAAATAGAAACTAGGGAGCGACCACCCCTCCGATTAGGCACGCTGGCAGCTACACTGTCAATTTCTACGGTTACCTTTTCCACCTCTTGTGTTCCACCTTTGGTTCGCCGAGCGGAGCGAAACACTCAGTCCGACCAAACCTGTCGTCAACAAGCTTGTTGCCGATTACTTGTAGGTCGCTTCGCTGGGACCCAAGCCTGATGCCACTTACTCCGCGGCAGTAGCTGCCACCGAGAGGTAAGCTACACCAGCCTTGGAGATCTCTAGTTAACCTTAAGTAAGGTAACGAGCGTTGCTGGGACGACATGACAGGTGGATTACAAGAGAAGGAAAAACCTGCAAAAATGTCTACAGAATCATGAATACGAAAATGTGGAACGACGTTTTGGCACGTTTGGTCGGAGTGGGCGCTCCCGATTAAAACGACGAAGACAGGAGGTTTCTTCCCGGGTTGAATAAGTTTGAGCAATCGTTGGGACTAAGACAAGTGCAGCCACTGCTCGGTCTCACACAGTGCAGTGCATCAGTAGAGGTTGATCTTCTTGGTTATGGCTTTCCTACACATGTGGCATAGCTTGAGGGTGTTGGAGCACTTGTCGCAGGCGCCGTGGCCGCACAGGAACACCACGTTGCGGCGCCGCTCCATGCAGATGGAGCAGCAGTGCGCCTCCTCGATCTCCGCGATCTTGCTCTCCAGGTAGCGCAGCCGCTCCGCGCTCGGCTGCCGGGACTTGCACGCGATCACACGCCCATCTGCAACGAGAAAGCGCTTTCAACCAATCCCTTTCTCCGTCCGAATGACGATTCACCGCGGGAAAGCGAAATCCCAAAATCTGAGCGCCATCTAACGGAACAGCCCGAACTGACGACCCAACGACATAAGGAGGATCGGCAGATTAAGCCGCCAGATCGTGCAAAAATCAGGGATTCCGCAACTTTCCAAAGCTCTATTAGTGTGGAACGAGAATTTTTCATAAATCAAATTCATGGAGTTTGAGAATTGATACTTTTCGGGAAGTTTATTTACGATTTACGATGAAGCGAGCGGTGTGGTTCTGCTTACCTTTGGTCGTTCTTTTCACAACGCTTTGACTACATTTGAGACACTTCTTCATCCTGGCCGCGCAGTCCTCGCAGGCTATGCGATGGCCGCACGGCTCGAACAGCACGTTGTTCTCCGAGAGCTCGGAGCAGACGGCGCACTCCACCGGCGTGGGCCGCTCGTGGGGCTCCGCACCCTCCTCCGACGCCGTCGTCAACCCGCCGGACGACGACGCCCGCGGGCTCTCGTCCTCCCCCGCAACACTCCCGACCTCCATGGGAATCCTGGAGGCAGACCAAAACACCGTTTGGAACGCTAGGGAATTCCACTCACTCAAAAATAGCGTTTTCCGCAAGATCATTTATTTTCTCGAAACCAGATTATGAAGGGTTGATGCCTTCCCCCATTCCCCCTTACGCACGTTCTCTGAGTGACGTATCCTCTGAGCACGGCCGCTAGAGGAGTGTTGGCTATGCAATCCAGAGGCGTGGCGCCTTTGTGGTTCTTCTTATCGAGTGAACAGCCTTCTTGGACTAAATAGCAGGCCATGGCTAACGCGACCCTCGTCGGCAGCTCCGCTGGTAACTGGGAATGGATCTGCGAACATAGATTCACACTGCGTTTTACGCGTAGCTTGACTGAAGCATTGGATGTTCCGCTGTTTGCTTGTTTAACCGAATTCAAACTATCTCTCGTAATAATACGAGACATAGTATAGGGACTGCTATCGCTAGCAGAACCGTTCGCTCAGTTAACAATCTGAAACGGATTGTTGTCTACATCTCAGAACTTCCAAGCTTATAAGTATCCTTTAAGGCTCACCCCGTAAATGGTAGGAGCTTCTAATTCGCTGATTTCCAGCGTGATGGTTTCTCTCTTGAGCAGCGCCAAGTGCAGGGCCGTGTCGCCGTCCTCATCCTCGGCGTTCACGTCCGCGTGTGCGGATACCAGCAGCTCCACGACGGAGCAGTGACCCTGCAAAAAACATCAACTTCAGACGCTGCAAACTTTACCTTCACTCTCCATTTCATTTTTCACCTGGTGTCAGACCCTCGTCCAACCTTCCTCTGGATTAAAATCATTCAGCGTGATACCGAAGGGAGACTGAGTGGTCGGAGAAGGCGATTTACCTGCGAAACAGCGAGTAAAAGCGGCGTCTGTTTGCGGTTATTGCGGAGGTCGACGGTGGCCTGGCCTTGCGTGATGAGCGTGTCCGCGACGGCGCGGTGCCCGTTCAGGCACGCCAAGTGCAGCGCGGCGAAGCCGTCGTCTTTCTTCACGTCCACGAGCTGCCTGGACCTCGACAGAAGCTTCTCCATCGCTCTGCAAAAAGGAAGCGGTGTCACATTAGTTGAGGAGAGGAACTAGCGCACGCCGCGCCACTGGAAAGGCTCCGATGATTTTTTTTTATCTATGGCTTTTGAAGATTGGATGTGAATGAGGGACACTGAAAAAAGTTAGAACCGATGCATATTGCTCGATCCGTCGACTCTGAATTGATCGGGAGGGTGAAAGAGTTCAAGGGAGGAGGGTTGGACGGGAAGGCGTAATTTTCATATTCCATTTTTGGAGGCATAATTCGAAGAAATGAGTAACCGACGACGGTAAACATCATTTTCAGTTTCCCCTAAACAATTCCTACCATCAAACGTTAAAAATTCAACAAAAAGTTTTTGGCTCAAAATTTAAAAAAAAGGCAAAGGTTTTTTTCAATTTTTTGGCCCGAAATTTTTTGTTGAATTTCTATGTTTTGTTGTTTTGTTCTGACTGAGGGAAACTAAAAATAATTAGAACCGATGCCTGTTGTTCCATTTGTCGATTAAAAACGGACCGGGAGAGAGGGCAGTTCACGAAAGGGAGGACTGAGGGGAAGGCGTAACTTACAATGCTCTTCTGCGCGAGTGCAGACCGTGAACTAGCGATCATGTTTGAAGGTCATCGGTCCGCACATAAATATAATATCTCAACGAACAAGGCTTAAAAGGATTTACAAAGTAGCGATTTAAGGTACCAAAATTTACGAGTAAAACAGTGTGTTAAAGGAAAAATGGTGGAAAAACTTACGAGTTGTTGCCTTTTAATGCGGCATGATGGAGAACGTTGAACCCTCGATTATTTCGAACTGTGAAATCTAAACTTGGCACTTTACATAATAATTCTGTGATGCCTGGGCAGTCTTTGCCAATAGCGTCATGCAGGGCTGTATCACCATAAGAATCCTGTAAAACGAAGGCACTGTAAATTCATACTGATTGCACGAGAATCACAACCACCAGACTTGAACCTAATACCGCGGCTTCACCATCAAAAATTACGGCGCTATTGTTTAACTTACCTGAATATTAACATTGCAGTTATCTGCAAGGAGTAATCCAACGCAAAATATATACTGCTTATTTACAGCTACATGTAGCGGAGTGCAGGACTGTTTGTTAACAGCGTTGCAATCCGCTCCTTTATATAATAAAATGCCCATTATCTCGGGCTGGTTACTGAAACATTTAAAAAAAATCATTTCTCTGTAAAACACATAGGCTTTTATCTAGACAAAAAAAAAATCAAGTTTTTTTTAGACAGAAAATCACGTTTATTCGACTCTTCCCAACAGAAAACTTCCCTACTGTAACGTCAGCTCAAGTTGACCTACGTTTTTAAAAATACCCGATTTAAGCTAACCTTGGTTTGCAACCTAAGTTAACCATGGTTTACATTATACTATAATGAACTTAACGTAAGTTGACCTTAGTGTGTGCATAATACCGATATAAAGTTCTTGGTGATAAAGGTTGTAAAAAAATTACTTCACCTTATTTTTTACACTAAAGAAATGTTCAGATTTTTCCATGTATTCCAGGTAGACAACAAGTCGTACTTGAGGATCAAGGAAGTTGGATTATCGTCGACCGAATCGGCTCTCTTGAATAACGTCGGCGATTCTTACCCAAAAGTGGAGTAATGTAAAGGGGTATCACCATCATCGTCTGCTAAGCTAATGGACGCTCCGTGATCAAGGAGCATCTTGACTAGTTCTGCGTGTCCCTGGTGCGCAGCTACTTGCAAAAAAGTTTTGCCAAATATTTGGCAGTCAATCTGCAAAGACAATGCGCAAAATTAGAAGAAACATCGGAACGATCGCATTTCAGGAATACGTACCTTATTAGGATACATTTGAAGAAAACTTTTGACAATAGCGATATGGCCTTGGGCAGCTCCGCTCACGGCCAGGCGGAAACTCGCGGCGTCCGGACAAGCGTCAGGCTCATCGCCATCCATACTAGATAAATACGTTTTGAACGGACCTGAGAAAGCGACATATGAGAATCGGTTTGGCATGAAACGCCAGGAGGGTTTGATTGACACTTACTGCCATGATCTTCTCTGACTAACTCTGAGTTGGTGTTGTGCCTGTCTGCGGCTTGGGCTGGCACCACGATCAGCGGGTTGAGTGTCCAGGTCTGGCCGCCGAACGCCACCCGAAGGTCCCCGTCAGTGTACACTTTCACTACTTTGCCGACTTTGCCTAAAGCCTGAAAGAGTTATTTATCGTAAGATGACTACCCCAACGAGGAGATTTCCACACAAGACTTACGTTTTTCATGACATCGACCCACTCGCCGTGGCCCCGTTGGCACTCCTTGACTCTCTCTGCGTTCTCTATGAGCTGCACGTAGTCGCCCACGGCAATGCAGTTCCGCTTGCTCAGAGCGCCAGGATGGATGGTCCACCTCGAAGGACTATCCTCGTACTGAACTCTGATATCCCCTCGTTCCGTCACACGATGTACCGTGCCGGTTTTGCCGATCAGCTGAAACCAAACACATAAGCCAACTTAACACAAACAGACCAGATTTCAAAACGCTCAACAAGAAGAATTTGAAAGGTAACATTGTCTTAAGTTCGGGTAGCGGTCATAAGCGCCAAAAACCACAAGCGCCAACGCCGCAAGCGCCAATCCGTGACCGCCAAACGAGAAAAGTCGCAAACGCCAAAGGTCTCAACTGCAATACTAACCTTGCCTAACCTAACTTGACCTAACCTAACCTATAAGAACTTTGGCGTTTGCGACTTTTCTCGTTTGGCGGTTACGGACTGGCGCTTGCAGCGTTGGCGCTTGTGGTTTTTGGCGCTATCGAATGCCCCCCTTAAGTTCCACTCTCTTTTAATTCTTCGTTAATTTTTGAGAATCGAAATTCAACCGCAAAGGTTGATTAACCCCAAAAAAGGTCGCAAACAAGAGCCAGAGGTTTTTTCAACCGTTTCATGGAAATAAAAAAAAATTATCCAAGGATTGTTTCTATGTAAGTCGGTTCCAGTCTACATTGCAAAATTTTAAGCCGAATCCTCAAGACGGTGTATTCACTCGAAATGATTTTTTTTTTTTTTTTTTTTTTT
>Ga0058701_10002684_pt1 | contig 13639 bp, 11 predicted proteins | sample AgamicOrMae_FD_97039 | JGI IMG/M metagenome (GOLD analysis project Ga0058701, IMG submission 97039) | Agave microbial communities from Guanajuato, Mexico - Or.Ma.e | ecosystem: Host-associated > Plants > Phyllosphere > Phylloplane/Leaf | place: Guanajuato, Mexico | collected 2012-06-04 | reverse complement strand
TCGTGAGCGCCAACTACCGGCCGCTCTAAGAGTTGTTGCCGATACTCCTCGCAGTCCTCGCGCACCTGGGTCAGATTCACGCTTTGTCTCTGGCGGTCATTATCTTTGAGACTGATAGTACTAGGACGCGCCCGAGCGCAGCCGAAGCTGAGCCGAAGGTGAATCGGCTGGTCTCGGCAAGGACAAGACGAGTTGTCCAATGTTTGACATCACGACGATCATGTTTGATACGTTCGAGGTTTGATGCGAAGTGCCGTTATTGTTTCTTGCGAAAAAAAAATGAAAGTGGGGTGTTGTTCCGTTTTGCGTTAAAATACAGTTTTCTCCTTGGTTTTAAGTAAAGTTTTATTCAAGCATCGAAGAAAAGTTCTAAATGTTTTTGTGAGCCAAACCTCTATTACCTCAGGTAAATTTTTGAGAGGTTAGGAAAAGATGGGCCCGCCCCCAATAGTTACTGGTGTTTCTCCGAAAGAGGGGCCGCCAGGAACTCGCGTCACCGTCAGAGGGGAGTTCTTAGGTCTTCGATCGTCAGACTTGTCTGGTGAGTTTGAGTTTTCATTCCTCTGAATAACACTTGTTGGAACCACTTGCTATTTTTGATGCAATTCTTCTCTGAAAACACCTTCCTTTTGATTCTTTTGTTGCATAATTTGCTCATCAAAACACCAGAAGGTTTCCCAAACAGCTATATTAATATTGTTAGTTCCAACAAATAATCACAATTTATGTTAAACTGTTGTCATTCCTCTGATTACTTTTGTTACTATCATTTAAAAAGGTTGATACGTTGAGCACCATGCTGTTGCACTGCTAGGCAATACCTTTTTGATCAATTGTACTCTTAGCCGTAAGGAAAATTAATACTTTTAATTTAGCCAGGATTTCTGTGAAACAAGTACTCATCTATACTGTCAGACTTTTGTGTTCACTGGGTTAACTATGTCAAATTCTGTCTACTTCTTTTTCAGGTTTGACAATTTGTGGGTGTGATTGCCTTTTATCAGCAGAATGGAAATCCCCAAATAAAATTATTGCCAGATCTGGGCCAGGCAAAGGGAGAGGTGGTATAATTGTTACAACTAAGTCTGGTGGGCAAGGTACTTGTACAGTAGAATTTCATGGCTACCATGAAGCTATTGGCCCCATGAAAGAAAGTGCAGTATGGGTAACTGAGGCCCCAGTTCGTCGGGTATATGGCTGGCATATGCTCACTCCAACTGCCTATCAAGATGATGATCCCCTTGGTATTTCTAACGAAGGTGTTGAGTAAGTCTCCCACTACTTGAAGCCTACTTTTATCTTCATGTGTTATTCAGATTTTTTAATTTTTTTTTTTTTAATTTTTTTTTTAAGGCAAATATTTCCAGAGGATGGCTTGAATGAACTCTTCCCTGGCTGCAGTGGCGATTTATCTTCAAAGCAGTTCTCAGCTGGCTGGTTTTTGTTGGAAAGACATCATGCCACTCCATTTGATCATCTACGAGCAGGATTATCTTTCTTGAGACGCAAGGTTGATGGTCAGAAAGAGGGGCAACTCTCATTTATTAAGGTACTGGCTTATAAATAAATCTTAAAATGAACTAACTTCCTTGGGCTAAAATGGCCGGGTGCCAGATCTGTAGGATGGGGCTGGAAGGACCAGTGCACTTTTTGGTGTGCTTCAGAACGGCTCACAGATAAAATGCGATCAAAGTGAGCGTGTATTCAGAAAAAATGTTTTTTTTAAATTTTTTTTTAAAGATGAAAAATTAGAACGAGTAAAAGTACGATTCATAGTTATTGTATTTTAGAGATATTGTCTTTCATGCAGTCGATCCTGACCGATTTATGGGACAGTTGCCTGTTTGTAGAGCCGAAACGAATTTCCGACAATGCTGCGACCTAATATAAATTCACCTCGTCTAACCTCACCTTAACCTACGTAACCTAACGTCGAGTAAGACCGACAACATGCAAGTCAAACATGACTGAGTTTTTTAATATTTTACTGTGTAAATTTGAAAGGTGGAATTTTCCGTCCGTCGCGTTCCACCTTTCGTCACCGAGCACAGCCAGGAGCAAAGCACTTGACTTTACTTAGGTTAACCAAACTTACGCGGTTTTGTGTTGATGATCTTTAATGAAGTACTAAACCAGGTTGGAACACAAGTTAAGAATTCCACCTCTAAAATTCACAGTGAGAGCAACTTGCCGCCCTAATGGCGAGTTGACTCGTCCTTGTCTCTGGCTATGATCGGGAAATATGAACGTTTTGTATTTGCAGCAATCTTCCCTGTACGGGGAAAAATATGTGTTCGAGTCTTCTTTCTCGGGGGAAGCCGCGTTACACATAGGGAGGAAATCTGAACCATGTCTCCTGTGCACTGGTTGACATGAACCGAGGATTTTTTTTTTTTTGCGCAGTCGAATGTCGGTGCAGTTATGGAACAACTGGATACCTTGTCAACGCTCAAGGACCGATTTGAAGAGGATGTGAGACTGTACGGAAATGATCCAACACAGAAATTAGAGTTTGCTATTCGAGGTAATGCGGCTTTGGGGAGCGAGATACCCTTGTTCAAGTAACCAAAGGAGATGCTACGATTTTTTTTTGTCTCTGTAGAGTCCATGACAGAGGCGAATAAACTTTTTGAGGAGGTTCTTTCTCGGCGGGAGCGCGCCGACGCCACCCGCAGCGCATTGGCTGTTCTTCAGCGGTTCCGATTCCTCTTCAGTCTTCCCGGCTCCATCGAGCGCAACGTGAAACGTGGGGATTATGACGCCGTTATCAACGATTATTCCCGCGTTCGTAACCTATTTGGCAACACGGAAGTTCCCGTAAGTCCCTGTTACCTTAATGAACTGCTTGAACAAGTAGTTTCCTAAAAAGAACCCCGCACAAATCCCTCTATGAAAAACGGCTTTCAGTCAGAATTTCATAATGTTCATACTGCTGGTGCCCACGATCATTTCGATCCTTAATCTCAAAGCGCTAAACGCTCACGCAACTATTACGCTTGTAATTGAGCTTGTAAGATACAGTTTTTTGCTCAGTACGCTCAGCCTGGCGCGCTTGTGTGATTGTCCGTTTCAAGGACACTATTACTGGCCAGTGGCAGATTCGCAAGATTTTGGAAGACAGTTTGGGAGAAGGGGAGAGGGGAAACAGAACTGCATTTACATCATCCAGTGTAAACAAACGGAGCGCCGGCGACTCGGTTGGGGAAATCAGGGAATTTCACTTTTTCCTGGAGCGCAACAACCCTGCATGGTGATCACAGAAATTGTAATGCAACTTTAAGCTCTGAAAGGACGGGGAAAACCAATGTACTCCTCAAGTTTTTGGATGGAACTAAAATCAGCCGGTCGATATGAGGTAGGAGAGTGACAGCTTGTTCGAAAGTACGATCGAGTTTCCTCGCTTTTTGATTTCAGGTTTTTAAAAAAGTCCTGACAGAGATCGAATCACGGATCCTTCAGTTAAGAGAACTTTTGCAGCGCCGTATTCAGGAAGTCCCAACAAACTTGGAAACACAGAAGAAGCTCATCAGGTACGAACCATTTTTCTTCCAACTTGATAGCCCGCACTTGTTTCTTGCGCATTATCTACTTCCCGACTTACCTTTATCATGAAGGCCGGCAAAGCTTAAATCCTTGGAAACCCTGAAAAATGTATGAGCCGACAGAGCTCTGAAGAAACCTGGAGAAAATCTTTTACCGTAGCCGAAAATTTCGTTGGTTTTCAAGTAATGCCGAAACTATTTAGACTTTAGGAGATACAACTTTTAAAACAAAATCGGCTGACAAGTTACAAATCCCTTTCATTGATACCTCCTGTTAAAAAGAAATCGTTTTGACAGTTTCCTTTTTTTCTTATTTCATGGACGCTGCTGTTTTTCCGTTGAGTTTAAAAGGTGATCCCATGTGTTGTTTATAATATTTAAATTAAGTCTTTTTTTCTAACTCTGAATGCCTTAGTAAAAGGAGTGGGTAAGAAATTTTTAGAAAATGACAAGCCCCCTTCCCCCCACCTCCTAAAAGGAGCTTTTTTGAGGCCTGAAAAGAAAACCATAAGCCCAACCCACCTGCCTTAACATTTTATTTTCAAGATTTATTTTTTAACTAATTTTCAAGATTGTACCGGTATTATAAGATCGCACCTGAACGCAGGAATAAGAAAGTTTCGATATTCTGTCTAAAATCTCTCTGACAGTCAATGTATTAGAATTTGCAGTACACCCACCTAAAGAATGAGGATCTCTACGGCGATTTGTGTGTTTGTTTTTCAGGAATCTGGTAAATTTAGAGGTACAAGGTGATCCCGGGTGGGATGCAATCAACTCGCATTCTCAACACCTGACAACATTGCTGTTACATTGTCGAGATCAGCACCTTGCGGACGAGCAAGCGGCAGTAGAGGATACTTGTAAGTATGCGGACGTTAAGAATAGTGATTTTATCCTAAACGACGAGGTGATGCACTAACGTTTTCCCGATGTTCCAGCCAAAACTCCTAAAAGTAAAAATAAGTCGGGTGGAAGGAATCTCAATGCCGATTTACAAGTAAGTTTCCTTCGTCCGAAGGGACGAAGTCAACTTTAGAACTCTGTTTTTGCTCTTTAGTAATTACTTAACGAGTTGTCATTATATTACCGGTCGTTTAGCGATGATCTCCGGCCAGCGGTTATAGTGGGAATCAGCTGATATTGTTGTAAGAGGAAATTTTCGCAGGATTGCTTTACTTGCAAGTATTGATATGCAGCATAAAGTCGACCTTGAGAGATAGGTTTAGAGCTCGCACAACTTTCACAACTTCAAGATAGGTGTTTTTTTTTTTAAATATTTTTTTAATTTTTTTTTTTTTTAGGTATATTTGAAATTTTCATGCATCACTTGGAGAGAACACAAGTTACAGATACCTGCCTCTTGTGTTAATTTTTTGTGTTGAATAGACTTGAGTGTGCACCACCCTTTTTTTTGTTATTATTTTATTTGACATTGAAGTTGGAGTGCCTTGAACTTAAGGTTTTTGAACAACTTTGCCTCTCTTTGTGAGCAGGCCGGAATACCAGCAAGGGTTTTACTCGTTGAACAACTCGCCGAAATCGTAGCCAATCTTTTCCCGGATCTGTGGAAACTTGGACAAGCGTATTTCAGTGGAGAATTGCAAATCCGTCCAGGGCCAGGACGACCACAAGACTTCAAGGTAACCAAACGACGGGAACCCATTCGGCTTAGCGGCGCTTTGGCTCCAAATCGGTGTCTTGTTTTGAGAATAGCGATTTCCTTTTTCGTCTCTGTGATGTCGAGCAAAGCTAATGAAAGCTTGAAACTGTTCTCAGCACCTCGTGTTGGCGGCAATAACGTTATTTTGCGGTTTGCTTCGAGCAGCTTGGGTGCCGCACACATTGGTTCGCACCCAGGCTTCCGGAAGGGCAACCTACGGAGTTTGGCCTTCCAAGGGACTCGAGAACCTCACCCCATGGCTTCCCCATTGCCTGCGCTCTTTACGGACCACTTACTCGATTCTTATTCGCCTTGATCTGCCCAGTGAAGCTCTGGATATTGTAGCAAGCCTCATCTTTGACCTAAGGTATTCACCATGAAAACAATCATACAACTATTACGTGGGAATATTCAAACTGCTTTCCCATCACACCCACAATTAACCCACTACCGCCCAGCGATGCCGTTCGGAAACAGAGAAAAAAAATATTTTAGAGGATCTTTTCAGTTCAGTATTGTCACAATTTAAAAAAATACTACCCCTCTGGAAACCTGAAATTTATCAATTCCGACATTTTTAAAGGAAATTTCGTATTTTAATGGGAAAAATCCTTCCAATTTCTCTCAAGCTAAATTTCATTCCAAATACTTTGGGCTGTTATGGGTTAAGGATGTTTCGTAACTCCATAACATAATTTAAAGGGATAAGACATATTAAGTATTCTCAACGATTAAAAAAAACGTTAAAAAAATAAACAAATTTTAGCAAACAAAAAATACTGTACTCTGTGGTCATTTGCGAACAAATAGGACCGATTTTCGCTGTGGACCGAGACACCTAACCTCAAATATGAACATTGGGTGCGCACTATACATGAGTGCTAATGTTTTTTCACTTTTGGCTCCTCCAAAATCCGGGTGCGCATTATAGTCACTGCGCACTATAGTTGAGCAAATACGGTTGTTTCTCCAAAGGAATGACTCTCAAAGTTTGTTGCTTTTTTTTTCAGACTGAACTACATGAATGCTTTGTTGAAGGCTGCTGCGGAGACTATCCGAGGATTGCACGATAAGGAAACTTGGGAGATTGAGTTTAAAGGTGAACACGGCGGGATTACGCACTTGGTAAGAGGTTTGGCTCTTGGCATGAGCAGAGAGATCTAAAGCCCTGTGGGAGTGACGGTCGGTGATTTTGTTGCTCCACAGCCAGCGGAATGTGAGCACGTCATTACCGAGGCCTTCCAACTGGTGAAGGAGTCGGCTTTGATGCCCGAGCAGCGCGAAGAAAACCTCGTCGAAGGGATGTCCGTCCGGCGGGACCTCAGTTCAGCCGTGCAAAACCTGCTGCTTGCCTTCGTCGGGGTCTGTATCGGAACTAGTGGTTTAACAGTTTTCATGTTGGTACTACTAATGTATTTAGGTAGGGATGGGTTTCCGCGATTCAGTCGATTTCACTGGTGTTGCCACCTTAACCGATTTTTGCCCACTGGGCTGTTATCGACCCGTCAAAAATATCAACTTTTATGCAAAATTCTCCCAAAAATCTCTTGTTTATAAGTAAAAAGGTAACTAAATTAGCGCAAATAAAAAAATTGACCGTTTTAAAAACACTATTTGCAAAATTTTGACCCAAAACGCTTTGATTATTCCCTTAAATTAATTTTTTTCGAACTTTCTCAGGGCACAAATTGGTTAAATCCAAAATAACAAAAAAAAAAATCACTTGTCAGTTATGCCCTCGACCGTATATTGTATATTTACGGTGTGATGTAATAATTCATAATGACGATTTCTAATCTGGAGCTTCTTTTGCAGACTTTGGAGACGTTGGCGTTCAGTGGAGAGGGCACTGGGTCTGATACTTCAGCTGTATCACAGCTTATTGGATCGCCGTCAGTGTTCCGCGTACAAGATACTAGTGTCGTCAGCAGGAGCAAACAAAAGGACAAAGATCAAAGTGGTCCTGTGAGTATTTCTGACAAGGGAACCACCCGAGGCCGAACACAGATTTTTCAATGAAAATTATCTGGGCTATTAGTACTCGACCTAGTATGATTTTTGGTCACTTCAAACCCGGCAAAAAACTTTTCTGAGTTTCTCAAAATCAACTTTGAAAATTGACAAAATTTAAGAAAATTTTGTATTGTTGCTCCGATCGTTCTTCAAACTTATCTTTATTGTTGTTTGAACCTGAAAGATATCAAAAGCCGGAGACAAATTTTGTAATATCTTTCGCCATTTTTTTTTATATATACATAAAATGGTGTTAAAAATATCGAGCCAAAATACCTAGACGAGTGATGAAGGAAACTAATCTTAAAATTAACAAGTGTTGTCATAGACTTCTTAAAAAAAAGTCCGATTGGAGTCTTAAAAAGTGATATAAAAAACTTTTGTGAGAGTAGGCAACCCGTGCCGATGGCTGGGTGAGTTGGAAGAAAGCACAAGCAGCCATCGTCCAAATATTCAAGCCCATGGGTTGTTTTAATGGGTAGAAAAAAACAAAATATACATAAATTTAAAGAAAATATTTACAAAGCCAGCAAGAATCTTAAAACTGCATTAACCTTCTTTCGAGAACAACCTTTACACCTTTATACAAAGACAGTAAAATGCGTACTTTTATTTTCCCGAGCGAATTTGTAATTTTGCACCCCCAAATTTGCTCGTGTTCGGAAGAGACATTTTAAGAAATGTCCTCTCATTTGTCTTGTTCTCTGTTTTCAGAGTTGGGAGCAACGACTGCTGTGCGTCTTGAGTAATATTTCTTACACTAAGTCGGTTCTCCTGCCGCGACTGTCCGAGGCGTTGAGCAGACATCAGCTGCCCCCGCAGACGGGCCCAATGGCTGCCGCCAATCGCGCCCTCTCAGACTTGGACCGGAAAGTTTTAGAAACGTACCTGGAGCAACGCGCCGATCCCCTCGTCGGGACCATAGAGCCATCCATGTACCTCGGGGGTTTTGACTGGGACACCGCAGGCAAGCCAACTGACGTGCGGCCCTACGTCAAAGAATTGCTCACGAATCTTACCAGCGTTCATGCCGAGGTAAGATGGCTTCCTTAAGGAAACGGTTCTTTTGGACCGCCATGACCAAAAGCGCAGCTCATTGCTCCCGGGATGCCTCTTTGACCCGTGCATTCGGAGATGCTTAGTAGGTCAATGGTTTGTGCACTCTTCCAGGTCCAATGTGTGTCGCCTTCCTTAGTTTGGCGCGTTCTGCCTCAACTCGTTGAAACTGTTGCTGAGGAACTGGCGCGCTTGATGGCGTGTGTGTCCAAGTTCAGTCCGAGCGGCACCCAGCAGGCGCTAGCGGACGTCGCCGCTGTCAGGGAAGCGGTCCGACCCTTCTCCACACCCACTGCAGAGTAAGACTTTCTACACCTCGTTTTCGATGCTTCTTTTTCTATTATTTTATGCTTAACATTGTGTCGAAAATAACCTCTTGTCCTCGTGGCTTCGTGCGACTTTTTGGGTTCCATGGTTGTCAGGATAGAGATTTGGGTGCCAGGGAGAAAATTAGTCTCGTTGGGTGCGAGTGCGAGCTAGCGAATGCTATGCGTCAAAGTGACCAATTCAGCCAAAGAGCTATTTTTTGTTTTTCTATCATTATTTTTTTTTTTTACCGGACTATTTTTGTAGGGGTTGCAGGCCTTCAATTCGAATCTTTTTTTTGCAGACGCGGCCGCGTTGACGCATGGAATTCGCTGACTCGCTCCCGTATCTTTCTGAATGCCCCATAAAACTGAAAGTCGCGTAAAATCCCCCTAAAGGACTTTTTTTTTCCACTGTAGTGTACCACTAGCAGAATCTTTGCCTGAAGATGTTGTCCCTATAAAGAATATTTGGAAAAAGTCCAAGGGAATCTTTTTTTGGATTCCTGTTTTGTTTAAAGTGGGTTCTACCTATGTATCTGAGTATCCAAAAATCGGAAAAGAAGAGGGAAATCTTTGTTGATATTTAAGTGGTAGAGTGACTGATGTGATAATTAAAACGTCTAGTATTGCTATTTTTGCGCAGCCACATAATGAAACATTTAATAAACCTTTCGAGTTCTGCTGATCGCATTCAAACTTTCTTCTTTGCACCGTGGTTTTATTTTTTGAGAAAAATAAAATTTATGTTCTCTTTTTTGCAGAGCTTTCTTTGATGAAGCATTGCAGTCCATTCCAAAACTAACAAATTCCCAGGGCAAGGCGTAAGTATCGTATCGTGCATTACTGTGGGAAATACTCCATTTCTCCTTCATCATTGCCCTGACTGTTTGTGTTGTGTTTTGTTTTTCTTTTCAGTGGGGTTGAAGCGGTACTGAATAACTTCCGCTCAAGAATGCGACTGCAATTGCTCTGCTTCAGGGATTCAAAAGCAATAGCTTCAAAACCAAAGCCAAGTACCACTGTCATCGATATCTAGATATTAGAAAAGGAATGTCAAACAAACTAAAAGTAATCTCTATTTTTCACCTGAAGTTGCCTTTATTGTTATTTAATTTTCGTAAGAATGTATTGGGACCGATTTCTTTCCATTTGAGGAAGAACGTCCAAGGGATATTGTTACCTTTGTTACCGGAAATAAATGATTAATTTTAGAAAAATATATTTGGTTTATTTCGTTTTTCCCGGAATGATGATTGATCATTTTGTTGATTGATGAAGAGTGCTTTTGTCATTTTAGATCGCTGCGGCTTAAAGGGGAGGGCCAAACTGCCAGTTTATGGAAAGGCCCCTACGACGTCAACGTATTGTTTCGCAAATGTTTTTATGAACGAACCAGAGTTAACCGCTCCTCTTGGGGAAGCGAAGTCCGTTCTTTTTTCTGTTCTTTTACTGCAAAATCACTGTGGGTATTTTTTTCAAACATTTTAATCGCTGAGTAACCGGTCAAGCTGAATACTTTTGCCCTCGAAAGTTTTTCAAATAGACGAGCCTTTCTTTTCAAAAGCCGGGTTTTCATTTTTCAGTCCTCTGTTGCGGGGCGTCGTCCGTTTTCTTATGGTGATACGAAGTTCTTATAAAAAAAATAATGGAAAATATTGAAAAAATCGCCTAATGCCTTGAAGATACGGCATAAAAGGTTTACGAGCGCGGCGTGTGAAGCTTACGGTTTAAAAACCCCTAGAAAAAAAGTTTAAAAGTCCGACGGAAGGTGCTGCCCGGCTGGTGGCGGCCTCTGGTGGCCGGCCGCCGAACTTATCCGAATGCGCCCGAGCGCAGCCGAAGGCGAATCGGCTGGCGGCGCGGGCGCGATACAGGAAAATCCAGGGAAAATCGCGACCGGTTGACGAGGGATGGGATGTGTTACTCTGCTGGTCTAGTATTTACTTCGGGAGTGGTACAGAGTCATGTCTTTCCAGCCAAATAATAATCGCAAAGGTGAGTACCTATTTATAATCATTTAAACGATTTTACATGTCTTTGTTCGTAGGACTTAGGTTGGTCGTTAACGTTGTTTGAAATGTTGAGGTTATGTGTCACCATTCCATAGTGTATTTCTTCCTTCAGATACAGTTTGTTGAGTACGGATTGTTAATTCTGTGTCAATGAGTGCCTATCAAATAGAAGAATGTTCGCACCTCGAACGACCTCGAGCCCTCAGATTACATTGAACTCGAGATTTTTTGAGATCGGTGAAACTGTTTAGGCTGGTCTTCTGTACGCCAATACGCTGCAGTTTGAAACTAGCATATTTTAGCACCACAAAACATGCAATTTTTTCTCTCTCTCTCTCCAAGATACTCACTGCTGGTATCCTACAGTAGAAAGATAGGGCTTAACCTGTAGCTTAATTTTCAGGCCCAGATTGAATTATGTTTAAGTAATCATAATTCCTAATTTATGATTTGCATATTTTGTACCATGTAGCCACAAATGATATGCGCAAGATAACTTTATTTTGCTTTATAGAGTATGTTTGGATACTGCAGTTTGGCTCTTCTTGGTGGCTTAAAGTTGAATGAAAACAATCTGAAATTATTTTTTATTTATCGGGCTGTTAACACAACCCCTGAATTATGAAAAATTGTTTTCCAAGGCAATCCAAAGTGACTTTTAAAACTTCATTTTTACTTAGAGGCTCTCTGGGCTAGCCAATTCTTGGGGCAATGCAAAGGAAACTTTTGCAAAAGTGGTACATCTCAATTGTACCTCATAAATAATGAGAAGAGCAAGAGAAAAGCTCACATTACAAAATGAAACACATTCTGATTGTTAGTTTGGAGCTGGAACCAACATTGTTTGCTATGGATCAGAGAACTCCTAATGCAGGCCCCTTGGAAACCCATACAGATCCTGTGACATTCTTTTAAACATGATCATGTAGTCTCGCAATTTTGTCTGGTAAGCTGAGGATATCTGAAGACTTGGCTGTCTGTTTTTTTTCTCAGCAAGAATTCTTAGCAACAAATGCTGAACAGCAATAAGTTGAATTAAGTGCGACGTTTTGCGGACGATTTTCACATCCGGATTGCATGCAAAAACGTCTTCTGTTTCATGAGACCAATATTAAATATTTATCTCATGATTGTGCTGTAGGTGTGAATCTAACTTAAAGGACCAGCCTAGCAGATGTGATGTACAGTTGAGGGGAAATGACTGCCAAGTGATATTTTGCTCATTTGAATCTAGGTTGGCAGCACAATTGAGATTGACTGAAATGCTGGAGCATCTCCCTTTGTTAATACATTAGTAGTACCAACAAAAATTAAAAAAATGAAATCATCATTTGCCTGCTATTTATACCCCCAATTACATATACCAAAATTAAAGAAACAAAAGAAAAAATCCCTTTTTTTGGTGGTGGGGGGAAGCTTTTATAAAGTGCTCTTGCAAGTTATGTGTTTTGATGATGTTTCCAGATCCTAACCGAAAAATTCTGGAAGAGCTCCAGCAGAAAAAGCAGATGCTGCTTAAAAGTGGCGCAGGAGTCGTGTCACCCCCAAGCGTAAGTCAATTGTAATATTGCCGACTTTGTGATTTCGGCAATTTTAACATCGGATAAGTCGAGAAGAATTGACCTAGAACATTGAAGACAAAATCGTGGGTTAGTTTTCGGGTTTTAGGAGGACCAAAAACACAAATCTCGATTTTAGAAGGTCGCAGCGACCACAATATCGGACGCAGTGGAACCGGACCAAAAGTTTTTGGCACCTCACTGATCCAGTCGAGTCGGTAATAACATAGCTGCACCTCTGCATATTATCAATGTCTGGATAAAACGAGGTGCTTGCGTTTAAAAGAAAAAATCTAAAAAATAAGAAAATGCTTTTTTTTTCTTTTTAACTTCACCTGTCCTTGCGGGTGCAAGACGGTCGATATACCAAGTGTTTGGGTCTCACGAGATAGTTTAATCGGCGTTCCGATCATAGTCTCAAAATTGAAATCCGACCATTATAAACGAAGTTATAATGTTCTGGATCCATTGACACCCAAAAAATGCAAAAATTATTTAAAAAAACAAAAAAAAAACATGGACAAGATTCTTTTTTGTCGATCTATGTAATCCGCGATCAACTACTGAACCATTAAGAGATAGCAGTACGTCGGGCTTGGTTTCTATCGCTTTCAAACGGAGCGATTCAGTAATAGGATTTTGCCGAACTGTGTGGTTTGGTGAGGAAAGATATAACCTGAGAAGTGGGAAACCCCGCTTATGAAGTATGTACTGGAGACTATAAGTCTCGTCGCTTCCTAATGAAGTTTTAATTTTTTCAATATTTGTGTTATTCTCATGCATTTAAGCACGGAGGACCTCATTTTAATCGCATTGTCAACATGGACTACATGTAGGAACAAGTATCAACGTGACACGACCAATGATACAGTGCATGCGGATGGCATCGGCGCTTTTGCGATGAAGGGTAGCTACCTCCTGACGCTAGTGTGTCGTGTTGCAGGTCCCGAACCTGAACCTCGCGGGCGAGCAGCAAGCCAGCAAAGCGCAGTGCATGGTGATGGGAGCGGCCATCGCTCAATCATTCGCCTACTACATCCCTCAGGAGTCGAGCTTCGGCAATCCGATTCTCCCGGTGATACCGCGCTTCGACAAGAACTAAGATGGCGCGGATGAAGCTGAAGCACCTCCACATGATGCTGGAGGATGTGGAGCCGTTCGAGAGGCCCAAGGTGGAGCTGGAGCAGTACGTGACGATGCCTCACATCGCGTCGCACGCCCTCTACACGATGCAGGCGACGTACGGCGACGTGGAGGGCCGCTTGGTGGCCGACCTGGGCTGCGGGTGCGGCTCCCTCGCCATCGGAGCCATGGCGCTGGGCGCCGCCTTCTGCGTCGGCTTCGACATCGACCCGGAAGCGCTGCAAGTCATGAAGACCAACTGCGACCAACTTGAGGTAGCTACACAGTAATTTTTTAAGGTAACATTTTCAACCTTTTAGTTTAAATTTGGTGCTACCCTCCGTCGTCAAGCCGAGCGGAGCGA
>Ga0058701_10002683_pt1 | contig 13641 bp, 8 predicted proteins | sample AgamicOrMae_FD_97039 | JGI IMG/M metagenome (GOLD analysis project Ga0058701, IMG submission 97039) | Agave microbial communities from Guanajuato, Mexico - Or.Ma.e | ecosystem: Host-associated > Plants > Phyllosphere > Phylloplane/Leaf | place: Guanajuato, Mexico | collected 2012-06-04 | reverse complement strand
TGATCGTTTGAGGGTTCACTGATGAATTATTTGATCACCCGCTATACTAGCAAAAATAACATCATATCAGCTCTTTGAAGTGGTGAAATTTCTCCAAAAATATGTTAGAAAAATTGTTAATGCCTAAATTGAATCTCTATTCGATTTCACCTAGAACTTTATCTAATTGTAAATGTAACTGTATCATTTACCTATGCATTGGAAGAACGATATTATTTTCTTCGCAACAATCGATCTACCTTACACGCATAGGTTAACTAAATTTATTCGTTCGGGCTTTTATAGAGCTATTGCAAATATTTACTCAAGGATGAACTTAGTACCTAATTCGTATATTATGATTTTTTTTGATGTATGGAGAATCGTAACTTTTTTCCTAGTAAAGTGATAAATTTCAAAGAAAGCTTATTTTTCCTTTCTCTCATAATAAAAACATCTTTTCGTCTCTGGCAAAAATACATATCGGTTAATATCTTTCTCTCTTCTGTGATGTTTTCAACTTGGGCAAGATGAGGACTATCTGAATTTTGGGACAGTCCCTTGGGCAAACCCAGGACTATTTCTGTTTCCATTATGTCGGCAGAAATAACTCACTTTCAGTTTTCCGAAGAATTAACCCATTTCGAAAAGAATTTCTTTCTTAAATGATAGGATTCACTTACGAAAAATAAAAGGAAGCCCTCTGCACGAGAGCGAGAGACGCCCGTCCCCGACGGCTTCGAGGTAATTTGTCAATTAGAGCCGCCAAACGAAAAGGTTCGCAACAAAAATACGGAGCAAGCTATCTAAAATGGTCCTATCCGTACGAGATGCCGTTAAATGGCAAGTCCCCGGGAGAGTCCTAGATGGAAATGCTTCTTTTGAATCCCATAAAGCGAACCTGTTGACAGTTTAGATTTTATTTTTATGGCGTTTCACACCAGGTGCCTGATTTTAACGACAAAATAAACGCCGAGTGCTTTGACGTCTCCAATTGCGTCGGGGTCTAGTCAATATTATTATTAAGATATTAGTGGGATATTTCAGTCTTTGTTATTGAGGCGGCAGGTGCGTCCGCTTTGACGGCTCCTCAAATACTTTTTACGATTTTATATTGCAGGTAACCAACCACGCTGCGACTGTGTTATTCCTGTTCCTTGATGGTATTCCGAACCGTGTAAAAGAGGAAAAAATCTAAGAAAAAGGGGCTAAATCCTAGGAAAATTGAGCTGGATTCGCGGGACTTGAACCCGACACACCCAGGCCACATTTCGATACCTTGTCAATTGAACATTTGGAGTAAGCATCCTAGCCAGCCTATTGTTGAAAACTCCACAACGGAAATATCCAGGCATCCTGCTAATTACTATGCATATGCATCCATTTTCAAATCGCTTTGTTAAACAGCTTAAAATTAGGGAAAATTACGTTCATTTTTGTGGGATTTGAACCTGAGCTGTCCTGACCTAGCGATCGATACTTAACCGATTAAGCTATCCAGGGCAATATTTTAAATTTTTATATGCTTGTTTTTGAGGTTTTTGAGAACGATCTCGCATTCTTTTCACGTGCAATCTTGTATCTAGTTTAACTTTTTATGTAACTTTCAATCAAGCATTTAAAAAGTAGCTGTCTTCTGAATAATATACATTGAAAAATTATAAGTTATGCTTTTTCTTGAGGTTTTAGGATTTGAGTTCATTCTACCGTGAAAGTGCACAATTACGTAGAAAATAAATGTGCCTATTTTTTTAAGTTTTCCTAAAAAGATGCAAGAGTGCACTAAAAAGGAAAAAAAAATTCTTGATATCTGATTCAGCTTTTTGAACGACAGGAATGTTTAATAAGGTTATTGGAAACATAAATTTCACGGGAATTGCAGTCATGTTTTATACAGTGGGAAAGGTCAGACTATCTTATCCTATCTTGGCAGTTGGTCTGTTTGGAATCGAACCGATGTCTCTGCTCGAACAGGACTATTTGTTACGACATTTTGTATTTTGCACACTCTCATTCCAAATTAGTCAACATTGACCAATTGGAAGACGGAGTCGTGCTATCTAAGCTAAAGTCGAAAACGGCGAATAAAATGGTCAAAACACAATTCAAAGCAGAAAAAAAAAGAAAAAGCTGGTTTAAATTATCGCAGTAATTCACCCGATCTATGAGACCGAACCAATGGTATGTTTTGACCTTGCGCTGGTTATTTCTAAACTAATTGACTGTTTTTGACATAATTTTAGTTAGCAAAAGTATGAACATATGAATCGGTCAAAATGACTAGTAGAGCATTAGGAAACTAGACACTTTATTTGATTGTTTCGAGAGCAATGATCATGATAGCTTTTCCGATAATGGAGAGAAGTTCGCTGAGAAAACATTCAAATAGTCATCTGAAAAAAAGTGCTCCTGAAGATTAAATAACCTGATCGAAGCAGCTGTTTAAAAAATGGCTTCAATCAAATGAGGATTTCAAGTTTTTAAGGGTGCACTAATTGAAGCAAAGCTGGTCGACTCAAGCAAAGCGAAGGCCTAATTGATCACTGCAGCTTTTGCGTTGGCTTCAGCAACGTTGGAGGTCGACCAACAGGTGTCTGACGCTCTGCGCGAACTAACGAATTAGCTAAAAGTTTTGGCGTCAGCTCCTGATTCAGATCGTAAATCACGAGGCTTTAATAACGAGCTTTTAAGTTCTCTTAGCGATTTTCCCTGGATTTCGATAGTCACTTTCGTTGAATCTTTCTTACCCAAACATAATATTTCGTGAGATTTTTTTAGAGACTCTCGCAACTTCTGAATGTGTTGTACAGACACGAACAAGTTCAAAATAAATATGCAGGCATTTCAGGGGATGCTGCATTCTTAAAAAAAATAAAAAAAATATGAGGACTGTGGCGGAGTATAGTGCTGACTTTGCAGCGACTAGTTTGTTGCCCTTTTCCGCCAATGCGGATATTAATTTAAGTTCTACCGTAACAGGACATAATACAATAGGAGCGCTTATTTACCTTAATATCTTGTTGTTATCTAATCAACAGACTGTGCTTTTTTTGCCATGAGTACTTTATTTTCTGCAGAAATGCAGTTTCCTATGCAAATATTTAAAATTAATCCCTTTTTTGAGCCCAATTTTTTCATTTGTTGGAGTAAGGCAGTTAAAAGAGAGGGTTAGAGGAGAAGAAAAATGGAATTTGTTTAGCACCCACCCTTGTAATTTAAAAAGATGCATTTTCCAACTCTTCCTTAACTTGCCACATTGCGTTATAACCATCGCGAGTGTTAACGCCAAAGCGGCTAACTTGGAGGTGTATGTTAGATGCCTTACACTTCGCTTTCGATCCACTGTCGCCAGCCAAATCCGACGCACTAGTCAGCTACACTTAGTAAGCTCAGCAACAAACAATAGGTGTCGTGTGCCTCACTGCACTGCCACTCCGCTCCTCTCTGCGACAGAAGAAGTAGGAAAACGCAATAAGCCTCCAAAACAGAGGACAATTTCTCGAAGCTTCATCCGATTGGAATTCTGTTTTCCAGAAAAGTCTCACCGCTAGTCAATTGAAGCGAAGAGCGTGCTTTACGAGCATTTTGATGTTTACCCGTTGTTCCGGCTGCTGGAAGCGCGGCGCGGCGGTGTCAGTGGTGGTGCTTGTACAGGCAGGCCGGTGTGGCGGTGTGCCTGTGTGTCTGCCGGAAGTCATACCTTCTGGTTCGCGTCAGCAGCAGACAAACATGTTTCGTTTAAAGAACCTTTATTGACACTTTTAGGTCGGAAGCCCTCAGCTCATTCATTGATATCGAGGGAAGAAATTGCTTCGCACTGCTTTGCACTGCTTCGCTCTGCTTCTTCTGGGACAGCCGGGAGGAAACCGCACAACCACAAGGACGTGCCCCCATTATAACCTTTGTGTTTACGAAAACAATTTCTTTCCTCGGAAATATACTTTTAAAAGACTTACTTCGACAAGAATAAGTGGAGAAGACCTACATTCATTCGCAGGAGCCCAGATTTTCGTCATGATATTTTCAAAACTTTCAAGAGGATTTGGGGCTCACTAGAGAAGTTTCGGGAAGGACATTATAACCTTGTGTTCAGATGGATGTTTTTAAATTTTTTGCCGAGTAGGAATTATTATTATTATTGTTTATTTTCAGAGCTGTGTCTTAAAACTGAAATATGCGTTTGTGTATAATGAAAAAGACTACAGGCTCCATCTGTTTCTTGTAAATATTTTTATTAAGTTTCAAAGACATTTCGGAACACATTTTTTAGACGAATTTACTATGTTGATTGTTTGATACAACAATCTCACGAACATTTTCTAGTTATTGAAAGCGGACGTTCACCTAATTCTTTCTCGTAGGTACACATTGTGTATGGACGCAGCTTATCTGCAATAAGTACAAAGTCAAAGAAGTTTCAAAATAATATTTTGTAGAACTTGAGCTTAAAATTTCGTTTGCTTTCCATTAAAATACCAACTTGATATTTTGGCTCCGAAGTGTAATTCGACAGAATTCGGGACATCAGGTGCATTCTACCTCACTACTTCGAAATAACACCTTCCAACGTTTCAACATAAAAACTTTCGATCTTTTAAGCTCCTTGCGTCTTAATTGACTTTCTTCGAACTAATGCAGAAATTAATTGATGAAGGGCACCGATGGGGGCGCCACTGATAGTATTCGCATCGCGAATCACGTCCATAACTTCACTCGCAACGAGAATTTCATCCCGTGACCTGTACCATTTTATGAATATTAATCAACGAAAATGTCTTCGAATGACGCAGGTCAGATATTAATTAGAGTACTTTTTACCCTTCAAGTAAGATTCACCAGGAATTTTTTCTCATTAAAACGCACTGATTGATCTTTTCGAAAATTACCAAATAGTTTTTTTTTGATATGAGAAGGGCTGACTTCATAGGTATGATTAAAAGGTATTTTCACTCCTGATAAAAACCCTCACGAATGAATTTGGCTGTTTCCAAAAGGTATGACAGCGGTAGGTTGTCACACACAAACCTTGGAGGCATTCTCTGGATTCGAATTTACTTATTCCCCCAGAGTTCGGGCGTTGTTTAGGGACGCCCCCTATGTGCAAACAAGGTTGAGAAGTTGTGATGCGGAGCGGCATGGTCACTGGATAAGCACGCTAACTTTGAAATAAAAAAAGAATCGATTTAAAGGTAATGAGGTATGCAGCGGGTCTAGAAGCAACCACAAGAGAGGCCTGCCGCCGCCACAGCGCTCAGCAACACCAAAGCCGACTAATATCAACACCATAAACAGTAGCGCCGCTCGGCACCACTCGGGCCCGCTCGTCCCTGCTCAGCCCCGCTCGGCTCTGCTCGGCGTGCCGAAGATCCCTTGTCGGCTCCCTTTTCAAACGTGACTTTGGTATTCCTTTCATTCATCTTTCGACTTAATCAAAACCTAGTTACCAAGAGATGCCTTGTCGCCTCGTCTTGAACTAATCAAACTTCGCCACTTTGCCGCTTCTCCAGGTACTACCTTTAACAACGATTGCTACAATACCGGAAAGCAAGCACTTAAAATGACCCGGCTCGCTTAACCGTCTTGCCCGTGAAATATTTGAAAAGGTTTTATTTTACCCACGGGATGCCTACAGCCGATTTCTTCACACATAATGTTAAATAGTGTTGGCAATCAAGATATGCAGAACTAATATTTTCTTAAAGCCCTAATCCTTTCGAGAAAGGGCCCTTATTTCTACGTTTAGATAGTATTTTGAACTGACTTTTTTCTCAATTTTCTCAGTAAATGATCTGAAGCTGGTTGCTTATACACGTTATTGGGAATAATATGATTTGAACAATTCATTTAAACATTAGACAAGCGTTTCGGCAGAAAAAAAGGAAAGCAAAATCTTAAAACGCGCTTCTGATTCACGTAAAGCTTTAATCGTTTTTGTAAATTAAGTTGATAAAATAGTTGCCGAACCGCTTATTAGGACCTTGTTCAAAGAAGCAAGATTTGGTTTATGTTTTAATTTTTTCTAAATTAACTCTCATTGTTGTGTAGTTGAACGATTAGGCCGGAAAAAAATTTCTTGTGGTTAAGAAGAGTATACTCTACACTATAGGGTACCAAAATAATCATCGGAGCAAACTATTGGCTGGTTCAAAGATCGAAAAAAATCGAACCGAAAGTAACTTTTATTTATAGAAATAGTTGACTTAATGGCCATTCTTTAAATAGTCAGTGTACTCAATAAAGTAAACTGAATTTAATAAATGAAAGGATTTTTTTTACACACCTTTAATACTTCAATTCACCTTCAAATCGCACCGACCGTTTTTTAATTTGCAGTTAATTTATATCTTTCTTTCTTGATGTTAATCTGAAAAGTAAAGAGAGGAAAAAGAGGGGGGATGGTTATGTATAAGACGCCGCACTACGGTAAAGCCCGAAACGCTGGTAGCAAGGAATCATGCAGTTCCTACATTACTGGAGATCTTATGGAAAGACTAAAAGAGTGTTCAGTCTCTCCCTTCTTGAAACTGTGGGACTCTCTGGGAACAGTGACATGTGTTACTTTCTACGTGAGTCGCAATGTTTCGAGCTAGAGAACGAAACTTCAATACAATTCATCATCGAATTGGAGCTTCCATTGGACAGGTGACTTTGTAAGCCATTCCCAATCTCGGCCATACAGTAGAACCAAACCAGTTGGTTATGATGAAGTTCTCCAAGTGGTGTAGTCAATCACCTTTTTTCTGTGAACCCGAAGGGCTATTTCACCCTCCACAAATATTTACCCATAGTCGAAGTTACTAAAGCCTCAAAATAACTTAACCGAAATCGAATTGCAATTAGTTCTGATCTGCAATTTGACGATCTCAACTTAAAGGTTAAGAAGTTATTTGAACCCAAGGTTTGAGCGGATAGGTCTAATACTAATGTCGAACGTAGTTCCTCTTTTATTTTATTTTGAAGTGCATTTTTGAGGGCGGTAACTTAAAAGAGAAGCAGAATTTCGTAAATATTTGTGGGGAAAAAAATTGATATAAATCTGTCGATGTGAGGCCCACGCGGCTTTTTATCGTAACAAGATCGGAGTTTGCATTTCCTTCATCGGCCCCATTTTTCAGCTTCCCTTCGTTTGTCTTTCCATCAAAGTGTGTTTACCGCTAACGCAAAACATTAAGAGAAATTGGGGCTTCTATGGAGTTGATGGCCGCCTCCTAGCAAGCCGTGCCGCGCCGCACCGCCTCCGCTCAAAGGAACGCGCCTTCTCCTAATTTGTTTTTAAAAGCGTTTAAGTAGCCACGAAGAAAATCTATGTTCAAAGCTGTGTCCTCTTCAAAAGATTCCTTCATTGATTCTTGTTTAAAAGCTGGGAAATTTGCTACAAAGGGCGGTTTCTATAATCGTTTAAGTAGCTGTAAAGAAAGTTATGCGCTCTCCGCATTTTTATTTACCAGGTTCGTTCAAAGAGCTGTTTTTAAATCATTTAGATACTTGTACAGTATTTGATAACATTGAGCATTGATAACATATTTAATTCAAAGCGATCGCAGCTTTAGTTGACAGGGACTTTTTTTAAGCTGTAAGGACCTTCGCCTCAACATTTCCTTTCTCATCAAAACTTCAAATTTCAATTTCCAAGAACTGATTTTTAAATATTTAAGTAGCCCTGAGAAAAAACGTCATGGCCCTTTTTTTTCAATACAACACAATATTTCGTAAAAATGATTATTTTTCCTCAAAATTTACTGATACCGAAGAATATTTTACTCTTGTTCAAATTTTTCATCTTCTGGCGATAAAAAATAAAAATAAAATACAAAAATATATAAAAGCCTAGTGTTGGTATGTTTGTAACGGTAACGTACATCTTAATATTTTAGGAATAACAATGCAATATATTTTTTCATATCAATATTTCTAAAGAAGTAGTTGTAACTACCTATTTCATACGTCATTTTATTTTCAAAACTAAAAAGTATTTAAGAACTAGGGCCGTCGATGTTCTCTTGAAACCTCCATATGATTAGAAAATGAGTGAATAGAAGTCGATAGTGAAATCAAGTCCCTCTAATCTTTCATTCTTTGAATTGACAAATTAATTAACATGGAGGTTGATTAGATGGTGTGGTGTGGAGTAATTTGAAGAGACTGAGTGATTCGATTGTTAGAGCGACGTTTAATAGATCACAAAATTTCGCAGGAAATATCAACACCGACCAGTTATAGATACAAGCTTTTGGTTTAACTTGCGTATGGAGTACGCTTTTGACAGTGTACACAATTTAAAAATATACACGACACGAATACAACATTTATGGCAATGACTTACAATATGTGTAAAACGAGGAGGGAATCTTTAAAATCTCGAAAAATTGAACAACAATAAATTGCACGCATCTCACAACGGTTCCTGAAATTTTGAGATTGAAGGTTTTCTCATCCTCACATACATTCATTCACTCAAGTCCTTTGCTTACAAAACAACAATCCCCTACAACACATAAAATAAATTAAAAATGCCACATTCAAAATTGCTATATATATATATATCGTTGTTTTAACTCGACGTCGTATGTACATGGATAGGCACAATTTGTACACAATTAAATTTAAACAGTATGTACATGGCCACTTAAGACATTTATTTATATATGAAATATTTATAGGAACTAAATCTATGGTGAGATCTACATTTGTGTACAATGAGGGTATTGCCCTCATCACAGCATATCCTACAAATTCCGCTACATTCTTTTTTGCGATTTCTTTTCAAAATGTGGTGTTATCACAGTATAACTGGATGCACCCTCCATTCCATTACATGGTTAGTCCATGATTTTTTAAATAAAAATTTTAATTGACATAAAATTCAAGAAAATTGCGATCCGCGCGAAAAATAGAACCTCAAGTACTTTTTGTCAACCTTGATGAAGGGTTCAATTTTTTTCCTTAGATAATTTTTTCTTACAACTAAAAAACATTTAACATTGCAGACCTTGCTTGGTTTGTTTGTTGCACTTCATGTCCAAACTTAAAATTTGAATTCGTTAACTGTAGATCAAAAATGGAGTTTTATCATTTTTGTAGCTGGAAATGAAGACATGGCATAACTGTTTTTAGTATTAGTCAAACAAGCTAAGACTCTTTGGCCATGAAGTAATTCACAATTTCTAAAAGTCTCCAGCAAAAAAAGCCGCCTTTACGTAGTTGACATGAGGTAAACAAATAAAATGTGACCATCAAACACAGGTACTGTTCCGATGTTTCTATTTTACATTTATTTTAGATATTCTTAGCGGCATTGCCGTCTTCGGTCTTGTTCCGTAGATAGAAAAGAAATTCAGTTTTATGTCGTACCGAATATATTTTTCGCGCGGCCAATTCGAAATAGAAAACTGTAAAAATATTTTTGTCGCAGCAGAAAAGGAACATGATATTGCACGCTTTTTGGTTGAAAGTTTTGTATCCGCGGATACTGGGGCGTATCCTGGTGGATACTTGGTAGTATCACAATGCGCTGCTCACTTGTCGGGCAGTTTGTCTATCGGGGGCGCCTTCTTCTTGAGAACACCGAGATTATGGACCTTCTCGAGGAACGACTTGTGCGCCGTGAGGACCTTCGCGGATTCCACATCCTTCTTCAGCTCCTCCATGTCCCGCTTCAGTTTGGCCCTCCGGTTCTGCCGAACAGAACAGTTAATGTAGCATCAGGTCTTTCTTCTGCTTGGCTCGGCGGTTCTGCCGGACAAAACAGTAAATACAAACATGAGCTCTCGGCTCGCTCAGGTAGCCAAGCAACACAAATATCATAACGTAAGACACTTATGAGCGCCAGATTTTGTCTCTTGGTTGAAAGGTAGCGTAGTGCGGCTGGCGGGATCAGTGTGGGGGTTGTGGTGATGGGAAACTTAGCTCAGCCTCCCGTTTGCCCCTATGTCAGAGCACCTCAAACTGGATTTCTTGGGCTGGCTTTTGGTTTGGCGCTTGGTGGATATTGCAGATACCCGTTCGTGTCTTACGTGGAGATATTTTGGGTAATGCTGTGTTCTTTAAAAAGCTAATATCTACCTGGAACCACGTGATGACTTGAGCGTTACTGAGGCCGAGATTGGCTGCGATTTCGTCCCGATCCGCGGGGCTCAGGTACTTTTGGTAGAGGAACCGTTTTTCCAGTTCGAAGATCTGGTGGTTGGTGAAGGCGGTTCGCGACTTCCTCTTCTTCTTGGCTTGCTGCCGGCTGTTGAACAGGTTCAGATGACTGCCTGATCCCTCTGAAACAAATAGAGACCAAGAGATGAGGAGAGAGCGAGATACGATGCGATGCGAGTCTAACCACTCAATCTGTGCCGTGTTAGCGTTTCTCACACTAAAAGAGAAAACAATGGCGGACCGCAACACTAAAAACACAGCTAATTAGAATCAACCGAAAGACGCACAGCGCGTCTACCTTTGCGCACTATGGAAATCGTAGCCACTTTATTCATCTGACGAGCCTCCGAAAACGTGCGCCCAGAGGAAAGTATCATGGAGGAATAAGTCTACTGAGAAGCGAGAACCCATTACATTCAAAGTGCCCGTATGTTTTAGTTGTATCTCAATGTATCCTTAATACACCACGTTTATTCACATGCCAGGGATCACATCACTAGTTTTGACTAATTTTCAGACCCAACAATATTCACGAAAAAATCGTTTGAAGACGTTTCATAAGCGACATTTTAAAGATAAAGTAACTTTGTCTTTTCAAAGGACTCTCAAACCTTTCGGCTTTTTTTTTCGTCGTTTTAATTGATGAAATATGCTTTTTTCAAAGTGACGATTGAAACAAAGCTATCAATATTCCCCTTTCAACCCTTTTTTACATGCATATGTTGAATAACTAATCTAAAATCAGCCCCAAATGTTTATTTGATAAATTAAGAAATACATTTTTGTAGTATGCGTGTCCTCATCGAAGAGACATATCGTCCTGATTGGTGGGTTCTTCTCATTTTCAGGGGTGGGATTTCCAGTGTCCAATCTCGTGGTAAGCTCGATTTTGGCGAGAGGACGCGGGGAACTCCTTACTCAAAGCCTGGGGGCCGACAAAAACCGGAAGACCCCCTGACAATACTTTACGCTCGGATAGAAGAGCATTGACTTTTTCCTGTCCACAGAAAATGAATGGAGTTCAATTTGAATGCAGCTAGTCTATTAACTTAATCACTCTATCAAATAACTCCCAAGACTGAAATTGATGATTCGAGTCGCACGAGCGATTATTTCTCTGTCAAATTCACTCTGCTCCTCGCGGAATACAATTATTAAACGCATTTTTTTAATTCTTCTCGTAACAGAATTATCCCACGCGCTTAAGGATATTCCAGCGCTTCCGACTAGTCAAGTTTATCGAAAAATTCAAAACGCGTGTTAAAAATCTGAAAATTGAGAAAATTAACGCTTTTGACAATTATTTATACGAGCTGCTCCTCGCATTTAACTTTGACCTCAGTAAAAATTTATTTCTTACGTTAAAAAATAATGAAGTTGCTGATTTGACTCACTTTTCTACAAAATGCGGCTGTTTTTAAAAATAACGAAACGGTGGATCGTCGTAAAACGTTTCTAAATTTTTTCTGAAACTCTAATCTCCACTGGAAACAGTTTTTTCGATCTTCCTCTAATCGCAATCAGACGCTATCAATTATAATTCAACAGTTATAGCGCCATTTTTCGGAGCTGCCATAAGAGCCCATGCATTTTTTCCCAACCTTAGAATTTAATTGCGTAAAAACGGAACGGTCAAATTTTCTTAGACTTCGCCATTCGATAGACACACACATTTTGAACTAATCCTGAAAATATCAAGTCCTTGTCTAATTTCAGCCCATTGCGCTGGAATATCCTTAACATACATCCTCCTAGACTCCAAATTGTTATCGCAAGTCTCTATACAAGTGTCAGAATGGTACGCAACAGAAATCTCACAAAATACTATGGAAATGCCCTCAATCCCTGTCCTTGAAAAAATTGCCTTTTTTTTCCCTTCCGTTAAAATTATTGGAAAGGACTGTATAAATAAGTTGAAATTTTTTGTCGCTTTTCTTTTCAGAAGTTATGTTTTTTCCTAGTGTTTGTTTCCTCAAAGCTTTTAAATGGCCTTTATGTGAATCGATATTCGAAGCAGTAACTCCGTGCACAAGGTGTAAATTGGCACACAAAGTTGCTCCTTGTAAGAAGCAGAAACAATATGTATACGAACATAATAAATGCTTTGAATAACAAATCGAACAGCTTGCATTAGGTTAATTAATCAAAAAAGTTAAAAAGAAGCTTTCAAGTACGCTTAAAAAATGGAGGAAATAGGAAAATTTTAGAATTTTCCCCGCTTAGAATAAAAGAAAAAAAAAGAAAGAAAAAAAAATACCTCACGCTAACTTTGGAGATTTGCGTCGAGGTAAATTTTCTGTGAGGTTTTTAGTTCGTTCCCACGCCTACAAGTAACCGCAATGTTCCTTTATTTCTGAAAATCAAAGGTCGGTTTTATTTTACAAAGGAAGCGAGAACAAAAAGGGTTTCCCTTTTTTCTGGCGCACGGCGAGGTGCGGCGCGCCTTCACTGCGCATCCTCGATCAGCCATATCACACGCTAAAATAGAAGCCTAATTAATTGAAGTAGTTTTTGTGACTCGGCGGAGGAGGTCGCAAAAAAAGCCTTTGAAAGCGCCGTCGAAAAAAAGGGCGAAAAAAAATAAAGGGCGTTTCAGTTCCCTAATTAGATGCCACCCGCGTTAGCCCGGCCCTTTTCATACTCGCCAATACCCGAATCTTGCGTAGCGAATCGTTAGTAAACCCGCTATGTGGGGGGTAAACTCCAGAATGCAGCTTCGATAAAGAAATTAGATTTTTGCTACAAAGGTCCGGGTGTCTACTTCAAAAATTTGTAGAAGCAATGGCTTTTAAAGATAACCCTTGAGGATTAGAAAATTAATTACAGTGATAATAGCAGTGGCGCTGGAATTCTATGAAACAAAAAATTCAGTAATGAATATATTCATCCGTAAATAGTTAATTTTTCAGGAGGACCCCTTAGCAACTCATGTGAAAGGTTAACGCAGTACTTCCTCGAAACACTTTCGTGAGTACATTTTACTTACTTATGGGAACCTAAAAGTTTAACAACGTAGAAATTCTTAAAATTACCAATAATTAAAAACAAAAAAAATAGGCGGCTCCTTCGTCGCGCCTAAAAAACAGATGGGGGAGCCTTCACCCAAAGTCAAAGTAAAAAGTAAAGTTATTTCAATTTTTAACATGCCATTTTTTAAATCAAAAATATTTGTTTACCCCATTTTCCTATATTTCCGTGTTACTTTTAAGAGCATCATCTGGAATTCATCATGAAACTAATCCACCTCATATTTCAATGAGCCATTTTCAATTTAACAAGAATTTCCGAAAAAGGTGAAAAATCCCCTCCTTTTATTTTAATTTACGTGAGGGTTCGACCAAGCTTTTGCCTAGAACAACAACTTATGTAATTCCAAATACTGTTTCCATCTTTCAAGTGGGTCACGTCGTTACTTCGAATTCGTTTGTGCTAAAGCTGCCAAAAACAAAACTGCTAAGCCTGTTGTCCAAATGCAGTACTCCTAAAACCAGTACTTCGAACATGTAAGTAGTGAAAACG
>Ga0058701_10002682_pt1 | contig 13645 bp, 9 predicted proteins | sample AgamicOrMae_FD_97039 | JGI IMG/M metagenome (GOLD analysis project Ga0058701, IMG submission 97039) | Agave microbial communities from Guanajuato, Mexico - Or.Ma.e | ecosystem: Host-associated > Plants > Phyllosphere > Phylloplane/Leaf | place: Guanajuato, Mexico | collected 2012-06-04 | reverse complement strand
GGGTAGAACCTTGGAGTAGTGCAAATGTATGGAGTTGCAAGCGGAGCGCGAATGGATGCATATGCATATGTGTCTCACGAGCATTGTCGCGCTGCACTACGCTCAAAGTAGACGACCAAAACAGTTCTGCGCTATGAAGTCATGATTATAAGTTTATTTTGTTTGAATTTTTTGGACTGAAAGCTGACTGTGTAGCGTTGACAAGCAATTCTGCTGCGTCAAGGGCCAGAAACGCTCGTTTCCCCCGACGGCCATCGGCAGGACAAAGTCCGGCTTTCTTGTGGGGCATTTTCGAACAACCGAACCGTAAACTTCAAATGTTGATTGTATATCGTTCATCTACTTTATTTCTCGAATCGATTCATGTCAAACTTAATCAGATACCGGTATGCTTCAAGGGTAATAGTGCCGTAACGAAGTTAGTCTTAAACGCATTTTCTGTCTCTCTCTCTCTGATATCAGGGAAGGAGATCAAGCCAATCCGTTCATGATGTACCGGTATTTAAGGAAAACTCCTTCATATTTTGTCCCATCTGTGGTCATATCATGCCCCTGTGTTCATTTCTAAACAGATTGGTACCAATTTTAAAGGTAAAGACTTGACGGGTAACCCACAATATCGTCACCAAGTTATATTTTTGCGCTCCGCTTGCCACTCCATAGATTTGTACTACTCCAAGATGGAACGCTGAAACGGGAAATCCAACCCCTAAGACTAATACAGGAAGTGAATAGGGTCGGACGCTGCTTTTTTCATAGCCTTTCAATATTATTTTTCAGCGCTCGGATTCGGCCCTGCTCAGCACACGTACCGCTGCGACCGCTTCTGCCACAACCAACATCAGCAACATCAGCATGCATATCCGTTCCAGCATCAGCAACAGCCAGAACTCCAAGAACAACAAAATAAAGATCACATGTTTGTTGGAAATCGGCCAACGCCACGAAACTACAACATTCCACCTGGTAAGGTAGCGAACCACTGAAACATATGTGGAAGGCAAGCGAATTTCCTGATGTACCGGAAACAAACTCCCTCTATAAACACTTTATGATTGCAACTTGCGGGGATTTCCCGGTGCTCCCTGAAAAGAGTCTTGAGCGAACTTATGTCCTCATGTCTGCTTTACTTTCTTAAAATTGTCATTGATAACCAAATACCCTCAGGATTTTATGACCCTGCAGACTGCACTATACATTTGGAAGTTTTTCTCTCTCTATGTGACGGCACGAGTGTGGCGCGATTTGAGTCAAAGTTAGAGTACGATCGAGGCTGATCAGGATCGATCAGGAGCCGTGTTGGGCTGTACCTGCTGGCACTATTTGTCGACAGGGTACCTGCAAGCTCCAAGAGTAATATTTCTCTGGGGTTACTTGTACAGAGATACCAGTACCTATTTCAATACTGATGCATATCCCTGGAATTTTGGGCATTTTCCCGAACATTTTTGGGCATTTTAAATAGGGCATTGCTATTGTCCCGACATGGATTAATATAGGGAGACTTGAACGCGCACGGAACCTAACCTAATACATTTGAAATGTGAGGTGACTTGACCGCACCAAACCTAACCTAAAAAATTTTAAATGGGGCATTCGGGTCAATAGACTCTCCCTTTTAAATAACTGAATACGCAGGAGTAGAATTTATTAAAATGATTCCGCAAATTTCTCCGCTTACGTCCCCCTGTTAAGACCAGAAAATAATCTCAAGTTTAGCAGTGACATTAGGGTATTTTACATCAGCATCAATCAAATCTTAATTTATCAAGTTTCTTTTCGCACTTTTCTGGTTCTATTAGGACTGGAGTAAAAACGATCTCAAGAATCATTCATTGCCTATTTTGGTCCTGAGAAAGCTATTCGCCGGTTGGTGTAAAATGAATATTTTTGTGACTTTGTTCGTATTTCTTTTTGATCTACAGCCATAATGAATGCGGGCCTTCTTCCGCCGTCGTCGCGATTTTACCTACCAACAGTGGACGTTCAATCCAACTCTGCCCAAACCCTCAACTTCCCTTTTCCTCCGGGCTGCCCATCGCCGGGATCCACCAAACAGGATTCGTCATTGCATAACCTCGGCGCTCCATTACAACAGTTTCACTCGGGTAAGTGAAGGAGCGCAGTCGCCGATGTATTCTAGTCATCACCTTATAGGGAAGAAGGTACCGGTAGTCCGGACAGAAGGTTCTCCGATACAGGGGGGACTTGTGTCGAGAGGGGGAGCAGTTTCGATCCGGACTTGGGCAATATCCTCTATTTCTTTCCAATATTGTTAAACAATTGCCCTCTACTATAAAAACATATGACTAGACATCTGGCAAGACTGCAGCTCTAATAGTATGTGCACGTTGTTCACTTTTGTCGCAAAACTGTGGTATCGATGCAGTAAATAATGACACTTAATTTGAAAAAATCTAGAAAAGGTGCAAATCTGATTGAAAACCATAGTTGTCAAAGTTTAGAAATAGTGTAGCTGTACCAACGCCTCGGCAAAAGTGTTTACTGTTTATCTTTTGTCATTAATATTTAAAAAAACAAACTTTTCTTTATAGCCGCCGATGGTTGTCCTCTTTTGAAGTTATAACTGTTGTAGTGGCATTTTGTGGATTGATTAGGCAGTTATCTTACAAAATCGACCTCCAGCACTTGTAGGGGGTCGCTTGAAATTGCCGGAAACGGTGATCGGCATGCGATAGTTTTCGCACATAAGGATAACTATCTGAAGACTGTATAAACAAAATTTTTAATCTTACGTGTGTTCGTACCACTTCCATTTTATATTTCTCGTGGCGAATTTTGAAGGACTTTCAGCATTTCGTGGTTTCGAAGCATGCTTTCGAAAACTGCGAAACCAAAGCGCATGGCTTTATATAGAAATGCTGCAATACATGGCCTTTTTTTTCCTCGTCTTCAAAATAACCGGCCTACGCAAAGAAGCATTCTCATTCTCTCTCTCGGCCAACAATAAGACGAACCAGTCAAGCCTTTGAAGTTTCACGGTTGGATTTAAAAAATCTATAACAAAAAATCAGAAAATGCGTCAAGGAAATGCTTTTGGATTTAAAAATGAGCATAACAAGCAACTGTTTATATATCTGAATATCAAAATAAATGAATTTTGGTAGCAAATACCGGTACGCAAAGTACCCACTGAGTCATCAAAATCAAGATATTGCAAGCTAAAAATATATCTAAAAGTGCGTCTACAACAGTCGTAGGTATGCTTTACTGGTATGCATCGTATGAGTAGCTGTATCCATAATGAATCTTGAAGCAATTTTCGTACTTGCCTCATGCCTCACAAAAAATGCAGTTGGGCCCATTTCCCGAGACTAGCAAAAAGTGCCCCAAAAATGTTCTGATATAGAAATTAGCTTTGACACCCCGCGAAAAACATCAAGGCAGGTGCCGCTTTTAAGTTTTGAGGGAAGGAAAAAACTGATCAAAGTTGCCTTCAGGAACTTCTCGAGTGCAAAAGACAACCACTGCATGTCTTATATGATGCATTTTACCTTGTTGCCCCATCGAGGCTTAGGGGGCTTTTAAACGCAACCTAGAGTGCATCCTTCATGAGTTCTTCATAGCCGCCGATGGTTGGCCTCTTTGGAAGCTATAACTGTTGTAGCGGCATTTTGTGTATTGATTAGGCAGAGGTATATTACAAAATCGACCTCCCGCACGTGTAGAGGGGGTGCTTGAAATTGCTGGAAACGGTGATCGGCGTGATAGTTTTTGCAGTTTTTCAAGAATGCATCTACAAGAGTTTCGTCGTTTATAATGGCTCTAGTATACCTCGGAATCTACGTATTAATGTATTGTACGCGAGGCATGCTAGTTTCCCTCAATTTTGGAGTTTGCACCCTTCCTCAGCTATCTCGAGTTTAGTCCTGAAATTCACTCTCTTATTTCGCAGGAACAAACCGAATGAACTACCTCAGCGAGACTCCTTCTCAAGGCACTCTTCAATCAACAACATCTGATATATCCCAGCGTTTGCAAGCACCCGATCCACTCTTCTTTGGATCTGTGCCGCACACCCGAGCGTTGCTGGCCAACCAACATCACAGGCTTGCTAACGGCCTGAATGCCAGCCGTTTAGGATCTCTTAGACCGGGTTCTGATTTTTACCGATATGACTGAAACCGAGTGCGTGATGTGATCTGAATGTGAGAAACAGTGGACCAGTACTATAGTACCCAAAGAGCTTATGAAATTTGAGTCAAGATTTTGCTAGCCGCAACCAATCAACAAGTGCGACCGGTCATAAGTAAGTTGCAGGTAAGCTGTGCGTTCTACCAAAAGAACTTCAGAAATAAGTCGGGCCACAATAAACGGTGCCGTTGCGTGTCGGACAGCCGTAACGTCCCTGGTACCTACTGGACACTTTGCCTTATCGTCGCTGTGGCGACGCCGTTAATATTTTTTAATCCGAATGAATCAAAACGATTGCTTGTGATCAGGTGATTCTACAATCATGATTTTTTTTTTTCTGGAAAAAAAAATACAAGCCCATAGGCGTAGTATACGGTGCCTGGGGTGCTAAATAAATAAGTTAAGCATGGGTGCGCCAGCTTTCTGCTGCCACGGGATTTTAGGCCCCTGGCCCCATTCAAGATGGCGGCCAAGCCGACGACGATCTAAATGAAAAGCATATGAGAACAGAACGGGCTGGCAGGTCACATGCAAGTGATAATAGCAAAATATGTTTTACCAATTACGGTAATGACAAATATGCTTTTTATGACTTCTTTTGATGAAATATTTTCCCTACACGGGCTTTGGTTCTAATCGGAATCAGGGCCCGACTAATCACAAATCAGGATGCTGCTCTGACAAATCTTAAGTTTGGACGAAGGTGGCGCATCTATGACTTGAGTATCTCAAGGGTACTCTTCTCTAGCAGTTGGACTTGCGACGCTGTGCTTGTTGCGAGCTTACTGCATTGCGGCGGTTCGTCGGAATTTCCAAGGATTCTCACGCGATTAGCTTGCAGCTTTCTTTGTATGTGCCTCTACATGAACTGATTGCGGCCTGGTCCTTAAATTGGAGTGGAGAGCCTCATGGAGAGAGAGAGGCGTCAACTGCCACGTCACCCTTGCATCCCACCAATCAGCGTTGCTGGTTTGATGCGTCCCACGAATCAGCGCACAGCTCGGGAATAAGTTGCGTCTCTCTTCCTATGAGGCGCTCTAATCTGGAGTTCATTTGACTTATCTTCTACTCTTTTTCCCCTTGCGGAGACCTGCTGTAAGTGACGCCACTGTCGCCCTCGCCAACTTGTTAGTAGGTTATTAGAAGATCAAGAATAACAGTTTTGTGTACCGGTACTTTTACATCCGCGCATGTGAAAATCACAAGGATTTTTTTTTCTGACAATATAATGGTTTTAACTCTGCGGAAGTCTTAGTTAAGACTGCTCTGTGTTTTTACCTAATCTTGGATGGCAGAGGTTGGTTTAAAGTTGTAACAGAATATAGATTCTAGTTGAGGCCTAGATTTTGCGTAAACCCGCCGACAGTGGCGCTAGTGTCGCATTTCAACTAGGGTGAGCTCAAATACACAGGCATTGACACCCCCTGCTGCGACCTGCAGCGATGGCCCAACGGCAAGAACACCTTGGGCAGGAAGCACTGAGAAGCGAGGAGGTTGTGGCAAAAAAAAAAAAAGAGAAAAAATACATAATTAAGGAAAACAAACTTATTGACGATCTTTGCCGTCACTGACTGTTGAAAAGTCTTTAAAAAATATTTGTGACTTGTCAATAAAAAACTATACCGTCCACTATCGTACAGGATTTGATTCAATCAAACAGGACTCACTGCTGCGTGGTCGGTACCTTAGTCACAAAGAATGTCAATTTGTGATTGTCGCCGTTTTATCCGGTGAGTGGTGTCAGCATTTTATTTACAATGTGGAAAATCGTGTTCTATACTGTTAATTTTCGGATTTTAATTTGTGTTACTCATTTTAATGAAATGATACTTTAATTATGTAACTCAGACGGACTTTAGTAATCTGGAAGGTGCTGCGGCTCAGGAAGGTATGTCATGTGCATCGTGGAGCTATCTCAGGAAGCTTTTAAAGGACCACGTTAAACAACTCCCTGCGTAAAAATTAGGAAAGGAGCGCGTTTTTAAGTGCTTGTCTCGCTTTTAAATGGAGGAACAAGCTTCCACACCTACCGATTCTGGAGTATTTTTAAATTTTCATCTCTATGCCTTTTATGAACTTAATTTGGATGTTAGCTTTTTGATTCGCAGCCGACTGCAAATCGTGATGATCACGAGGTATTTGAGAATTTAGTTTTTCATGTAATGTCGCCAATGTTATAAGGATGCCCTTAGTGTAAGGTGCACCTTTAGTTTCATCCTTCTCTCCTCTAATAATAAGAGGTGTTATTAACAACGAATAATAATAATAGTAATACAGTAACTTACAAAGTGTATCATTGGTGCAATAGATCATGTGCCGTTTTGCTTCATTTTTGCAACAGTTTGACTCTCTAAGAAGTAAAAGGCAAGAGTGGTACTGTCTCATTCTCAAAATACCGAGAAAATGACTAAAGGTGAAGATCACCGAAAATTTCAATAGCGTGAAAAATGAAACGTCACAAAATAGAGATGACCCTACCGGAATATACATAGGCGTACATTAGTTAGATCATAATATGGCAGAGACATTAGATGTGGCAAGAGTTCTCAAGTGTCAACTATTCTCAAGTTATATTTAAGGAAATGCATGGATTACAGAAAAAAGCTCTGTAGCACCCCAAAAATTACTAAGAAAACTCTTAATGAAATTTACTCATAAATTTTCAGACGAGGTTCGGGATATCGTGCTGTTGGTGGGGGTGGTCGTGGTCGTCCGTGACGTACGTTTTTATCCTTAAAAATTTGGGGTTGTTTATTCAAATTTTTAAAAAGAACTTGCTTGGAATCAAAAAATCTGCAAGCAAGGACAATCTACAGCACCAATAACTTAAAAAAAAACCTTTTCCGGTGGGACGCCAGCACCAGTCACTCGTAGTTAGGGTTTCTCGGGCTGCGTACGAGCGTAATTTCTGTAAGCTCGTTACTTTCTAATATTTTTACTTCTAAAAAATGTTTTCTCCGTAATGCAACTTCATGACTGCATATTTTTGAGAAATGAGCGCCAAGAAATGAAAAGTAAGATAAATAAGCACCACTGACCCGAATACTCAGTATAAAAAGGTTGCTATATTATGGATATATAATTATATACGAACATATATAAATATGTAATTACATGTATAAATATATTATTGTAATGTTTATAGGACATTTGTCCCTTTATAATGGATTAAAACTAATAAACGTCAATATCCAACTCAAATCGGGAAGTCTTCTTTTGACAAATTAGTTGTTTCCCGCCAAAAGTGAACCCCTCAGAAAAAGTCGTGTTTATTACGGAGTCATTTTCGTACAAAATTAACCAGAGGAAGAACTGCGGTTTTCAGTTGTACCAAAATACTGCTTGGTTGTCCCTTCCCTGCGTCGTTCACGAGCGTTCACGGGAGTGCGTACCGCAACGCATGGCCAACGCGACGGGGCGGTGCAAATTCGTTGCTATGGCGACGAATCATCACGTTTTTCGTGTTTATAGTGTAAGGGTACAACGTCGAAAGCGAGGTGAGGATATTTGTTAAGTTAGTATAAAATGAACTGGATTTCTGTAATTATCATAACAGTAAATGAAATTTTTAAAAAATCAGGCCCTAGGCGCTATACACCAGCAACGTTAATAGCTAAAGATGTGCTGCCAGTATTTACATAGTCTTTTCGCTGTTTGACCAAGGTTGAGTTCCTTTCATTACATATTCAAGTCAAAGAAAAGAACAGTTAAACATCGCATTACATAAGACAGCAAAATACGGGTATTTGAAACATACCGACATTTTTTAAAACTTGTGCACAGCGCTTATAATTGCGTAAATATCTGAGCGCACGTACCGGCAGCGCACGTATGACAAATTTCGTTCTCTCCTCCCCCCCCTCAACCTTTTTTTTGTGGTATTCTTGATAAACTTTATCCCTGACTCATTCAAGCACAGCTTCACTGCAATAGCCAACTAAATATTTACGATATTGGTGGCATAATTTCTAGCGCCTAATATTTTTACTTTTTACGTTATTGGTGGCATAATTTCTAGCGCCCAATATGTTTACTTTTGTTAAACAATAGTACTTAGAAGAAACGTGCCCTTCAATAAAGCCAGTATCTGAAAAGTTGGTCACAATTAAACTTTTCCGCTTAAACAAATCAAAAGCCTTGAAACTAGACTGGACCGACAAATTCTTTGAATGAGCCAAAGCCTTTTTTTTCTCCTCAAGCCTTAATCCTTGTACCAGACCTACTCTCCAATTCACCCCAACTTTATTCTGGACAGTAATTCACGATTAATCCAAACCGTAAGCATTCAAGAAACCAGTATAAATACGTAGCTTTTTTTTCCTTAACCCTAATTTTCCACTTCGATTCCAGACCTCTGGCCGTTACTCAGTCCCCATCCCTTACCCACGTGACATACCGTACAGTCATGGATGAAGAGTATCTCGATGGCAATGACGATGGCGAAGACAGTCCTGTTTCTTCTGAAACCCCCGCTGAAGACTCAGCAGAAGTTTTGTCAGAGGATCTTACCGAACTGCCCTCAGTTCGCGAAACTCGGTCTTTATCGGAAGGGGAACATTCCGAAGTTTTTCCCGAAGGCGAAGAACAATCCGAAGCTCTAAGCAAAGCGGCAGAACAGTCTGAAGCCTCAGCTGGAGTCCAATTCCCTGAAACGGATGAAGCCGTGGAAAGCAAAAATTTCCCGACATTTTCAGAAAATTTACTCACTCAAGCTAAAGAAGATGGAAGGTGATCGTAAATATGAGAAATATAGGGAAATCGCTTAAGGCTTTGCTTTAAGGCACTTCAAGGGCTCGAAGGGTGCCAGGGTGGCCCTTGTCAAAATGGCTTCTTAATTTTTTTATTCTCCAATCTTTAAAATACTCAACTTGGTAAGCAACCTTTGGGGGGGCCCATTCCCCGACAATCTCCCCCCCCCCCGCGTACTTTACATTCCTGGTTCCGCCCATGAGGTTGGACTACAACCTCGGTGGTTAGAAGCCCCTGAAATTTATCCTTGAGTTAACATAAAAAGAAACAGGTACGGTACGGGCTCATTCTTTGAGTGGGTAGCTTATGCATCAGCAGAGGCCGAAGTTCAAGTCCTGAGGGGTAGCGAGACATTTCTGTAGGGTTTGTTGAGGGGAAACTGAGAATAACATCTCTATATATTTTCAAATCGTTTTACCAATCAGCCACTCAGCTTCAAGCATTTATGCCTCAGACCTCAACATACTGGTACTGCCGCTCCGCACTGCCTACAGCGACTCAGAGTTCTTGTACGGACGGAAAATTGTGACAAGCATATTTGAGAAGGGTGTAGCTATTGACCCGACATGCATTAATGTAGGGAGACTTGAACGCACAAAACCAACCTGAAATGGATTTTAAATGGGAAGTTACTTGAACGCACGGAACCTGACCTAAAACATTTTAAATGGGGCAGTCCGGTCAATAGACACTCCCATTTGAGAAATAATTGTGCAAGCCGCTACAATTTTTTTAAATTGATTTTTTATTTTATCTTTTACTCAAAATCACATTTTTGGGACAATTTTAGGGTGTTCCTCCGAGCGTAAAGTACGTCACGTAAATGTGTCCCTCTCATTCAAACTGGATTTGAACTTTATCTTATCTTTTTTTTAGTTACTCAAACAGAATACTCCAACAATTTTACGAGTAAATTATGAACAAATTTTCTGTTTACAGAGAGCAAAAATCGCATCAGCAGAAAGGGAAGGAACAGAAGACGAGGAAAGAAGATGGAAGAAAAGAGGAGAAAGTAGAAAAGGACGTGAGAGCTGGAAAGGCAGGACGAAAACGGACGAAACTAGTTGAAAAAGAGCGAAGAGGGGGAGGTGATGTAGACAGAATACCTCAAACAATTGGTAAAGTAAAATCAGAGGGAACCAAAGGAAAGAAAAGGAAGAAGGGTAAAAAAGATGTGGCAGAGAGAGACAGCGAAGTTCATCAGGCCGTTGAAGAACGGGGTGAAATAGAGGGAGATACCGAAGGAGAAGAGGAGTATCGACCAAAGAAGAGGAAAGAGAAAGGAAGGAAAACGAAGAAAGAGGACGAAAAGAAAAAGGCGGAAGAAGCGGGGAAAAGTAAAAAGGGGGAACAAGAAAAGAAGGGGAAAAAGAGACAAAAACGTGTTTCGCCCGGTAAGTTTAACAAAGAACCAGCATAATTATGTCTTTGTGATTTGAGGGTGCCGGCACTGTACGCTACCAGACGGCAAGGAACTGCGACTTATCTTTAATATGTTTAATCATCTGGTTTTCTACATGGGATTTAAAGCACCCGTCTTTCTACTGCATGGAAAATATGCAAATTAAACTACTGTAATGCTAGTTCTCAATGAAGGAATAGAAGCAATGAAAAAGACTGAGAACAGCAAGCGCTATGAAGATTTTTTTATATTTTTTTTAAGACGATAAGGGAGAGCTATAGTATGGTACCGGTACTAGCTAGCAGTCTTAAAAATACTGATCGCTCCTTTTTTTTTTCAAACCTCCGTAACTTTGAAATAAAAGAACTAGATCTCTAAGAAATATATCAATTTGATTTTTGCTTTATCGTCGTCTCTCTCTCCGTTACAAAGTTCCAGACAGACGCTTGGAAAAATTGGAGCGATCAGTATTCTTGAGACAGCAACTAGTAAATGTTCGCACGGACACCCCCATCAGCGTTTTTTCGGAAAACAGAACATGTCGAATCGGCGTGAATGAGGGAAAGCTGTGCCAAATTTTTTTTGGCATTTTTCAATCAGACGTATGTTGTTTATGACGCAGTCTTAATCGTAATTTTGTTGAAGGATAATGCGGCTTAAAGACTGATTTCCTCATCTGTTTAAGGGCAGAAGAATCAGCAGCGGAAGAGGACGACTCAAATATGGCTGATACTGCGGTTAGGTGGTCGTACACGCTTGAAGGAGGTGTGGTTGTTCCCGGGGTTAAGCGGGTGACGATCTCCCCGGAAACGCAACAGCAACTCGGATGTGTGATCGGCGTCAATGTGACAGCCGAGTCCCCATGGATCTTCATCGACAAGACAGTTATAGAAGATAGCTTGTTCCTCCATACTGAGAGCTCAGAGTTTCTACCCATTAAGGAAGAATTCCAAGTAAGTTGAAACGACACTTTAGGGGACTAAAAGAAAGGATAGTACAAGGTTTTTATATCTTCGACCGAGCTAAAACATCTGCTAATCATTCCGAGAGGATTTTCAGATAATGTAATAACTATAAGAAAACAAGAATAAAAATAACAGGTATTTTTCAGTATAAAGAAAGACCCCGTTAGGTATGACGAGTCCTCGCACGAAAAATAACATTTCATTGGAGATGTTTTCATCCAAAAACAGGAAATCGTACAGTTAATCTTTAAAATAAAACCTATTTTGTACGGCATTTCGTAGATTTTGTAAGTGTGAATCAGATTTTCATTGACGTGCCAACTCTCGAGAAAAATTAAGCGGAGAAATAGGGGTGAGGGGTTCCGTCTCCGAAAACCTACGATTGGAGAGCAAGTGGGGTCTTATTTCAGGAACCAAAAAGGTGACATCGACGAGCAGTACGGGCTGCGTACTCATGAGTTGCATATCCTTCTTTTCTCTTCCCTGACGGCGGTGATTTTGGTGGTCTGTTTGTCTGAGAATTGTGTGGTGGTTTTGTTAGTTGGCGTTGGTCAATGCTTCCTTGTTCCTGTCGCTTTATTCTGTAGCGAAAATATGTTGTCTTGCATTTTTAAGGTCGTTGTTGCATTAATAAATTGGATGTTTCTATTGACCCAAGAAGCATTAATATAGGGAGACTTGAACGCACGTAACTAACCTAACGAATTCTGAATGGGAGGTGACTTGAACGCACATGGAACCCGACCTGTTACATTTTAAATGGGCAGTCGGGTCGATAGACACTCCCTAATAAATTTCCCGCACTTCGATGACCACCAACATGGTCACAGCCGGGGTATATACAGAACAAGGGCATGCAACTCGTGAGTGGACAGCACAGTTCGTCGATATCACCTACACACTTTCTTTGTTATCATGCCTGTCAGAAACTTTACCGTACTCAAACAACACAACATAGGCGTAAAATATCAATTCAGCTAAAAGTGCCCTCATGCGAAGGGGGCTGTGAGTTCTACCTTTCGGAGGAGAGGGGAAATTTTCCCGTGGCTAGGAAGGGCCTGATTTGGCTGCCCGAGTCACCACCCGGGCCATTCGTCCCACTTCCTTGAAAGGACACAATTTTTTCACCGGTCTTATTAAGGCTTCCAAAGAAAAGACACTGCAAGAGAAACTGCCCTTATTAAATTCATCCGAAAACTGATTACTTTCACTTTTCCTTTCTTACAGGAATTAAAACTGACGTCGATACTGGTCGGTTTCGACGCCCTGCACGACGAACCAAACCAGTTTTACATTTGCTTGACAGAGAAGGCACAGGAAACTATTCTAGAAATGTTAGAAGAAATGAAACTTGAACAACAACGGCGTCTGGAAAACGCGCTAGAAAAAACACCGAGAGCATGGACTTCACTTGGAAGCGAAAATGAAGTGGACTTATTCACTATCAAGGATAGCCGGCCATATGTAAGATATATTTATAGTGAAGAGGGATGCTGTCTCTTAGAACACTTCGCGAAAGTAGTTTTGCAGTCTAGTAGGGGTTATGCTAGCAGTCTCATAAGAATTGATCGCTCCAATTTTTTTTCAAATTTCCTAACGATAAAGCTTTGAAACGGATAGAAATAAGTCAGAAAAGCTCCGTATAAAATCGCTAGGTCTGCATGACGTCAGCTTTTTTGTCGTATCTCTTTCCGTTCCAAAGTAGCAGATATGATCGGAAAAAATGAAACGATCGGCACTGGTGCTTACTTTTACCTTGATACTGTTAGTCAATCTAACAAGAAAGTTTAGCATACGTGCGGGGATTTTTGGAGAATTTGAACGACGTTCTTCGCATTGTTGCTAAAATTCGTCGTTTTAAAACCGGTGATTATTCATTGTTAAAAATCATTAGTATCTTTGCGACAAGAACGGCAGGCGAGATTAGGTCTAACAAAGAGTCTAAAAACATCAGTGCCCCCCGAGGGCGGATGTTGAGGCGCTTACTGCCGTATGTACGGCGGACACCCCACGTTACAAACCGCTTGAGTATCGCACACCGTAAATTTTGAAAATGGTGTTTTCTAAGTTGCGTTCAGTTAAGAACGGATGCGGATCCGTGCGGATCCGTGCGGGAGCGTACGGAAGGTACTGTACGGGAAGCTTCAATTCGCGGCGTTTACAAGGCTGTGACTCTATGTGTTATGAAAAATTTCTCGTGCGAGTTGGATTTCTTTGACAGTTGGTTCTTGCTTCGAGATCATTATTTTAGCAACGAACTCAGACCGACATATTTCTCAACAAAAATATGCACGAACCAAACAAGTGTTTGCAAAACACGAACTTCATTCACAAGGTAAACACAAGACGTCAGAGCGAGATCAGCTTTAACTTT
>Ga0058701_10002681_pt1 | contig 13647 bp, 8 predicted proteins | sample AgamicOrMae_FD_97039 | JGI IMG/M metagenome (GOLD analysis project Ga0058701, IMG submission 97039) | Agave microbial communities from Guanajuato, Mexico - Or.Ma.e | ecosystem: Host-associated > Plants > Phyllosphere > Phylloplane/Leaf | place: Guanajuato, Mexico | collected 2012-06-04 | reverse complement strand
CCATTTTCTACACTTCCATAAGAGCCAATGCATTTCCCGCATTTTTGCGATTAAATACCGTAAAAACGGGACGGTCAATTGTTTTCTTACTTCGCCATTCGATAGGTTCACCGGCCACAAAAGTCACGCCCCTGCTTCCATGTATTTCTTATGGAAGCAAGGGTCATGACTTTTGCGGCCCACTGTACGTACATTTATTCTGAACCTTTTCTAAAAATTTCAAGTCTTTATGTAATTTTGGCCTACCACGCTGGACCCATCTTAAAGGAGTAAAACAATTTTTCTTCGACCAATTTACATTAAAAAAAAAACATTAAAGGCGTGGTGATAGAAGTTTTGACCAGCGCTAAGCTCGGTCTTTAATTTTCTAATTTTAGCCTACCACGCTGGACCTACCTTAAAGGAATAATACAACTTTTCTTCAACCAATTTACATTTTTTTCTTTAAAAAAAAAAAACAACATTAAAGGCGTGGTGATAGAAGTTTTGTCAGCGCTAAGCTCGGTCTTTAATTTTCTTAAAAATGCAAAAAAAAAAACCTAGCCGCTTGCGAAACTGTACTTTCCACGTTTCCGCGGCGGCGGGCCATCATACACCTGCAATGCCGCCCCGCCGAGTAGGTTATTAGTGTCGAATGCCAGCAAGGCAATAGTAGCAGCGCGATTGGCCAGCCGGGCGGCGTTTGACCCATTTGCGGGGCTTGGCCATCCGGACGGACGGAAGGACGCGCATTATGCAACTGGAACTCGTCCTGTGCTGTGATACCCGTTCGAATGGTGCAGTACCGTTTCCTGACCTTGGTTCGAAGCTCGCGCGCGCCGCGCCGCGCCGACCGCGAATTCCAGTACCTGTTGCCATGGCATGGCACGCCCGCCTGCCGCCTCGCCTCGCCGCTCTCCCGCGGAGCGCGGAGCTGCCAGTGGCCAGCCCCACCTCTCGCTGCCACCCGCCCGATCACTCCCGGTCCCACCCGATCTCTACATACCAGTCGCTGCGCGCGGCAGCGGCAAGTCCGCGGCCTGCATCCTGTCCAATCCTCGCGCTGCACTGCTTCCGAACGAGGTCGCAGTCATGCTTTGTTGAGGCTTAATTTTTTAAAACGGTAAAAAACACGGTAATTAGTTTCTGGCAAGTGATTACTGTTAAGAGATAAGGATTTCACCCTGTTTTCTGAACGGAAAGAATGAGCGGAATGACAGCGGAGCAAGGCACTTGGCAGGTTATCTAACCTAGTGTTACGCTATGTATACGTACGTTTTGGCTGTGAAACTAAAGCGGGGATAATACGTATTTTGCTTATTTTTCAAGATAGGCCTATGTTCAGCCATAGCATTCGAAAGGTCTCCATCTATGTGGCTGAACTTAGGCCTAGCTTGAAAAATACCTAAAATCCACTCTACCCCCGTTTTAGCTTCATACTCAAAACAGGTATAGCATTCTCCAAAACGGGGGGATTGTTTATACTGTGTTGGATGGCCAAATCGCAAAGTTTGGAAAAGCCGCCATTTTCATCCTGGGTTAAAAAGAATTCCAGTTTTTTAGCCCACGTGATAGAAAGTGAAAATAAGTGTGTAGCTCCAGAAAAGAAAACGAAAATTCGCATTTTCAAGCCTTATTCCAACCGTGACGTGTGGAAAAAATGTCAAAGCGGGTTTTATTTGTTGTTTTCGGGAATGTACTGTCATAGACAGAAGAAAACGTCTCCCCCCCCCTGTGACCACCTGGACATCGGTGCGTTGCGGTTGCCAACCTTAGCTCAGAATCAGAGAGGTGATTAACATTTCTGTAAAAACTACCCGCAATAAACATATCTATCTATCTCTATCTATCTAGCTGATGCCGAGCTGAGATAGGCAACCGCAATGCACCGATGTCTAGGTGGTTTCGGGGGGGGGGTATTTTCTGTCTATAATAGTACTTCGGCCCAGATAAATTTGAAAAAAAATATGCGTAAATAATCAACGGATAAACAAGGACATGAAAAATTCAAGAACAAACACGACGGCAAAACACCTGTAAGACAGAGTCTAGATTTGCGTTTTTGTATTGCGTACCGTTTTGAGTACAGGTACTTCATCGAGGTACGTCTTTACTTTTTATCGCGTTCACGTTCAAACGGAATACAACAGAAACGACTGTAATATCTTTTTATATTTAAAAAAAATGTTGGAAACCGCTTCCTTGTCCGCACTAAAAAAGTCAAATGTAGCCATATCACGTTTTTCTCCGGGACAAGGAAATCGTGTGTCGTGATTGAAACTTAAACGAGCGTTTTAATGCCAAAGAAACTGGCATTTTAATGCCAAGCAAAGTTTGGTTATACTGAACGTTTGTGAAGTAGAGTTTGCGTGATCGCGTGCGTGAGAGCGGTTCTGGTCGTATGAGAGCACGGAAAAAGGACGTTTGTATTAAACTCCTGTGCCTTTCCATACTTCTCGGTCAAGTTTGGATTAGATCGAGATATGTATGGTGGATGTACTAGACGTGGCCGAGTGCGCTCACGGCCGCTTGGATTGTGATATCTTTGCGGGCGACCGAAGCTCGCAGATGCATCGCGGAGGCCGTGAAAAGAATCTCTTGGTGATGTCATGCTGCCGCTCCGCTTGTCATTTGTCTTTGACGTATAGTAATTGGATCACTATTTTAATGAGTGCCGTCAAATATTATTCCATCTGAGACTCTGCTTTTTACGTCATCATGAATGTTAATTTGCGGAAAAATCGGAGGCTATCTGGTCGTGCATACTTGATCAAAAACTTAAAAACTTGGCTAACCTCAGTATAATTCGTAGCTCTTTTTTTTCGAAAAAAAATCTGACTTTGTACTGCGCCAAAAGCTTAATAATATGGAGTGAAAAATGTATTCCCTGTAAAAATACATTTCGACTGCAATTTTAAGGCTTGGTTATCTTTCCCCTCGGCTGTCTTGCAGTCCTGAAATCTACAATAAAATCCGGGACGGAGAGTACTCCCCTTGTAAGATATTTCATTAACAATTCATAATTTCGAAATGAATCAGTCAGTACCGTTTTTTGTGCGAAGGCAAGGGTAGCTGTTATAAGCGCCAAAACCCACAAGCGCCAACGCCGCAATCGCCAATCCGTAACCGCCAAACGAGAAAAGTCGCAAACGCCAAAGGTCTTAACCGCAATACTAACATTACTTAACCTAACCTATACAAACTTTGGCGTTCGCGACTTTTCTCGTTTGGCGGTTACGGACTGGCGCTTGCGGCGTTGACGCTTGTGGTTTTTGGCGCTATCGAATGTCCCCCCCCCCCGAAGGCAACGCATTCAACGTTAAAGCATCGGATGTTGTTCCTTGTGCCGCCCCCGTTGACGTTCGTCCTAATTGCAAAGTACCCATGCGCTGAACTTGATCAACACTGTTGCGGAGAACGTTACTCTGCTCTCACGGCCGTATCAGACACGCCACGATAATTCGAGCACGAGCAACAGCTCCTTGTGCAGGAATCCATGACTGCAAGTGAAGATCCAAGTGACCTTGCATCAAATATGACCTACGCCTTTCCAGGAATCTCCAAGCGCACTTACTTCTCGGTGTTAAGCTGAAGCCGTCTTGATATCACGAACAAATGGGTAGCAAATTATGCATTTTTGTGTTTTCACACTTGGGCTTTAAAGTGAACGGAGTATTTTCTGCACTAGGGGGAAACAAAAACGCGATCTCCTTACAATGTTTAATACATATCGACATTCAATATGTGTTAAATATCTCCCAAACAATACCTATAAAATATCTATGTGTAATATTAGGTCTCCCAACAATATTTTCTTGATATTTATTACATATATAAAAAATAAAAGATGATATTTATAAAATATTGGAGTGTGACATTAGATCTTCGCACATTGTCTAGTAAATATTTATTACATATATAAATAAAATATGATATTTATAAATAAAAAATATGATATTTATAAATATTATTTTTCTGTGTGGGCTAGAAAATGCGAAGTTACTTTAACAAGTGCAACGATTGTCTAACTACAGACACAAAAAGTATGGTCTTGAATTTATTCACAGTTGACCTGTGCGTTCAATTACTAATTTATCAAAGTAACGGTTCTCTGTGGAAACGGCATCAAAATTCTACAAATTACGATTCGTCTGTTCGAAGTTTTTTTTCCGAATTGTCAGCGGTATTTCACGGGCCAGTTGATAAATTGACCCCCCGGCGTCGCGACGTCACTCGCTTATCGCTTTGCGGTTTATCGCCAAACGCTTTAGCAAAGTCGCCGTTAATTGCCGGCCTTTTCAAAAGCTTTGTTTCCGAATTGATAGAAAGAAAATTGCTCGCCAACATCACCTCGATCGCAAATTTCAAAATTGGCTTTTCATACGTCGTGCTTTCCAACTTTTGTCACCAAGCATCTGACCGCATTTTGGCCGTGAGGAGGCTTAGCGCTGTAAAAAGGAGACCAGTCTGTTTTAGGGAGTTCTTACCTGTTAAGAGTGTCAAAATAAAACGGGGGTAGTATTTTGATTATCTTTTTCAAGACTTACCCATGTTCAGCCGCATGATTCATAAGGTCTAGGCATGATGGTCTAGGCGGGAGCTTTCCATGGTGTGTCTGCACAGGAAAAACAATACCCCCGTTTTGGGGAATGCCACACTTGTTTTTGGTATGAAACGAAAAAGGTGGTAGTGCGTATTTTGGTGATTTTTCAACGTAGACCTATGTTCAGCCACATCAATGGAAAGCTCTCGCCGAGACCTTTCGAATGATATGTCTGAACATAGGCTTATCTAGAAAAATAACCAAAATATGTACCACTCCCGTTTTGGTTTCACACCCAATGACATTATGACATTCCCCGAAACGGGATTTTGTTTACTGCGCACTGTGTGAACGTAGGTCTATCTTGAAAAATAATGAATGTACGTACTATCCCCGTTTTAGTTACCCGAAGCAGGTAGAACGCCTTGAAACAAACATGTAAAAGCTCATTGAAACTGGTGTTTCGTTTTTACTTAGGCATTGAGCTTGTTGCCTTGGTTTTTGGTACTTAAGCTCTGTTAGGGTACCTTGTGACTCGCTTCGCTCGGTTGGTTACGAAAAACAAAACTCGTGTGGGAAAGTCAACGTTTCAGATAGTGTGTGGAACTCTCTCTGACGGCGCGCCGTGTGTCATGCGGGGAGGGAATGGCTATGCGGAAACGGCTGAGTTGATGAGATGCTCTTAAACGGCTGTTAAACGGCTGGCCGAGGCCGGGCCGGGCCGGGCCGAGGCTGGGCCGTGGAAGGGCCGGCGCCGTGCCGCCATCGGGGAGATGCAACCGAGTCTCGCGGCTGCGAAACGGCGAAACGGCCTCCAGGAAGTTAGACGGCTTGCCAAGACGAACCGCAGGGCCACAATGGCCAGTGTGCGATATCGCTCCTCGCTTCCTACGTCCCCGCCCCTCGACAACCACTAACCCCCCCCATTAACCTACAGTTACAGCTATGTTTTAGGTAGTCCCATACCTGTTTTAGACGGCGAAACAGGGAATAAGAGCCGAATTTATGATTACGCGGAAAAAATAGCAGTGGCAGCTAACGCGTTAATTGATATATCAGCAGGTGGTACCATCAGTGGCACAGGTATTGCTCCCTCTCATTTTTTCATATCTTCATGACTTGGAAACGGAAAGAGATACAACAAAAGAGCACGAACTTAAGTATTTGCTATATCTATCGACTTTAAAGTGTTCTTATTTTTGTCGTATCTCTTTCCGTTTTCGAGTTAGAGAGGTTTGAAACATATGAGAGGGAGCAATAGTTTTGCCACTGTTAGTACTAATTAATTCTATATCAGCCGTCGCTAACGTTTTATCAGCCGTTTTTAACGTTAGCTGTAGCTTTTAATAAGTAATGGCTACGAATTGAGCAAATTTGTCTGTTTAGCAGCAGTTGCTAGCATTTTAGCAGGTGCGTACATTTAACGTCCGCAATGACTTAAAAAGTTAGCAATATCCTTTTGTTCCTATACAGACTACAACCGTATAGTTGAAATAACATTTATTTTTCGCCTTTACTATTTTCTTGTCACCACCACAATTTTTCAGTAACTGTAACCGAATAAAAATTGCAGTCTTAAAATCGTAATTTCGACGCCGTCATTTTTTTGCGTGATTCCTGAGCTCCAAAAACGTAGACACATCTAAATATTAGGAAATAAATAAGAAGTGTTCGACGAAATGTCTTCCTGTCCTTACTCTTGACAAGAGCTATTTTCTTTGGAAGTTCAATCAATGAAATATTCGATTAAGGAAGCCCTCGGAATTCGACGTGATAAAGCTATTTTTTATTAACCGCCTGCTAATTTGTCGAGAGGAAAGTTTCGCTTAAGCACAAAATGACGGGCTGTGAATTTATTCTCACGCGCGCGGTTCGTCGAGGCGAAGACACTGAGAGGAGGAGCGGGATCACACACAAGGAAACGTCCGAGAAAATGAGAGTGAGAACTGAGGAAAATGCAGGAACAGCGATGTTAGAGTTGTCCTTGTCTGTTAACGGGACCCTCGTAGCACTGGACGGCGGCGACGGCGCGCATATTTCAACGATCAGTCTCTTAGACTGTCTGTTAGACTAATACAACATCCTTAGCTACATTAGCAGAGTTGAAAATTAGCGTCGTTTGCATGCGCCATGTCTTCTGACCCGTACTTTGTTCATCGCAAGTACGCTATACGCTACAAAAATCAGAAACGTAAAAATTACGCAGAAAGAAAATTTATTGTGACGGATAGCTGAGATCAATCTTTCTGGGCGCTCACAATTAGGTTAACCCAAGCCTGATGCCTTACTGCGACAGTCATATGAAATATCCGTCTTCACGAATGCTCATTACAGTCTAATCTTTGAATTCCATACCGTGGTATCATGCCATAACCTACTTTTTGGGCTCGACGTAGATGCCTGGGTATAGAAGAGAGGGTGCAAAACTATGGGTGCCGCCATCTTGTTTCCGAAGTTTCTGCGTAAGCTACAATGCATTTGACGGTCCCATCAGAAACTGAATGGCTGCCCAATGCCTCGTCTCTAGTATATTCAGGCCTCTAGCTTGATGTTGCTTCTGAAAAGTTATTTCATTCATTATTATTGTTGCGACTTAAGAATTCATCTTCAGCCAGTCGGGTCAAGTGTTAACTATCGGTCCTCCGGATGTGACGTTTAAATGTACCTAAAGAACGAGGGTGTCGTTTTTTTTTAAAGGTTGGCAATGCTAACAATAGCTTATCTTCTGTTTCAGGTTGGTAGAGTGCGTGCAAAAAGCGCTACCGCGACTTTCTCGGAGAAAGTATAACTTTTGGTAAGTCGCGGAGTCGAGGACTCAGCCAGCCACATTCTCAGTTTCAAAAAAATTGGATTCGTCTTGTAATGATTAACAATTATTTATCGCGTTTTGAGAACTGAAATCTTCAAGTAAACGTTGGGATTTTTGAGAATGGTATATCGTTATCTCGAGATACACTCACCTAGCTCGGCCTAACCTATTGTTGCCAAGCAACCTCTTACCGATTATGACATCCAGTTTTGCGATTGCGTCAGAGAAGCAAGACACTGGGTACCTAAAGTGGTACCAGCTTTTCCCCATTGTTCGTCTGCTAATTAGCCCGAATGCCGTTATCGCTCAATCCCCCATGAATTTGGTTGGATACGCAAATTTTTATGATGAATTCGTTAAAACGACTTGACCGGCGTTCAAGTCTCCATTTCATCGCTTCTAGGTCACGTATTCCATCGGTTTTTCGCGGTAATTTTCCGCATTTAATTCGCGTAAACGCGTAAACCGTAAAACTGCTGACACACTAGTCCAAATAGCCGATGCTATCGTAGCCCACATATCTTAATGCGATCGTGTAATGGCAACTTAGTCACCTGGTTATCGCTTTAAGCCGATGTCATCTGTCAGACGTTGTTGTGTTGTTTCCAGGATAAAAAGATGTTTGCAGGCAGATAGAGTAATTGTTCAAATAAGGTACAACTATTTTACGGTTACAGTACATGTATTGTTATTCTTATCGCTCACAAAAGTGATCCTGAAAGAACCAAGCCCAATTTATCTCAAATTTTTAGTAGAAACCTGACCCTGGGTTCCTAATCAACCTAACCTAACTTAGGTGAGCTACCCACCCAAGTGTAAGCGTTTTAAGCTTACTTAACGATATTTAGGTCACGTTTCACGTTGGGTGAAATTTATGGAGAACCGCGGCAAATTATTAGGTCATTTAAATTAGGTCTAAGGGAAATCTAAACGTTGGTTTGGTTTATACGTTAGTCAATGAATGTTTCTACGAGTTCAGTCGCGCGGGAGAGCTTAGGCAATGCAAGAAACATATAAAATGGCTGAAGCGATCGGATTCCCTTTTTTTCCCCATTTCAACAAAATACTCTTTAGCAACAGACTATTTTTTCGTGATCTTCGGAGCAAAGTTCCTAGCGGCTTCGTCACCGCCGAAGACACTCAAGCTTGACTGTAATAAACTCCAGTATTTGCCTAACAGTTGAAACAATTAAATGCTACCGGGAGAACAAACAGAAAGGAATTGTTTCTCAAGCAAAAACAGAAAAAAAACGCGTTGATTGATTCCTTGAGGCGGACGGTTACACCGAAGAAAGCGTCAGGAACGCCGGTGGAAGTGTCAAAACAAATACAATTAAAAAAATTTTAAAAAAACAATCCATATGAAGGAAAAAAGTGATTGCAGTCTTCGCTCTTCCATATCACCGTAATATGTTATCTGAACCCAATGCGTGAATGCATAGCTGCGTTTCATGGAATTATGGTGCTTTTTACTTTGGGAAGGTTCGATCAGCAGCTAAACTGAACAGAATGCAGCAAAATCAGTGCACCTACCTTTAAAACTTTGAAGAGGGGGGCTGTTGGTAATTTTTTGAGAAATCTTGAATATAATGCATTTTTAAAGCTGTTTTTAAATCTTTTTGTTTAAAATGATTTTTAAATTTTCCATTTTTTTGAAAAGTAGGATTCCTGGCCTTAGGGTTTTGGTTTTTGATTCCACGGTATATTCGAAGGGAATCTTCGCGTCCAGTCAAGATCAGCGGTCTCAAAAGTGACTGTCCGCTTTGTGAAAGGTAGCGTTTTTCCACCGCGTGTTTCACCTCGGTTCACAGTAAAAATATAAACAAAACCCCCTTTTTGGGGAACGCCATACCTGTTTTGGGTATGGAACTAAAGCGAGGGTAGTGAGTATTATGGTAATTTTTCAACGTAGACCTATGTTGAGCCACACCAATGGAAAGCTCTCGCCGAGACCTTTTGAATGATATGGCTGAACATAGGCCTACCTTGAAAAATAACCAAAATACGTACCATCCGCCCCGTTTTGGTTTCACATCCAAAACAGGTATAGCATTCCCCGAAACGGAGTTTTGTTGTTACTGTGTTTTACCCTGGTTTAATGTTTTTATGAAAACATGTCACGAACCTGCACTAAATCGCACCGTAAAGCGATTTTAGTTCTCATTGCTGTTAATGAATTTTTAATTGAAGTATTTCGCAATAATGCAAAATGATGTAATGTCTTTCGGGGGCAATGGCGTAGTTCCAGATGATAGCATAATTAACCATACGATGACGAATGCCGCGGGAGCTTGTTCTGAGCGGAGCAAACATTCCAATAAAAGCAGACAATAATCGGGAAGTGCTTGGTCTTCCCAGAGGACACGAGAAAGTGGACTGGTTTCGGAAATCAGCGGGGTTTTTGAGTGGATGAATGCGGCAGTGACGCGGGCGATGTAATAAGCAATCAGAGGGTCAGACAGGTTATATGTGATCGTTGGTAATAGCTCGAGAGAGAAAGAAGGAAAGGAAAAAGGGGAGAGCGACGAAGAGACGTGGTTGACAAATCTACTCGCCTCCCCGCCCCTTATCCGCCCGCTGCTCGGTTGTGCTTATTTTAGTTCGAAGTGGCTATTCGCACGCCTGCCCCATATAAAATGTACGAAGTGGTTATTCGCCCACCTGCCCCATGTCAGGTTGGGTTCCGTGCGTTCAAGTCACCTCCCGTTTAAAATGCATACGGTTTACGTGCGTTCAAGTTTCCCTATTTTTGCAATGACTTGTGAATAGCCACGACTTAGTTTTAATGACAAAGCTGTAGCTTTTAAACGTTAGAAACTTGGTATCTAAAACGGCCTTTAAATTTTGAATGTTGCCTTTTCTTTTCGTGTTCTATACCTTCGGTCATAGAGTAGGAGTGGGGCTCGGTCGTTCTACTCGACCTTGCGTCTTAAGGTGGAACACAAGGTGGAATCCATTTTTAAAATGGAATGTGTGAGGCGGAAGTTTTGTTGGTCCGCTGGACCCAAGGGGGCAGGCGTATGCATGCAACGGACCGAAAACTGATAACGAAAACGTCTAATTAACGTTTTTCGGAATCAAGGAATCAACTCGGAAATTCTAGGAAATTAATGCAACGGTACCCAGGAATCACGTTATTCTTAAAAATGGAAATGCATGAGCCGGCTTGTGCATTGTTTTCGCGCGGTCCAATTGAGGTAGCTGGAAGATCGTGGTGGGTTCAAACAGCACGTGTTACCCAAAATGTCGCTAAGGGATTACTAGTAAACCAATAAATTTTTGGTAAGGTTTTAGCAAGTCCTTGATCAGCCGTACGTTGAAGTCCCCAGTCAAAACTCCAAGCAAACTAGAACTTGAAGACTCGCAAGGAAATGCTCGTCATAGTCAACGTAGCATATAGCGAATATCGCATACACTTTATTCTAAATTAATTTAACGAGAGCCGAAGGCATTTGCTTCAATAGAAAACATTTCGAGGACTGGAACAAAACAATAATTTTTGGACACTCTAAATTTGAATCAGTGAGAGTCTCTGAGACTCAGTGAAAATTCACGAAATTTGTCAAATAGCACCGCTGAAAAAAATCAGTGGTTCTATATTGACGAGTTCAGTGAATTTTCAGAGACTACTGATTCAAATTTCGAGTGTAGTTCAATTTGAGTAGTATGTTGGCTTCACCGCTTTGTTGAACGTCGTAATTATTCGCAGCTTCAAGCCAGCCAACTGTATCGTTGCAGAGGTACTCGGTTACAGGGTACGGCACAATCGACAAAGGGCGCCTAAGTTCATGCCCGATTAGGGCGAAGAAGTCCCTTCCGAATAACGTCATCATGTATTGTTCGCAAGATGCATGTTACATCTTGATCTTCTCACTTCACGCAACGCCGCAACGGAAGGTGGCAGGCTGTGAATGCGACGCTGCAAGGCGTAAGGGAAGTGTCCTTAATAATGGAACACTTCCCCATTGTTTTTATCCGCGCGTTTTCCCAGCATTCGCGCGATTTTTGCCGCAAAGACGTTTCTGCGCTACTGACCCACCATCTCTAGCCGACGATTAAATTCATGCAAACTTTATACTCCGTTTCAAATCAGTTATCTTTATTTCTCAGGGATCCCTAATCTTTGAAAGAAATCTTCTTTAATGAAGTGGTAGTCGAGGGAAATATCCACACGAAATAGTGTGGAGGTGACAGGCACGGAAATGCTCTTGTATTAGACGAGGAGTTTCACCAGCAGACTTGCATTCGACTGAACCCTCTCGCGGCTCAAAGTCCCCTGCTTTTAATCGCGTTTAGTGAGTTAAGCCCTTTATACTTATCTCTACAAATTTTGTCGCTTGAACACGAATTTATTGACATAAGCCAGGTAATATCTTAGATAAGGACCTTGTATCATTAATGGCTTTTGGGAGAAACCTCGAGATCAAATGCACCGGTGTTGACTCATCTAAGGTTGTGGCGCCAGTTACCAGGATGAGTTCAGGTGTTCCAGTCTTTTTTTTTGTGAAATCCTATTTTCTTAGCTCTCGTGTTCAGCTACGCTGTACAGTAACTCGCTGAAAGTATTGGTATTAGAGGGCGCGTCTGGACGCTAAACGATATGCGTTTTCCGACTGTGTTATTGATGCTTTCGGCTTATAATTAAACTAAAATCCTGATTTAGGGTTCGTCGATGTAGAAATAAACTTTTCACACCTGTTGTTATGAAGATGTTTTTTTTTGCCATATTATGTATGCGCCGCCTTGACGAGCACGCATGTATATTTAGGGGAATTTTGACGCACGCCGAGAAAGCGTTTATGTCCTTCAAATAGGAGTAAGCGTGCACATACGCACTGTTTTTCTTTTTTTTTGTTTTGTTTTTTTGAAGTAGAACCATCGTACTAAACTGATGTCTTGTGTCAAGAGAAGCATATTTCCTCGCGAGCCGTGAACCCGCGGTTCTTTATTCGGCAACATTCTCTTCAAAATATTCACCCTCAATCTTCTTTTTTTTCCGATTTCCCACCATTTTTCCGTACCACTGTGTCGCTGAAGAGGCCCTTATCAGTTCCGGCTAAACTACGCAGCATAAATATTGTTTCCTGCCGGGTGAATATACTCACGTCCCGGATAAATGGGTTAAACAAGTGAATGGCATGACTCGGCAAATAGTTGTGACAGCACTCACCTGACACACTCCTATGCGACCTCCGCCTGATTGTCTCCTGACACTCGTATCCGGCCCGGCCCGGCCAGCTGACTGCCACTTGACAGACTTAACGGCGGCGTCTTTGCGTCTGTTATTCAAATGCCTTACAAATTATCAATTTTAAAGTATTATCAGCCTGTTTTGTTCCACCTTTCGCTGCGAAGACAATTGGGGCACGGAGAGAACCACAAACCCAACCTAGGCTAACCTAAACGGTTGCCAAGCTGTATGCCGCTTGAGTTTTTCTGCATGCTGCAGCTGATAAACAAGTGGAAGTGCAGGTAGACAGCGGAGCGGAGCGATACACAAGACAGGTGACGTTACCGCGACTAACCTAGCTTAACCTGAGATGTTCTGAGCTATGTCGCACATCATGAATGGTTCGACGAAGGGAGAACACACAGCCTATGTTTCCTGCTGATCGCACATTTCTGGGTGCTGACGCCGATTTTGCCTCTGAATGCAAATTATGCGAAGACTGCATATTTATTACACAAACTAATATTGCTTTGGACCATCGGGCACTAAATATCTCTATTGGTGACCCATACCATTTGATTTTAAAGGTAACCTCACAAGAAGTTTAAGGAACAGTCTCGTCTAGAGGTTTTCCTTCGATAGGGCTTGTTCACAGGAATAGCGGAAACACCGGCTCAGGCATAAACATGTGGTTTACCCTATCCTGAACGAGCTTAGAGGCAAGAATGAGTTACCTGACAAATACTTTTTCATTAACCCACTACCGCCCAGCGATGCTATTCGGAACCAGAATATCTTTTTTAGGATCTTTTCAGTTTAGTATTCTCACAATTTAAAACATATCACCTCTCTAGAAACCTGAAATTTCATAATTTAGGCATTTCCTAAAGCTTAAATTTGCTTACTTTAGTGTAAAAAATCGTTCCAATTTCTTTGAAGAACTATCGGGGTAAAAACGCAGGGTGCGAATATTTTAACCCACGTAAACCCTGAAACACGAGAAAGAGGAAGAAATCGCCCCAACTTTTCAGGATGCTGATGAATCTCTTTTCGCGCGGAAACTAACCTTCTACCGCTTTAGCCTTTTTATTAAAATTTAGTCTTGCATCATTATTATAATGAATCGCAATACAACCAAGTTGTTCT
>Ga0058701_10002680_pt1 | contig 13648 bp, 9 predicted proteins | sample AgamicOrMae_FD_97039 | JGI IMG/M metagenome (GOLD analysis project Ga0058701, IMG submission 97039) | Agave microbial communities from Guanajuato, Mexico - Or.Ma.e | ecosystem: Host-associated > Plants > Phyllosphere > Phylloplane/Leaf | place: Guanajuato, Mexico | collected 2012-06-04 | reverse complement strand
TTTGACCCTATTTTGAAACTGCAGGCCGAACAGCTCATTTGTATATGTTTCGTATGCTTCTACTTCATTTGCGGGGCCAAACTCTATCTACAGCATCTAAAAAGATTTAATTTTTTTTAAAAACTTTTGATATTGCTAGATTTTTCAACACTGACCCTATTTTTGAAATTGCCGTGAAATCATCAATGTTCGAACAGAGAAGTCTTTACGACGATCAATTTTCACTTTCGAAAACTATTTAAATATCTTAGCAAGCAACGCTTAATTAACTTGATATTCCTTCCGGCAAACGTCGTAGGCGTGTTTCCCTTAATTTAGAAAATACCCCCTGTCACAATACTAAAACACACTCTTGTCCTCTTTTACGCTTTGATCTAATCATTTCGAGTTTTATCTTTCGTTGTGCCGGAAATAACTTAGCTCGTAAACGACCTGAGAAGTTGAAGGCTCCAAAAAAGAGAAGAAATTTGGTCCAATTATAGGCGGGCGACTCGCAGCATCTTGACATCCGGTGAGGCCCTTCGTTTGACGCAGTGCGTCCCTAGGGGACTTGGGAGTCCGTGGCGGAGCGTTCCATCTCTAGCAATGCGTCCCTCGCAACCGAAAGCGCAGCCCGACGCAGTCCCCATGCCACCGAGTCATCGCTGCACCTGCCGCCCCCAATTAGACACCGACCAAATTAACTTATGCTTGGATTCAAAACCGGTTTATTAGTATGTTGACTTCACTTTTTTTTCAATTCATATCCACTTGAAAGGATATCGTAGTCGAGTAAGCTACTGCCTTACCCTTAACCCATAACAGCCCAAAGTATTTGGAGTGAAATTTAGCTTAAGAAAGTCGACGGATTTCCCCATTCAATTACGCAATTTTAAGCTTTGGAAAATGCCTAAATTATTAAATTTCACGTTTTAAGAGGGGTGATATTTTTTTAATTTTGACAATACTGAACTAAAAAGATGCTCTAAAATCTTTTTTCTGTTTCCGAACGGCATCGCTGAGCGGTAGTGTTTTTTATTATTATTATTATTTTAATTTAAAAAAATTGTCACAAAGGAGGAAAGATTACGACTGTAGTAGTGAGGAATTCGCTTGGAGTGGTTAAATTATCGAGTTCCGAGGCTTGTTCAAAAACGATTAATGCTCTAAATCATATTTGGGAGCTGGAGAACTCACAAAGAGCGTAGATGTTAACGTGTCTCCGAACTCTTCAACTCTTCTGGATGGACGATGAAAAACTGATACATATTTATTAGTGGAGCAAACATAGGCATACTTTGTCAAAACTAAAACGGTAAACAAACCGAACCTTGATGAGCCTGTCTTTGCCGATCCGAACCCAGCATACAACATACCGTCGTAAAAAACCCAACATACCAAACCTGAACCTGTCTTCTCCAATTTCAACATAGCCGAATATTTACCCTCTACCGCCCAGCAATGCCGTTTGGAAACAGGAAAAAAATCTTGTAAAGGATCTTTTTAGTCTAGTATTGTCACATTTTAAAAAATATCACCCCTCTGGAAACATGAAATTTAATAATTTGGGCATTTTTCAAAGCTTTAAGTTGCGTAATTTAATGGGCAAAATCCTTCGCATTTTTCTTAAGCTAAATTTCACTCCAAATACTTTGGGCTGTCATGGGTTAACAAGTGTAACCTATAACCAACCGGACTCAACCTAATCTTACTATGAACATAGCCCCGCCTAACCCCATTTCACGTACTTTTACTGGAAAGTCCTTATAACATCTATACGAACAATCCACTACGTGTATAAAAAGAGTAATATTCTTGTAGGGAACACCATCGTGCTGCGTTTCGTTGTCTTTTATACATGTATTTTCCCAATTCTCGGCTCTTACATTGTTAGATTCTGGCTTTGTTGACTGATAAGTACCGGTGAGCCGAACGATATCGTTGGTAACCTGTTTGCTGGGTCCGCAGTCCGCGCTGGTGGTCAAGCGTGTAACTTGATACGCGCATAAGAACAAAAGGTCCACGCATCTGACGTGTGTCCCGATGCCTGAAGTGCGCTGCCGAGAGACAAAAACAACACATGGCAGCTAGCTGAAGAATTCCTGGAAACAACGCAAAAATCTGCCGGTTCTCAGAAGCGAGAGTGGGGCGGGTCGAAAGAGGGCCAAGGGCCCTTGCGTAGGACCTCTGAGCTGCGTAGGACCTTTGCCTAGGCATACATAACAGTGACTAACTGCGGCTGAAGGGACGACATAAAAACATTGGCTAATTCGTCACGCCTCTAGCTGAAGAGGCACCCCAGAGCCGGAAACATAAAGATGTCCTTCTGACAGCGTCCTGCGCAAACCCTCTTCTATGTTTACAATATTTACTTAATAAACTTCAGATTATTTGTTCTGAGGTGTACAGTGCTTGTGAAATTCAACTATAATTGTTCTTTTTTTTAAAAAAAAGAAGAAAAATGGAGAGATTTTGGAGGATCCTCTCGGAGTTCGCAGAAAAAAAAGTATAATTCATAACCGTTATGAAATTTTACGTTACCTTGCCTAACCTACTTTCCCAATGTAAAATCCAACCATGTTAGGATAGGTTGTCACTCACTGGTAGATGATCTTGACTTACCCTACATTACAAGAACTCCCGATAAAGTGAGGAAGAAAATCTTCCTTTACCGAGAGTGATGGTACGGTGGTTAGCCCACGCACCTCTAATTCGGGAGGCCCGGGTTCGATTCTCGCCCGAGGCCGGCCACCTTGGGAAGGTTTTAAGTGGTTTTTCTGCCCCCTCCAGGTGAATACCGGGGTGGTACTTCTCTAAATCGGCCACGCCGTATACCTTCCTCCTACCCATCCTTCGCCTTCATCTCGCTCTTCATCTATTATTCCCCTGTTCGCCTCACAGTCGCTAACAACCTCGCCGTTCCATAGCGACTATAAAGAACCAGAGGAAAAAAAATCTTCCTTTACATAAAAAAGAAAAAAAAACAGGAATAATTAGTCGTTGCCCCTTATTAGTTACACTATTTCCTCTTTTAGAAGAAAATAGAACAAAAATTTCATTAAAAATGTTAAGTACAGAACCATTATAGGCCTATATTATACTCAGAATTTTGTACCGCGAACAAAATTATTTTAAATATATATTTGTGGTTGGTTTTATGGTGTAGTTTTAATTCCAAAGAGATAGTACGGAGGGTGGAGCAACGGTCTGACGTTGACGAATACGTGCGTTAGGAAACTCGCCAAGTGGCCGCACATTTGTCATCGTTCGGCGAGCAGAAGCTGCGAAGCGGGGCTGCAGAGCGAGCAACGGGCCTAGGCGGGCCCAGGAGGGCCCAGGCGGGCCCAGGCGGGCCCAGGAGGGCCCAGCGAGCCCAGCGGACTCATTCCTGCCAAGCGCAAAGCCCGAGGCAGCGGCCGCGCCGACTGGAAATGGCCAATGCGAGTCTCTCTCAACATAGAGTTTCCCAATTGATTGAGTAGTACTCTTCAATATTCACTCTTTTGAAACAGGGTACTTCATTATGAGTATCATTTACGTAGGCGAGAGGGACATATCAGCGTTCAAAAGGTACTCGGCAGTGACAATAACTAACGCGTTAGTTGATGTAGCAACAATAGCTAACATTTTGCAGCTATTGCTTAGCGTTAGCCGTAGCTGCTAAAAAGTTAGCAATAAGGGTTGCGAAAACCTGATTGTCAGCTTATACCATCAATCTAGTAGACAAAGGCTACTCCGTTAGCAATGACTGCTGACAGCTGTAGCAGTAGGTACTAAGGGGGGCATTCGATAGCGCCAAAAACCACAAGCGCCAACGCCGCAAGCACCAGTCCGTAACCGCCAAACGAGAAAAGTCGCAAACGCCAAAGTTCGTATAGGTTAGGTTAGGCTAAGTTAGGTTAGGTTAGTATTGCGGTTAAGACCTTTGGCGTTTGTGACTTTTCTCGTTTGGCGGTTACGGATGGGCGCTTGCGGCGTTGGCGCTTGTGGTTTTTGGCGCTTATGACAGCTACCCGCTACTAACTTAGTATTTGCAATATCAACGCTAACGCGTTTGCTGCCAACTGATGTCAAGCTGAAGTTGTGTCGGTGCTGTTACCATTCTGGTTGAAGTTCTCAGGCGCAGGCGAGTAAAAGTCGTATTTAATTTGACGCCGTGTTTGTCAACCGATAGTTTTAGTCGAGGCTGAAGGAGAGAAGGAAATCCAGGGTGGAACCATGCCGCGTCGGTCGCACCCGCACGGCATCGCGTCGTCATGGCCGCTATTCGCACCCCTCCCCCCTTCTAGCCCTACCTCTTGCCCCCCTCCCCCATGCACCCCCCGGGGGGTGGGGGTGCTCTAGACGCAATTCTTGTCTTCAGTAACGCCAGGCTGCGCTCCACGCCGCACCAGGCAAACCCACCGGCTCAGGTTTCCTCGCCACCGCGGCCGCAGCAGGTCTCTGTACAGTCGGAACCAAAAGTTTAGGGGCTTAGATTTTAATCGCCTTGCCTCCAATTTCTTGCTTCTCTTAGTAGAATATATTTGAAGTTGTTATATTTGAAGGTGGCTGTCAGTCAATTGACCCAACGCCGCCGCATGCACGGTCGGCTGCCTTCAAACTTTGCTGCCGTAACAAGGGGAAATATTGAACGCAATTCAAGCTGGTGATAAGTGGGTGGTGCATTTTCACGCGAAAAACCGTCTCGTATCGCAGTGCGTTCCGAGCATTCCATGCGACAGACCTCTTCACAGCGGGTAAGACCTTAGCATGCGTCCTTGTAGTTTCAAGACAGCTCTCTTTTCGGGGTATCTTCTCGAGGGAGCCCGACTTACCAGACAAGACTCTGTAACTGACCAACTTTTAAAAGGCCCGCCTATAACGAGACCAGCCTCGCGGAATTCGAGTCGAATTTTATGGTAGTAAAATGTGAGCACGACCTTGTTGATGATCTCGAGTCGGAATACTAAAGGTACCCCATCCCTTACTCATTCAACTGATTGTGAGTCCTCAAAATTGCGTAGGTTTTCATAAGAAACCTACCTTAGTGACTCCTTCCTCTCATTATGAGTAAAACTCGCTTGAGATGGTGTATTGTTGTCGAGATCTTGTAAAGAGATATCTGGAAACTTGTAGATTAGATGGCATGGTTTTAAATACTGCCATGAGGCGATGGTTGAACTGCTCTCCGAATCGCGATTTTCACCTGTCGTTTGTTTCAAAACTTTAAAAAAGGGAGTTTGTGTTATTTCATATATATTCAAACTTCAGAGAAATTCCCTCTGTATAAATGAAGCGAGAGGTAGCTGCATAAGAAAGGGAGAAAATATCACCCGAAACTTTTGAAAAATGTCTAAAACTTACCTTTTAAGAGACTATGTTCTAGTGGGGAGAGGAAAACAATGTCATTGCCGTGTCGTTGTGATAAGCCCCTTGGCCAATTTTGGACAAAATCCAAGCTACGTCAGTCAAATTCTCCTCACGGATTTTTTTTTCGGCAACAAAATTAGGGACAACACATAAATTTTTTGTTGCTGCAACCAAAAATTTTGCTGTAGCAACCAAATGTTTTGTTGATAGAACTAAACATGTTGTTAAACAAATATTTTTGTTATCCCTTTTTTAACAAATGATTTTGTTGGTATAAAAAAACCTTTTATACCGTGGCTGTGTGTGAGAAGACCTGGAAAATCCTTTCTTTATTTTACATGTATTCGATGTTCTGAGTGAGAATTTGACCAAGTTAGAGCTGGGGTCTTGAGCTCATTAAATTCCGTCGATAAGAAGCCGTTATTTTTGACTTTTTATTAGGTGTTAAAATAAGGGGTCATCCATAAAAATTACGTCATTTTTCTAAGTTGGGAAAGTGAGAGAGGAACTGTGAAGACGACGACAGCTTTCTCGTCAGTAAAATGCCCGGAAGGTATGGGATATAAATTAGGGGACAGAGAGAAGAATTGAGATTTGCTCTTGATGTCTTGTCATCCATGTTTCCAGGTTTATAGAGGTGTGTCACTATTAAGTGTATTGGTGGTTAATTGAGTTTTTATTACCTGCGCAATATTCACTGTTGGTGTCTTTAATCATCCGGTTTTCTACCAGGAGTAAAAATTGTTAGCATCGCAGGCCAAGGTACTTGCGTTCCGGACTTTTTCTGAGCGGTCTCCTGCGGTGTTGACGTTGATGTATCTTGAGTACAGTACTTAACACGCACCTACGAATGTACAGCAAAGCGAGATGCAACATGTCACACAGTAAGAAAACATAGATCGATTCAAGGGTCAACATATCGCTGGAAATCTGTACCGAATGTCACGATCCCAAGGATATCAGACGGGTATTAGAGGTATAATAAACGGATATCAAGATAAAATTGACCTTTGAATTATATCGGGCAGATTTCGGCGGAATATTAAAAAATATCAGATGAATACACCTAAATATTTGCCAGATATCAGTGAACAGGGGTCAAAAAGAAAAAAACTTGAAAAATTGCTGAAAACGGCCTTGTTTTGACCGAATCCAACAATCAAGGATATCAACCGGATATCAAGGCCTTTTTTACACCGGATATCATGAGCTGTTACCCGTTGGATCGATTCAATTACTTTTTCGCGAGGATGAAATAGATTTTTGAGTGTGCTAAGAAGCTCTTTTAGTGAGAGGCGCTTTTCTCGAGCGAGCGCCAACTGCGTAGTAGGCTATGCCGCGCCGGGAAGGCCGCGTCACGTAATTTATTGGGGGCCCCCCGGTCCCCTGGCCCTCCGTGCGCGTCGGCGGCGGCAGCGGTGGCGGCGGCGGCGCTGCCAGCAGCTGCTGGCTTGTGTGAGACGGCCTCTTGGGAACACGTCGGCGCGCTGCGGCGGCAGCGCGGCACGGCGCCCGAGGCAGGCAGCCGTGCTCGTGGTGGAACCGCCACACCGCAGCAGTTCGTGGTCGCGTTTAGATGGGGCGGTGGAGAGGGGCGGGGAAACGAGGGGCGGTGCACGCAGGGCGGGGAGGCCCCGACCCGCGACCCGTCTGTCCATGGCCTGCCCGTCCGTTGCGTTGGGCCCCGAACGAGCGCCTCCTCCCAACGCAGGCGTAATTAGCGATGTGATCCTGGAATTTCGGGGTGCTTGGAGTTCCTCGGCAAAACTTGACTGTTATAGTTTGTTCTTATACACATAATAAAATTTAACTATAGGAGACAGAAAACAGAAATTAAATAAAAATGCATCTAGGCAAGCGAGAAGGGGTGGCAACTCATGATATCCGGTGTACAAAACGCCTTGATATTCGGTAGGTATCCTTGATATCCGGCTGTCAGATTCGCACGAAACACTGCTGTTTTTAGCAATTTTTCAAGCTTTTTACTCTCTGACCACTGTCTACTGATATCTGGCTAATACGAAGGTCCAGCACATATCTTTTAATATTCTGCTGAAATCTGTTAAATATTCAGTTGAAACTTGACAAATTTTCTCTTGATATCCGGCTGATATCCTTGATATCCTGATATCCGGTGTACAGCAACGTGTTACCCCTTGCGAGAAGTTGTAACTTACATGACTAGGGAAGTTAGAGAAAGTTTTAATCATTGATTTTAGATTAACTGGTCCAATAAAATGACATACTTGAGCACAAGAGGTCCTTGTTCGCCGCCTAGTTCGAAAAAACCTCTGCTAACTGCTCTGAAGTTATTAACTAATCTTGCCATTTTAGGAAAATACAACCGTCATAGTGTATTCTTAATTTTCATTCCACACGTGTGGTAACTCATCTTCCATAGAGAAATATTAAGTTCAGAATTGAAAAATGGAGATCTGTCGACTCCACCACGACTAAAGGTAATTGTTTCCGACTTTTTTTTTTGTGGTTTCAAGTCTATCTTATTTAGGAATGCTATTTGATGCGTTCGCGCATTGGATGCAGACGCACAAAAACAGTTCTGAAAGAAGAAAAAAAGCAAGTCAATTGAAGACTTTCATAGCTGATAACTATTTTAAAAATTAGCCCCTTCTGGTTGCTATCGTATGGGCTACTAAAGAATGATCCTGACAGGGAATGAATAAATATTTATACCTAAATTAGAGACAGCCTATTGAATAAAATGCGTAAAGAAAACTAAATCTATTAAGTTTAAGGTTTACCATACGATAGTCACTGAAACATTATTTGATCTGAAAACATGGGTGTTGTGTTAAAATAGTTTTGTTTTTGCTGTAAAGTGTAAAGCGCGTAGGGTTTCCGGAGGAATTACACTTTCGTGTGTTGAGAGCGCTGCCGCCGGCTGAAGCCGCGTGTTGCCCAGCCGACATGGCGCTCGCGCCGCCGCTACGCATCGCCTGCTCCTCTCTGCTGCTTGAACTGCTGCCTCTCTTTACGGCAGGTACATTCGTCTCGACGGTGCTCCCTGAAATTATACCCCCCCCCGGAAACTCCCGCGAACCTGATTTCGATCAGATCGAAAATACCGTGATGATAAGTGATGTATAACACCTCGCGGCGCTTTCATCCTACCTCGAAAATTAAAAGAAAATAGAGGACGAGGTGCAGGATCAAAATCCAAGGAGGCCCGAAGTTGTCCGACCTTTGAGGAGGTTTCTCGCTTCTCTAACGCAAAGGAAAATGTTGTAGCAGTGCTTGCTACAAGTTTCCGATCGCACTTATCCACGTATCAGTGTTTTGACATTGTCTTTTAGTTAAGGTGGTTAATAAAAATCTCTAATTGCGCTTTTAGACGGAAAGTCCCTGAACAGAGACTGTCGGAAGGACTGCTTTCTCAGACTTATCGTAGAACGACTTTTGCACTGTAACATCTAGTAAAAGTGGAGTATAGGTTACAAAAGGCTGCCTTGCTTGAAAAGCTCTTGATTTTCGTCTAACTTAACCATAATCAACAGAGGCTTCATCGCTACATACACGCTTAGCAAGCCCCAGTGACCCAGGTGCTACTGGGAATTTCAGTGCCGTGGCACTGGTCATTCAGTGAAGTTTAACTGATTTCCAGTAAATTTTCACTGGTTTCCGGTGGAATTTCACTGAATTTCTAGTGTGATTACACTGAATTTTCCAGTGCGTTGCACCTGGGTCACTGGATAACCAGTGACCTGTCTCTGGTTCTTGCTAAGAGTACTGACTTACCGTGACAACAATTATCGTACTTAGCACCAGTTACTAGAGGGAGTAATAATCAAGATAAATAAATTATCTTGTGATTAAATCTCTTTTTCACGATAAGTAGTTGGATCGTCCATATTTAATGGGGAGTAAGCTCTGTACCTTAAGTTCCTTCTGGTTTTCTCTGGTTCCCTCTGGTGAATTGTTAATCGGCGTATTCTGCGGCGTGTGTTGGTCTTTTGAGCAGACCAGCCACAGCTGGTGGCCACCACACCGCGGGACGGCGGCGGCGGCGCCGGCTGGCGCAGGTGGCCTTCCAACGCTCGGGGGAGGAGGAGAGAGACGTGTATGGTACTCAAGACTTAGACGCCCGGCGGCAGAGGGGCCGGGCTGCGAGGCGCGCCGTCGTCGTGGACGTTTTGGCAGCGCAGCCGGAGAGGAAAGAAGGGTGCACCGATCATATTCCTCGGCACCCGGCGGCCGGCACTCGGCGGCCCCGCCGCCCGCCGCGGCGCGGTACCTGGCCAGCATTCCTCACGAGCCCGTTTCCGGCGGGCGAGGAGCGCCCGCAGCTCGGCGCCTCGGGATCGTGATTAGAGTTGCACTCTGGAAATGCGACGTTATCACGTGACCTGCACAGGTGTCTCCAACGAGGTCACGCAAGGACAGCGCTGATGACAAAGAGCACTTGAATCGAATCGATTTCGCGCGGAAAAGCGCGACTGTTACCAAGGGCCTGTCTACAAGTGCCTCCAAGGGAACACTCCATCTCACGCGAAGCTTTAACGACAGACCTAGACTGGCCACAAAGATGGACATACTTTACGATGGCTTCTCAACCTCCGTATTGTTCTTCCTGCATATTCAGAGCAATATTTCACACTAATAAAAATTGTATTCCTCGCAACACTTCTTGATATTGGTAGCGAATGGAGAACGTTATGCGAGTAACTTGGCTTTAAAGTGACTAAAATAATCCATATTTTGGATTTGAGAGCACTGTTTGAACTTTCTCGAGACTTTTGGGAGATTTCTATCCGGTTGGTAATTTTGTAACGAAAGCTGAGCTTACTACTTTTTTCACAACACACTAAAGATTCAAAGACGTGATGCAGGATCAATTAAGTTTTAAAAACTCCGCAGAACATTTTTCTTCTTGAATCACCTTTTTTGGAAACACTTCAACATCTGGAAAAAAAAAATTAAATAAGTCCAACCTCGCATTGTTTAACATTTGCCAAGCCGTTTTGAAAAGCTCGAGAATCTCGGGACTTGTAGAGCAGGGAGAACTGATTTCTGATTCCCCAGATCATTCCTAGGGAAAGTCTCGGAAATCCCTGTTCAAAACAACTTTGATAACCGTATACGACTTATACCTCTTCTCTGCGTTGATAAAGATTTGACGCTTTAAGGATTTCTCAATAAATAATGCAGTGATGTATGTGTCCAGAACCAGTCCTTTTCAGAGCACTTCTCTGTTGGAGTTCCTCAGCCGAATAACAGATAACCTCTGCGCGCTTACGTCGTCGCGGCGCCTGACTAAGCCACTCCGAGACAATTCTTATAACTCATCTGGAAGATAATGAGTTTTCAAACAGTGGTCACCATATAGGCACGTCGGCGCATTGTCTACGTGCCTCACCCGCAGCGGGCCCCGCGAGGCCCGGCCCCGGCCCCAGGCCTGGCCCTGGGGCGTCGAAAACATCCTTTGTGTTCGGAGGAAAGCCAACAGTTGCGCCCCTCTGGCCCCTCCGGCTCCTCTGGGCCGGGCCCCTCCGGCTCTTCGGGTCTCCAGGCCTCCGGCCTCTCCGGGCGGCCCCGGGTCAGGGGCTCCCGATGGCGAGGCGAGGCGGGCCAGGCGGAGAGATGAGCTGGTCCCTCGGGATCCCTGCAATGCGGTGGCGGGCGGCCGGGCCGACGCGATGGCGCGCGGCGGCGGCTGCGAGGTCGCGGCACGGGTACTCTCGTCATGAGCCCGAGGCGGGCGACTCGCGTCGGCTTTTTTACTTTTCGTCGACCAAGCAAAAATGCTTTTCCACTCGGGACGGTTGTGATGATGGAGCAGTCCGTCTAGTTTATCACGATAAAATCATTTATAAGCACACTTTCATTTGTGTTCTTTATCATCTTTTTTTTCGAAAAGAAATCTTTTTTGTTGGCTGGAAATTGTTTTGGTTGACCAATACTTCCATTTTTTTTTGGGGGGGGGGACTCTGTGAAAAAATTGATTTTGGAAAAGAGTAGAAGACGAAAAGAGTGTGTGGCGCACGTGTTTCTTGTTATACAGCAGAAAAGTCAGACGGACAGCAAATTTGATGAACTGCGATGGCCACAAGCATTAACCGTTGTTGCGAGTGGCGTTTTCCATAACTGTCAAGTTGCTGCGCGTCGCAAAACGGCCTACTTTTCTGTCGCTACAAAAATGTTTAGTATTCGATCAATTAGCGTCTTGATGGGTCGAAATTGTTGACGGAGGTCTAATGTGCAGTTTCCATCCTTCAAAACGCAAATTGGCCGAACAATAAAAATGTTCGTGCCGCGACCGAAAAAGACTTTATTTGACTCAAGCTGTGACGCGCAGCATCTTGACGGTTACTGAAACGCCAGTTCGATGGTTACGAAAAGCACCCCTGGCAACAAGTCGGTTAATACTTGTGGCCATCGAACGGGCTTTTAAGAGGAAGACGAATAATCCCCTCGTGTCGTGGTAAATGCCCGGGAAAAAATGGTTTTGTGACGGCAACAAAATTAGGGACAACCAAGAATTTTTTTGTTGCTACAACCAAAAATTTTGCTGCAGCAACCAAACGTTTTGTTGATAGAACTAAACATTTTGTTGTAACAAAATATTTTTGCTTTCCCTATTTTAACAAATGATTTTGTTGGTATGACAAAACCTTTTATTCCGTGTGGTTGCGGGACGCCGAGTCCACTCAACGGTATCCGGACACCTCAAAAGACATTACTTTTGCTGTCTATATTAGGAGTATCGAAACGCGAGATCAAACTCAGCCGTTTTGTAGTAATATACTGCAAATTTGAAAAAAAAAGCATTTTCCCTCTCAGGGTTCACCTTTGTAAAAGCCGAGCGAAGGGTTAGCAATCTAACCTCAGTTAACTTTACCTTAGGTCGCCAAGCACTGAGCTTTTATTGATGGTCTTTGGCGTCATTTAGCATAGTCTAGCTGAAATGTAATCTCTTGTGAGTCAAGTGATTGACTTTCTAGAAATTAGACCAGAAATTAGACGGGTAAAATATTTTCGTTGCATTTCAGTTAATTTCATTTTATTGACGTCATTAACAGAAATCAGCGTTATATTAGTCTGATTAAGGCAACTCTGCGTGTCTCCTGCTACATAGACGTTCGAGAAAGCTAAACGTAAATCTGTGTTTTAAAACTTTGACTTTTAAACAAATTGTATAGAGTCGAAAATATGAAGAAAAGGTGGGTTAACAGAATAACCCACTACCGCCCAGCGATGCCGTTCGGAAACAGAAAAATTTTAGAGGATCTTTTCAGTTCAGTATTGTCACACCTTAAAAAGTATCAGCCCTCTGGAAACCTAAAATTTAATAATTTAGGCAATTTTCAAAGCTTAAAATTTCGTTTAATTTCTTAAAATTAACGTGGAAAATCTTTCAAATTTCTCTTAAGCTGGATTTTACTCCAAATACTTTGGGCTGTTGTGGGATAAACGCGGTTCTTATCAGGCCAGCTTCAAAAAATGAGCACTTGTCCAAGATAATCTTGAGACCGTCCTCATTCGGAACGCAGCCTCGAAAAAAAAAATAAAAAGAGGAACGGGGAAAATGAAGTCATCCCGGGCTCTCTTTTCCATCTGTTTCTTGGTCCGCCCGTCCGCTCCCGGTCCGCTGCCGCTCCCCGTGCGTCCGCTCCCAGCCCAACATCATCTTCCACTCGTCGGCATCCGCCGGCATCCGCCGATAATCGCGCCAGCGTCTGCTCTAATGAGGGTCTTTGGAAAGGCGTCGCCCCTCCTCACCATCCCCCCCCCCTTTCTGCTGAAAATCGCATTTGGCAGCGGCCGCCCTGCCTGCAGCGCCCGCGTCCGCCCGACAAGACGCGGCCCGGCCGGAGCCCGACGCCTCGCGAAGGCCAGGCCTCGCGAAGCCGACTCTGCGTTATATCAAACCTCCCGCGCTTTCTTCCCGCCGAAGCTCCTCTTTCCAACTCTCCTTCGGATTAAAGAATTGTATCAACCCCCCCCCCCTGAAACTCACGCTAAATACCCTCGGTTTAGTGCACCTGTTTGGATGTTATAGCGATGTATAAAACATTTGCTGAAATAAAGAAAACTCCCTAAAGATTCCTTTAAAGAGATTATCTCGGGGGGCATTCGATAGCGCCAAAAACCATAAGCGCCAACGCCGCCAGCGCCAGTCCGTAACTGCCAAACGAGAAAAGTCGCAAACGCCAAAGTTCGTATAGGTTAGGTTAGGTCGAGTTAGGTTAAGTTAGGTTAGTCTAAGTTAGGTTAAGTTAGGTTAGGTAAGGTTAGTATTGCGGTTAAGAATTTTGGCGTTTGCGACTTTTCTCGTTTGGCGGTTACGGATTGGCGCTTG
>Ga0058701_10002679_pt1 | contig 13649 bp, 8 predicted proteins | sample AgamicOrMae_FD_97039 | JGI IMG/M metagenome (GOLD analysis project Ga0058701, IMG submission 97039) | Agave microbial communities from Guanajuato, Mexico - Or.Ma.e | ecosystem: Host-associated > Plants > Phyllosphere > Phylloplane/Leaf | place: Guanajuato, Mexico | collected 2012-06-04 | reverse complement strand
TTTCATTTTCAGTTCTTGTTGCCTGTCTCAATTACTAAATGAAAAGTAAATAAGGGCCTAGTATTACCATTCGAAAGTGTTTTTTCACAATTAAAATAATAAAAAAAAACGTGAACATTTATGTTTGCCAAGGCAAAAACACCCTTGAAATGATAGTTGGGATTCAGTACCTGATTGTTTTTATTATTATTATTTCTTTTTATACAGCGGTTGCACTTTTCTGAGGCATTTCATGGCGCAAAATTCAAATATTTTCCGGAGTAGGTTACGAGCTTAAGAGCGTTTTCTTTGTTTTGCAGATAATGTTTAACAGTGTAGGAAAACTTGAAAAGAAAAACGAAACGCTAGCCAAAATAATGCTGAAAGTTTGTTTTTGTGATATTGCTTTATTTGCAATATTTTGAGCAGAATAAGTTCGGTTTTGGGTGACTTTTAATACCGGTACAAAAGAACAGCCTTATTTTTAAAAAAATCTTCTCATGCAAGTCGTCAATATCTTTAAACATAAGTTCAATAGAGACGCTTACGTCCAGCAACCCGATTAGGCTTTTTTACCGGAGCCGAAGTTTTCATTGAGGGTTGAGGGGGTGATAGGTGTCCTTTGAGACATGATATTTATTATTCAATGATACGTTAATAACGGGACCAAGAATCGCAAGTTTCAGTGTCAGCGGTTTATAAGGGCACAATCTCATATCAGTGTTTTAAGTCACGTTACAAATGACAAACTAGAGACGGCGCCACAGTTCCCGTAAGCTGTCAGGGGCATGCTTGGACGCACAACAGCGATTATGGTCCGCCACGAATGAGCTTTTCGCCGCCTCTTTTGATTTTTCCTTCTCTTGTCACTTGGACTGCGCGTTTAAACACACAGTTTTATGGGCGTTAGGAGCCCTTCCACTTCAACTTGTGATAACACTGCGCAACAGTTGGGGTCGAAATGTTTGTTCCGCATGCATCGTGGAATTACTTTGCACTACTTTTCTGATATTTCTTCGAATAGACTGTCCTATTGACACTGCAGTCGATATCACCGAATCGCGAAAGGACTACTGATAGAAAATGAGCCTTCGAGCTGACATTCTACTACTTTTTGTCACCGCTTAATGGAAATATGTCTGTTCCGGAATCACTCGTCTCACATAGATTTTGGATACAAACGTTTTTCTTAGATAGGCGAATCTATCTGAACAACTAACTAAAGCCCGCGGCATGCCTCATCAAACATCAGACTACATCTTACACAGGGCTACCGAAAATAGACATGTTTTCATCAATGCGATACACTCGAAGAGGCCCGATGTTGCTTGGAGACCCACTTCCAACAAAACCTACTATGGATCAATCGCATTACTTAAACGCCTATCAAAACAAACCAAAACACTTAGCACAGATCTAGTCATAGTATTGGCCCAAAAAATGCACATTGTAATGTCTATATTTAAACCTTGGTCAACTTACAGCTACCTAATGGTGTACCAACGCGAGCAAAAAAATACGGACGTTATCATTCCTTAGTTAACTGATTTCTTCGACCACCAGGATTTGCATCGAAAACTCAATTAAGTTGCAAACAACACTGCCCAAACAATTACGGTCCCAAAAGCATTCTCTCGTAGAACCTGCCCGAAAAAAACTGCATTTTCTTCCACCAGCATTTCCGGATGCATAAATAGACTCGCAGCTGGGGGACCCCAGCTGAGAAGGACAGCGACGCAATAGAAGTCCGCCAGCCAAAAAGAAGCCGCCCTCCTGGGCACAGCCTCGGCGCAGCCTGGGATACAGTTCGTCTTCTAAATAGTCAATTTAGGTGACAACTACGAACGCTAATCGTCCCCTTAACTCAGTTTCGGTGCCATTAACACACCACAACCTTAAATCCGAACGTAAATACTTATCTAACAAAATGTCCACGCACGCAAATACAACCGACATTCAGGAGGGCCAAAGGCATCCCGGTACAGATTAATGGGGACGTCTAAAATTTACGGGATGTATACAATTAGTTCTGATTTTTCCTACAGGTGGTTATAAAGCCGGGGGATGTCTTAGGACTTACGTGCAAGAAAGATTTTGAGAATAGGGACAACGGTCCCTTCAACGAATAAATGCACGATTTAAATCGACAAGGGTGTTGGAAAATTCGTGTTTTTTATTTTTATTTTCCTTCTTTATTTCCTTACTCGCGATTGTGAAGCTGTTGGGTACCATAGAACCTGATGAGGGTCATTGTGCGACGAGATTTCCAAAACAGGAAGAAGAAGCCGTCAACAGAGTAATTTTTACAAGCTAAGACAGAAGTATGGGGAGTCAGGCTTGGTCGCTGTTCGGTTAGGACAAGTGCCTTGTGCCTCGCTTTGATGTCACTCCGCTCGGCTAAGCATCGAAAAGTGGTAACAATTGAAATCCCTCAAAAGTGCACCGTTAACCTTACGTTTGAATTGAACTTTGTGTTTATGTTGATATCACCAATATTTTCACTCACTGCTTTCTTCAGCAGCACCAAGTCATGTCTCAACAAAATGTGGCATACGAACGACACATAAACTGATAAATACCCCGGGGTTACGAGCCGCTGACCTTGTCACTTCTATATCATTTTTCATCATCTGAAAACTACTTTTTCCGTTGCCGTGGCGACGTTTCTTTCGGCGATGTCGTTTGTTTACATTTCCGAAGATGCTTTCTTTGGAAATATCAATCACTTTTGTGGCTCGCATAATGGATCCGAGCGGGGACACTCGCGCGCAGCAAGGGCTAGTCAAGAGTCAGACACAACGCACTATTGTTTCGTTACAGAGCATGCTAGCATTATTGATTGTTCACTTGTCATGCTGAGGTGGTGTCACTAAGGTTATAGCTACCAACTACTGCTGAGACACCTAATTTCACCCACAGACGGATTGGGTATCATAAGATTCCGTGTAACGGGCAGGCATAATCACCAATTCAGCAGAGGAGCATTCAAACGTCAAGAAATTTACAAGATGCTAAACAGTCGCCGTTGTGATACCTGTTTGTCTAACACCAGTCAGTGCAAAAAGGAATGTGTTTAGCATAGATTTAATACGAAGGGGGAAAAAAAAGCGCTCTGCTCCTATGGGTCAAGTGAGTTACAGTGGCAGGAAGTCTCCGTCGTACAAATCATGACCTTGGATTTTTAAAGAATTTCAAGATATAGTTTCTGACATTACCGATACTCAGTTCTTTACAAATTTGAAAGACAACGCCAACGTTTTAACAAAATTCTTCATTCTTTCTGACACATATGGGGAAAAGTTTCCGTTTGAAACTCGCTGAAGAAATTTATGACCAAGACGATAAGATTTAGGTTCTTTGGTATAGTCTTCAATCTCTTCCCGGCGCAAGGGATGAACAATAATATTAGAACAAAGTGTGGTTTATAAGGAATAATATTGCTATTGATAGATGTAATAACAGCCATATGAAAGCAAAGGCTACGTGAGAGCTTTCAATTGATATGTCATTAATACGATCGCTCTAGAAAACTAACCACATGTTTACCTATACCCATACTATTTATGAACCCACATTAAACCTATTGGCTGTTCACATCTCTTAAAAATCTAAGACACGACAATAATTTAATCCTACTAAATATACCCTCTATGAAAGGCAATCCGTAATTTTTACTAATGTAAAATTTTTTGATTCATCTAAGAATTCCAATTGGTGTTGAAACCCCATTCCGCAACATTATCAGCCAAACAATCCTTCCAATCTTTAGGGATATAAATTTTAAAGCATTCCTAGAGTGATCTTAAGTTGTAAGCTTACGCAAAAAGCCACTACTGGATCCCTCACATTATCGATTATTGAACAGTACGCATTTCCCCCCATACTGCTAAATGAATGAACGGTCACGCTTACATCGGTGTACCCTTTCCTTACGAGCGTAACGCAATTAAAAGATAGTCGCAATCTCACGGATGTATGTATGCTCCTATCAGAGCAGGTAATTATCTTTATAAACACGGCGTAAATTACTCATTAAGTGGAGTAGAGCTAATCTCGCGGCTTTATGGTACCGTTCATTATCAGAAATAGATTGTCAAACATCTCTGGATCAGCTGCAGGGGGTACGAGTTTAGACTGCTCCGTGTCACGAAGGTGTCAAGGAGTGCACATAAGCTCACATCACATGTGATGTGAATGTTGAGCGAATGTTTGTATGCATTCGCTCATACTAGATGGGTAGCCTGTCCCATAGATTTCGGCCCCGATACTTTCGATGCGATAACTTCATCACACCGCGAAAACAAGCGTGACCTGCTGAGAGGTCGCAAGTGTCCTTCCTACAGACGACGGGAATCGGCCAGAGCACTTCGGTATCACACGACTACATCTAAGTGGCGTCAGCGGACTTCTTTTGGTCTCGGAGGATCCATGAGCTCTGAGGACCGCGACTTCAGTGACTCCATTGAACAGAGGACGACGAGGACCTCAGATCGGCGAACTGAGGTCCTGGAGATAATGACGATGATGATGGTGTTCGGGACGTCCGCTTCATGTCGTGCAGTCCCTGTAATCTGATCATCACTTCATCGGCATTCTCCTGCCGTCAACTTTTGAGCGTCGCGGAGGCAGGGTGACAGCTGTGTATTGTCAATCCCGTACGCGGTAAGCGTCGGTAATGACGGGGCCGTTTTTACGTACCCTCTAGGTGTGCAATTTTACATTTGCTGATAGCCTTCCGGTTTAACACTTTCTCCAGCGGGTTAAGTTTTCCCTATTTCAATTGATTCTTCCAGGACCAATTGCAAATAATTAGTAAGCGACAAAAATATTTATTGTTTATGTATTTGAGGAAAACCTTTGCGAAGATAACTTACAATGAGTCTGAAGCGAAACGAATCGATTCCGTAAAACCAGCACGATTTTACCAAATAACGATTTTACTAATTTTGATCTACGTTCAAGGTGTATAATATTGGAAGGGTAAAAAAAGAAAAAAAAAATCTGCACAGTAAAAACAAAACATTCGTTTCAGGGTATACTATACCTTATCTGGATGTGAAACTGAAACGGGTATAGTAAGTATTATGGTTATTTTTAAAGATAGACCTATGTTCAGCGACATCATTTAAAAGCAGGTCTCGGCGAGATGTTTCCATTGATGTGGCTGAACGTAGGTCTATCTTGAAAAATAACCAAAATACGTACTACAACCGTCTTAGTTTCTCCCCCAGGACAGGCATACAACTCCCTGACACAGGGGTTTGGTTTTTACTGCGTGCTTCAAATTTTATGACATAAAACAAAAATGATCAAATTCTTGTAAGGCTTTGAGGTTGTGGTTCTTCCTTAAATCCAACACCTAAAGCTAGAGGAAATTTTCACCCTTCAGTTGATACTTGCATTTGCAGAGAATAGCCAATTGGAGTAAAATGAGTTCAGCTTTGAACTTAAGCTTTTCAAAAATATTTAAAGCTTTTATCAGGACTAAGTGGCAATAACTACGACAATCAAACTCCATCAGTTGACAAGGACGCTTTCCAAATTCTTGTCGATAAGGGACAGAGAACCCTCTACAACTTAGTCATACAAGTACTGAATTGATCATCAGCCTGAAGGTTGATTCAACTGAGCTTTGGAGACCGGCTTTTTGAATTGTCAACGTCAGTATGTGGGAACTTTTCACGCGCATGAAAAGTTCCGTTCAACTTCACGGCATCTATTGAACTTAACCAATGTTTTCCAACTGGGCAGTTGATGCTTCATGGGGTACTTGTTGAGGGCGGGGGACTAGGATTAGTACGGAATGTGTGATGTGGACAAACAAACTCGTGAGAACACAGAACATTCTTTTTATGTCCGTTGTCAGGTGGTCTGGGCTATCATCCCTCGATTGTGTTGAGCCCTTTCGTATGGTAATATCGGTATGCCCAAGCAGCTCAGAAACTGGGCAGCCATCCACGCATGACAGAACTCAACCGCCGTTGTGGCTATTCTTGCAGGAATTGGGAATTTCCGACTGTTGCCCGGTATTCTGATCGAATGGACCTCCAAAAGATAAGATAGTATCCTCTCATCGGCCCGAAATCTAATTTTATTACACTCTATTAAGATCAAAACAAACAGAACAAGATATTTGGTAATGGATCAAATGAGGACACGGGACTCTTGACAGGCGAATAGATGGAATCGAAATGTGGCTGAGGCGCCAGATAGGTGGGTGGTCTGTGTCAACGCCCTGGTACCACAAGCTTCGTCGACTGGGGGTTGCGCATCTTCTTTGTGTGATGACCCTGGCCGCTCCTTTCATCGCTCATGACAACCCCGTGACGCAGGTCTGATGTTCGGGGAAGAAATTCGATCGCTGGTCTTGTCTTTTTGAGCTAGGTTTGCCTGCCGCATTGACACATTCCATCATTAATTCTCCATTTTCTTTTCTTTTACAATACTTCAACTATCAGTAAAGACTGTCATCGACTTTAAAAATCAGCCCCAATTTTCAACTTTAGGCGGGAATATTTGACTCTATGGTTACATCAGCACTTGTAATAAGTTGCTGAATGTTGAGAAATTTCGCAGTGCAGATGCAACAGAAGTGCTCTAGAGTTCATCTTACAAATATCAGAGAGGCCGTTACAGTTTTTCAAGCCATTTTTCCAAAAGTATTCCCAGGAGTATCGTTTTATCTGTGGATCTTCTATAACTATGTGGGGCTACCGGTAAGGTCACAGATCCAGTCTTCTTTGTAAGAAAATCAAAGGTTGACATCGGCGAAACAATGAAGTCTCGTAACTTACAAAACACCGTACCGCAAAACTCAGGTCACATCGTGTGAACCTTTACCATTAAACGGGCACGTACTCGGCGCGCATCTCATCATGATCTTCCAGCAAGTTGGTCCACATCATCAAAGATATTTTTCCCGAGAAAGACAATTTCAACCCTTTCGTCAATCTCGCTGGACAATCGCGTGCCCATACATTAATCCGGTTGGTCCAGACCGGCCCATCTCCGCTGGGGCCATCTTCGGTAGGACGGGTGATGACCTCGGCATCCTACATAGTAATAACTTGGAGACTTTGTTGCTTGACCTGAGCTTAATTATTTTCTTTGTGGTGAGTGACCACAGAGTGGACTCTTACTCCCCGGGATCCTGGAGGGATGCTGGACGGGGATGCTGCGTAATTGGCGGTCAAGCAACTCCGTCGAACTGGCGCTATAAACCTATCGAAAAGGTTGACCTACTGGACACCAGGTCAACTTGTCGGTCGTAAACACCAAGGAGACGTGTACTGACACCGTGTGAAACGGATTATCATACGGGATAATTTTACTGTGTGCGTTCAACGACGAATGCAACATTCTGGAAGAGATTAGGCCTTCTTTGTCGACCAGCAATCTTCATCTCGGGACATTATGGACAGTCAACTGAAACTTAAACGGTCATGCAAATGAATCGTGTGAATATAGGACCTTACGGAAAAGCTGATGATAAAGAAAAACGGGCCATTAACTCTAGGCAGCATGCAACAGGGATCAACAGCAAATATTTCGTTTCGAAAGTTCGACCAAATTCCGTCTTTTGATAATTCACGAAACTGCTATGCACATTACGTCTTTTCTTGCAACGTAATTTAAATAAAACCTCTCCTACCCCCCCAAAAAAAAAGAAAACATTTCAGTTATGTCAACTTTTTATACTGTTTAAGGGTTAGACACCGCAACCCCAAATACCCCGTCCATTTGCTCAAGTCTGCTCGTGCTCTATTGATCTACGACACGTAGCAAATATCATTATCAAAAGACCGCATAGATAGCAGAGATGTTGGGTGCAGAAACAAAGGACGAGCACACCCCCTTCCTTTATATGATTGCATCCACAGAACGCCTTCATCATCCGATCCTAAGAGTAAAAAGGACATATATTTAATAAAAGATCCTACGGCCATCGCGCAGACATGCAAACTTGGGCTATTGTTTAAACAGGTACATCCGGTCAAGAGCTGGCTTTTCCTGGAAAATTTTTCCATCCACAAAAGCAGGGTATTGTTGTTTACTCGAAACCAGTTTCCCATTTTTGGTAAAACTACAATTTAACTGAGATGTTGAAAGGAAGACGGCTGTTGGGTCTAATTTGTTTTGGGCTGATCTTGAAAATCAATTTATCAACGTTACGTAACGCGAGCTTAACTCTCGGATATGTTCGGCGAAGGAGTTCACACCTGTTTCGACCTATCTGATGGATCGTGACAATCCTTGCGGCTGTTCGACGAGGTAAGAACTTCGGAGACCTGTACGCCCGAAGCCACATAGAAGGGCCTTTCACTGGGATGCTGGATTCCCCATCTCTTGAGTTCCACCTTTCGTCGTCGAACTGAGCGGAGGGAGAAAAGAATGAGACACAAGGCAATTGACGAAAACGGTCGCCGTACCTGATGCCGTTTATTCCTGACTAGTTCTGCGGCATCGAAGAGGATTGGTTTCATAATGATTAGAAAAACAAAGGAGCAGCGAAGAAGCCGCTGAGATTACGTTTGGATAAAATTATACAATACATATCGTTTTACGGTAGGTGCTAATAACAAAGGCACCCTCAGATGTTGACCAAAATCTTGACGATCACTTTTTGACCTATCGATGACAACCCGCTACTACAATTGTCTCAGGGGAATTCACCTGGGGTTTGCTTTGGCGTATTCAGAGGACGAATTTATTCACTAAGGAACGTCTTACTTGTCAGAGCTAGAGCAAATTTAAGGTGGGCCATTGTGGGTGAGATCGTCGTCGTGGTGGTTTAGGGTTGAATTCATGTTTTCCACTAGGCCTGAATCTGCTCTTCCGGGCTTGGGCCCGGTGGAAAAAATGGCTGAGATTTCTGGGTGGATTCTCTTCCGACTTTAGAGCTGCTAAAAAGTCGGACAATAGTGTCAGGGTGGGTTCATCCCTCATCCGCTGCCGAATTCGCAGATAAACAAAGCATAATTAGGTCAAGCAATGCAATCAGCACCAGCCAAGCCACCACCCTTCCGATCAATATGTTGACGGTCATCGTCACCCAGGTCTGCTTGTCCCGTTGTATAAACTATTGTTTGCAGCGCGCGCTCCGCGGCGTGGCGGGCTCCTCGTGGGAAACACGACTTGTTTTGTTCACCGACCAGAGCCGAGCGTTGCCGAGGGGTGCCGAGGGGTGGTTCGGTGGGTGTGAGTTCGCGCTTCGCTGCCGATTCGGGAGGGTGTCTGTCACGGGAAGAGTCATCACTAGAAGTGAAGTGCAACAGATTGAGGGACAGCGAATCGAGTGCTTTTTGGTCTAGATTGTTTGTTTATGGAAGCCGTAAGTGGAAGTGCATATGAATGTATATTGTTTAGGTGAACAGCCGTAATTGGTCTCGTATTCGTTATAATACACACAAAGGAAGATATCCAATCAAACATTCAACAAAACATTAGTTAATTTTGTAACCAAATTCAGGACACAATATTCTTCTCCGGTTGCTAGTAACTTTTGTTACTGTTTCTCCAAAAAGTTGAGAATTCTTATTATCGGTTCGGAACGTACGATACCGATAAAGATTCACCAAAGCAGACATGAAAGGGACAAGCAAATAGCTTTCACATCGAGAAACAGCGGAACACCAATTATGTGCAGATGTGAAAAGCTAAAAACTTAACACCCTTTACCTGCCGTGATTTTTTTTGTCATTCTCTTCTAATCTAGGATTACGATCATATTCAATGAATAAGAGAATCTTATTCGACTCTTAAACCTAAAACTAATGTATGCAATATTACCTTTTCTTGTTCATCACGGCTCCGCCGCTCCGATACCTGCAACAAAAACGACCGTATTGTTAACCTTCAGGCACGTAACCTCCCCTAACCTTGTAGACCCACGCGATCACGAGCTCCGCAAACCACCTCAAACTTTCTCGAGCACACGCCCCACTAGGCAAGCTCGTCTTCCAGCCAAGTGGTCAAGAAGAATATCCCATGGTCGGCGACTTCTGACACCCGAAACGCCCCCAGGGCACACGAACAACACCCTTACAGGACGCGTGTGTTTGTTGACGGTGAGGGTCCAACTAATTCGATGAGAGAGATATTCACCACACTACATTTGATCCCACAAACGTTCTGCATTTGCGGGTGAATATCTTCGGATGCTGTGAAAGAGATCTCTAAGAGCAATCTGTTTCGCCGCGGCCTGCTTCCAGTTGACAACGTCGATTAGAGGATCATTTACCCTAATGATTCCTCATCAGAGATTTTCGTGGGATAGCTGGCTCCGTAATACAATCAGACGGGACATGTTTTGACAACGTCATCAAAAAAGTCCCTGAAGACACCCTGCTGCTCTTAATAAAGGTTCCTCGGGTACAGCAAAATCAATTAATCCGATATCCGATCAGGGGAAAGCTTGATGTAGCCCAGAGGTGATTCCGTCTTAAGACGGGGACGCGACATAATCAATTCATACGTGCTCGTTAAGTAGCCTCCTTGAAGTTTTTGCATCAATTCGTGGCATTCCTTCACTGATGCGTCAAGATATGCGCAGATTCAGCAGATCCTCGAGAACTCGCATATTTTTGGGTTTTTAGGAAACATTGAAAAGTTACTTGTACACGGCGTCTGGATATTTGGGGCGTATCCTCTTTCAGATTTTTTTAAAAGATTCCTCGTAGTCAGTACACGGATTCTTCGTAATAGAGGCTTTAAAGGAAGTAGAACTCAAGCATAAGTATCAGGAGGATTTTTTTTCATTTTTTTTTTTCAAATTTGGAGAGAAACATTTATAGATTCTCAGTCGTGAGGGTTTTTTGCGCATTTCCGTGGTAAATTCTAAAACGGATATCCGTTACAAGAGTAAAGGGGTAACGTCGACCACCCCTTCAGCCAAAGTCGCTGTTTTACAAAAACGTCAACGACTGATATTGTATTCTTTAAAATGCGTCCACCTTAAAAGAACGGAACTAAGCTGAAACTAGCATTAACGAAAGGCTTTGTATTAATCGGCTACGGCTCGCAACCCACAGGCCGATTAGTTCCGCGGGGAGCGTTCGATCCGATATCGGCCGATTGACTGCGGATTTGATGTGTTTATCGGGCAAAAGTTCAGAGAGGGGTGGGAAAAAGGGTGTGGGGAAACTCTACTAAGATCGTTTTCCGCTTAAGAGAATGTGGAATGGCAAATAAACGTCGGTTTAAATTGAGGAGGACTTGATTGTCACCGGATTAAACAAACAGATCTTTTCTTCCCACACTGAATTAGCATTGGGCCAGAATAAATGAGTGGTCTGTGCGGGCTGTGATTACAAGTGACACGAGTCGCAAAGTACACACGGCATTTGCTCGCGTGCGGATGACCTCACATGGTGCTCCGAGGCATAGAGTTCTTCATAAAAAGTTCTCAGAGTCTCGAAAATGAGAAAAAATACACGTACACGTGTAAAACCAAAAGGCATTTTCTTACTGACAACAACCACGGAGAAATATTCTATACGACGTCTTGTGTTCCGCCTCTTGTCGCCACGCTAAGCGGAGCAACAGCGGAGCGAGGCAGAAAGCTATCAACTTATGGTAATCTAACTCAACGGTCGCCAAAACTGATGCCACTTCTCGGTAGCTGTGACCTGCCGCCGGTAAAAACTTTGGCGATAGCAAGGCCAGGCACTAGCCCTGTAACCTAACGTAGATTGTACTTTCCAGCTTGGTTGAATAAATCTTCATAATACAATGAAGAGCTGAACCAGGGTGGAACACAGGTGTACCCTCTAAAACTGGACTGTTCGCAGCAATACTTACTGCACAACAAGAGTTGGTTTGTATTCAATACCTCGCTGTTGTAGCGCTTTTTTTATTTATTTTTTTCTATTTTTATCCTCGAATCTACAAATATTTAGCTGGGAATAATGAGGTACGATTTCTGCTGCTTTACAATTTGAGAAACTTGATGACACCATCAACATTCAGGTCAGGAAATAAAAGCATCCCAGGTCTTGAGCTTGCAAGTTTCAAAAATGTAATACTATTACAGATTTATTTTCCATAGCGGAAAATTCTTTTTATCAAAAGCTCCACCTAGGGAAGATGGGTTAAAATACTCTTGCTAATGTGTGTAATCTTGCGACAACATTACCACGTCCAGGATATTTCACCGCGCTAGTGATTTGGCCACCCCAAAATTCTTTTTGTTTACACGAAAAAGTGCAATAGTAGAACTGAAATCTGCTTACGGTGCCTTGACCACCACAAGCTGCAGTCTTGATACCACCATCCGAGTCTGTTAATCAAATCCCAATTTCACCCCCGGCGAAACAACAACTGTAATCCGTCAGGAGCTAATGTTATTTTAATTCTGTCCAGCGGGTGTAAATGTGAATACGGTGATCTCTTTCAATTCGCACGGCCGTATCAGTTTCATTGGTAAACCCTTTCGGTGCGTGCGCCACGCCGCCGTGTTGTCAGCCGACCCTAATGCCGTGTTCCGGCATTGACAAATCTGTCAGGACGCCGTCCAAGTACCTCCCCCTTTATTTATCCATTTTTTTCTAAATCCATGTCATTATTCCGGCTCGTCTTGGAAATTCAATGCGAGTTTAATCACAGACGGGAAGTAAGTCGGCGCGTGGCGGCCGACGGCAGAAGGCCCACGGCACAACGCGGACGATGATACTCTCTACATGGATGCATTCTGTCTGGAATTAGCTGGGGTAAACTTTCTTCGAGCTATTGATTAACAAGAAAGGAGCAGATTTGCTGAAAAGATGGAGGACTTTTGGTAAAGCACTTCTTGGAATGAAACTACCTCCCTCCACTGGTCGAGCCTGCTCGCGAAACTACAATATTTATTTTAAGATAATTTTCAAGAAAATTGTATTGGATATACTTATCATTGGGCAGGAATAGACTGGCTAGCTTCAGGCATATGTCAGAAGTAATATACAGCACAGAACTTATCATACAGTATATGTTTAATTCATACTAAGGCCAATTGGTCTTGCGTTTTGCAAGTGCATTTTCCTTTTCCATGCGTCGAGGAAATCGGATGTTATGTACCACTTACATTCCCGTAGAATCTGCTATGCCTTCTTTGAGAGGTCCTTGAAAATGTTATCGATACCTACATAGACAAATCAAAGGGAGCGTTCATAGAGTATTCCACTGAGGTGTCGATTTTAGGTCTGTGCATAAGTGCACGGAATTTATAACAAACTTGATCCTTATTTAAGTCGATCGGAAGTTCGATATGGTTCCGATCTGCAGTGCATGAAGTAATAGTTGATTGTCAATGACAGTCTCGCTAAAGTGATTGATTTTGTTTCAAATCGCATACGTTGAAGACGCGTAAGACAAAAGGGGATAATAAGGAGGATCGTCACGAAGCATGCGGTTAGTAGACGAAAAGCTTGCGGAGAGCGTAGCGGAGCGTGTGTTGATGGAGTGAGGGGAGCGGAGATTGACAATCTCGGCTAGCGCTGAATCAAACATGCGTTTAACAACGCGAGAATAATTAACGTGTTCATTTCAATCGGCTTGTGGCACAAAAACTGCCTGATTCAATAAAAACGAAGTGCTGTTTTAAGATACGGAGACTTAAACGCCGAATGATGTCCTAGTTTAGGGTGGAGACTGCGCTTTGATTTGCAGAATAGCCAGCAGCACTTGGCAAAAAT
>Ga0058701_10002678_pt1 | contig 13653 bp, 8 predicted proteins | sample AgamicOrMae_FD_97039 | JGI IMG/M metagenome (GOLD analysis project Ga0058701, IMG submission 97039) | Agave microbial communities from Guanajuato, Mexico - Or.Ma.e | ecosystem: Host-associated > Plants > Phyllosphere > Phylloplane/Leaf | place: Guanajuato, Mexico | collected 2012-06-04 | reverse complement strand
GGTTAGGTTAGGTAAAGTTAGGTTAGGTAAGGTTAGTATTGCGGTTAGGACCTTTGGCGTTTGCGACTTTTCTCGTTTGGCGGTTACGGATTGGCGCTAGTGGTTTTTGGCGCTTATGACAGCTACCCAGTTCGGTAGTTTCGAATGGGATAGGGTAAGTCAACTTTGGTTACCATGCGGAACACCTCAAGGGAATTCTGAGGAGTGGAAGCCCGCCGAGGTAGTCTGACTGTGCCGGTACCGTCTGGAAAAGGTGTTAAACATGATTTGTAAGGCTAAGCTAACAACCTACTCTGCTCATACTTGCTTTGATCAACCCCCCGCTTTCGCGCGAAATACTATATTTTCACGAAGAGTCGATCAGTGTACAATATTCTCAATAAGGAAGCAATGAAGGTCTTCACACCCAATGCTTTGTGCGGTCGTCAACGGCACGTGCCTCTAAGTCTCCCGTCCGTGTTTATGACGGACTGGCCAGAAACAACGCTCACACATCCACATGTTCACGACGCCGAAATCACACCTTAGAGATAAGAGAAATTGGGCGAGGAAAATTCTATTTAAAACATGCACGATGATGTGACGATTTTTCTAGCGGGACGATTCGCCGTTGAAAAAAAGAATCCATTCAAACGAACTGGGACGACATTCCCTCTTACGATTCCACTGCTCCTAATATTTTTTTAAACAATAAATCAAATTACCGTTCACCACAGAGAGAAGAGCGTTTTCACAACAGACATAGCTTTGGCTATTATCACACTTTCTCGACGTTTAAGGGTTTATAAAACAAGACCGGTCTCATCTTAAATTCCATTCCTCCCATGTGCTATGACAATACAATCACTCTAAATAATACTGAAGACCGATTCTTTCCACAACATTGCACCACAGTAAAACCAAAACACGCGTATAAGGGAGTTCTATACCTGTTTTGAGTGAGAAACTTAAACGGGGGTAGTACGTCTTTCGGTTATTTTCAAGATAGGCCTATGTTGAGCCATATCATTCAAAAGGTCTCGGCGAGAGCTTTCCATTGATGTGGCTGAACATAGGTCTATCTTGAAAAATAAGGGTGTAATGCGTATTTAAATTATTTTTCAAGATAGGCCTATGTTTAGCCATATCATTCAAAAGGTCTCGGCGAAAGCGTTCCACTGATGCGGCTGAACGTAGGTCTATCTTGAAAAATACTAAAATACCCTACTACCCCCGTTTTAGTTTCACACCCATAACAGGTTTAGCGTCCCCTAAAACGGGTGTGTTGTTTTTACTTTGATATTTCCTCGATTACGCATAAACGACTTCGGTGTTCCATGCATTTTCGTCTATAAACACAGAAGGATGATATTAAGGTTCAATAATCAAACACTTTCATCGTGACGTTTCTGTGTTATCGCGTTTGGGAATCCTTTATAAACAGCTTTGGTCCATAAGACGCCAAGTATTCTTCCGATCCCGATAACTCATAAACGAGTCGGTCAAAGTCGCTTCAATTAAGATACCCAATTTATAATTGGGCTCCCAGCTGTCATTGCGAAGTGCGTGTGTATATTTTTAAACAGCTTTTGCCTTAGGTTTTCTTTTCCCCAATTTGAATACATGATAGTTATAGGCAACCAGCGCCCAAATTCCCTTTTGTTGACTATGCCCTTCTTATAACCTTTTTCGTACTTCCGACTTCAAGCATCGCAGATCGTCCTGCCCGAAAACTTACCCGCGTGGGATCTAGCTAGCTGGAATTGCAAACTAGAACGGACGTACGTAACGTTAATGGTAAAGTAAAGCACCGCGCGCATTCTAAATGCTCCAAAATTTTTTTCATTGTTGATACTTCTTATCAGCGGGAGGCGTTTATGACGAACCCGCTTTCATTAAAAAATCCTCGTCGCTGTACAAGCGACGCAAAGCGAAGCAAAGCGACGCAAAGCAAAGCGACGCAAAGCAAAGCGACGCAAAGCAAAGCGACGCAAAGCAAAGCGACGCAGAGCGACGCAGAGCGACGCAGAGCGACGCAGAGCGACGCAACGTGGTCCGGCTTACTTTTTTCATACCGCCGTAAATACTCTACCGAGACAAATGATAAGTCGCTAAATTTAACTATTACGACAGGCGCCGGCGTCTGTCACCTGGGGCTGCTCTTATCGCCTCCTTACCTAGCAAGTTTAACTGTGTTTATTCTGTGTTTAAGTAAAAGTCCGCTTTATGGAGACCTCATTAAAGGAAGTGCATAATCGAGAAATTAAGTTATATCTAGTGAAAAGAAACTATTTCTTTCAGTTTAAACTCCATTACAAAACTACCTCAATAATTGAAACCACCATTGACTTTAAGAGAAGTCCGAGAAAAACCTCAAAAGAAATACGCATTTTCGTGAAAAAATGAAGTCAAATCAGCAACTGTAGATTTTTCGCAAATTCCAAAGCAACTGATGTAATGACAGATAAAATAATGGACCCGTATGGTAGTCTTGTCTCAAAGAGATTCTAAGCTCTAGATTATTTTTTAACATGCATTTAACAGTTCCAGGTGAACTTGACTAGTTTGCCACGGGGATATATCCTCAAGTTATTAGAAAAAAAATTGAGTCACTTTAGGTTACAGCACGAATAAAAACAACAATATTTTTCTTTCGAGTGGCTTTGTACCAGTTTTGGATACAAACATAAAACAGGTATGACATTTTTTTGTTGGTTTTCAAGAAAAATCTATAAATGGTCAAATCTTAGGAATACCTTTACATCCTCCAAGGCCAAATAATGCAGTGGATTCCTTCGCATCCTTTGGTTCGATATCTTTTATTCAGGTGTTGTTTCTTAAATCGCAATTTAATTACTTTCTTAAATCGCAATAAATTTTAAAGTCACACCCGCTTCACTTGGCAGGTATGGGAGCACCAAAAGCTAAGTGTTTCGGAGAATGTTTATACGTGAAGAAAATAGGTTAGGAATGACGTTTTTCGTGAATTTCGGCACTCGAATATCAGGGTTGTTGCGCTCCAGGAATAAAAGAAATTCCCCGATTTTTCCCTGACTTTTCCCTGACTATTTCAGACCAAACAGGTCGTTTTCCGGGTTGTAATTTTGGACTACTGGAGTATCAAAACTGCCAAGCACAGATTTTTCTAAATTAGCACAACCCCACAGAGAGTTGAGGTTAGTATAAATATTTATTTTTTAAACTTTGTTACTAATACCCATTTTAAAAATTCAAAACCATCATTCACTGGTAGTTCATGTAATAAAAAAAAACATTTTATATGAAATGGAAGAGCAGCTTGTACTTCAGGCTTGATATTTTACAAGAGTATTAAACATCGCACCAAATTTTCGCCCTAAGGTATGAATATGCACAAAAAGTGACATTTTCCGGGGAAAAGGTCCAATTTCCTGATTTTTCCGACTTCTCTCTGACCAAAACGATTCTCTTATTTTTCCCCGACTTCCCTGACCCGCAACAATCCTGAATATGTCACACGCCGATTAAGGAGGTCCTGAATGTTTAAAGGTCAAATGCAAAACCAAATTGGCCGTAATTTTAATCGCTCAAAAGGGTTTTCAAGTTCGCGAAGGCAACCGCCTATGATGTCATTGGCTCGATGACGTCATGGTGTGACGGCGCGGCGGGCGGCGATCAGGCGCTCAGGGCACCGTGCGGGAGTTGCGCCGGGCAGGCAGACAGGCAGCCAGGCGGCCAGGCGGCACGCACCGGCAGGCCGAGCCGATACCACAAAAAATACAAATGACGTGTCGAACTCCTTATCCTTCAACGACAGCGCGCGCGGATGTCTTGACCACGCCCCCAAAAGGATACCCGCAGAAATTATCGATATTCTTCTACCAGAGCAGGTAAAGACCTTAATCGTTCTTGAAACTCTTCACAGCGATCAACATTTCGTATTAATCTACAAAATCTCCCCTCCACTAAAAAAGATTTAATAACTCGTTCTTCCCCCTTCAGGACTGTTCTTTTTTTCCGACGAGGAATCTTCCATTAATATGTGAATGGAGTTGGATCACTTTTTGAGAGGAGCAAGATGTTTATAAGTTCCAAAATATCACAAATTTTTAACCCAAATTATCTTGCTGATCTAGAGTCCCATATTTTTTTTAATTCGGTTGCTAATATTTTGTACTATCCCAACATGTCCTTGAAAGGTGTTGAATTTGATCATTGTGCCCCCATGGGCTGAAATCACTACGGAATTTTCGTCAGTAATGCAATACTTCCTTGTTCTTCGAAAACAGGAGTAAAATATTTCAGGTCAGAGGTAGTGGCTGGGAAGTCGAACCAAGCACATTTTTGTAGTGGATCCCCAGAGGAAGGTGCAGGTGATCCACGGCAGGAAATGGGAGCAAGACTCCAAAGAAGTCTTGAAGACTTGAACAAGTCTCCTACAAGTCTTTAAAGTGCTATCGACGAAAAGGGAATTTAAAACGTTTGAACGAGTACGCATCCTTCGACAAGCATGAAATCAAAGCCTCTTTTAGTTGCATAGTTCGACACAGCTTTATTGTGAAATTCGGTTATCGGTTTTGTTGGTACAGGGTGTATTGATAGGGTAGGCAACCTGCACGAACACAGCGGGGTTAGTGGGTCCTCAAAGGGACTCTCGAGTCTCGAACCAGCTTTTCCGAGATCCGTTGTGGCCCCTGTTTCAGGCCTTACAAATTAAAACCTTTTCTTGTCATTGGCGTCGCACAAATATCTCTTAGGCAAATATTGCGATTCAGATCAAGTGACTGAGCATCACTTGTATGTCGACTTTTACTGTGCATTGTGTTTAAACAACCTCCGCCATAGTTGACATTACCGAAGAGCAAATATTAGGCTAGAAAGCTTGTGTAAATTTCAGGGTTACTCCTGGACCGTGAAATGGAAGCAACGGTACAGTCCAGATCGAAAGTGAGCGATCCCTTATCACTGGAGGAAGAAGCTTATCCGCTCAAGATTTTTGCCGGTCGCTTGACCAAAGTCGCGATTAACCCCCTTCCCCCTCAAAACTAATGTCAGCCCAATTTTCAAAAGGTCACTTCTATTCGCACGCCTATGTTAATACAAGGGAGACTTGCACGCATGGAAACCAACCTTATGCATTTTAAATGGGAGGTGACTTGAACGTACGGAAACCAACCTGATACGTTTTAAATAGGACAGCGTGTGAATAGTCACTTCCTTCATTTTTTATTTTTAGGGAAATTTCCGGCTTACATCTGTTTCCTTACACGGTATGGTGACTTCAACGCAACTCGAGCCATTTTGACGGCCATGCCATTGCCTGCTACTTGTTTCCAACGTTTTCTGGAATTGTTTTGATAATACCGTGCTTATGTTTACGGGTAGCTGTCATAAGCGCCAAAAACCACAAGCGCCAACGCCGCAAGCGCCAATCCGTAACCGCCAAACGAGAAAAGTCGCAAACGCTAAAGGTTTTAACCGCAATACTAACCTTACCTAACCTAACTTAACCTAATTTGACCTAACCTATACGAACTTTGGCGTTTGCGACTTTTCTCGTTTGGTGGTTACGGACTGGCGCTTGCGGCATTGGCGCTTATGGTTTTTGGCGCTATCGAATGCCCCCCGTGTTTACACATGGACACTTCCGACATTAAATCAATAAGCGTATAGGCGAAGACAGATTAAAAGTAGCCCCGAACGGCAACGGCAGTAGGCCTAACTATATTTCTGGGGCTTATATTTCGGTAGCCTTATACGGAGACTTGAACGCAGTTATGAAAGCTTAAATTGGCAAACCAACGTTCACCTATACACGCCAAGTTTCCAAAGCTACACATTCTAATTACAGACATCGCTCAATGATAAGAAGGTGGACGCGAAAGTAAGATAGCCAGGGCACCCTGCACCTCCCCACACGGTCGGCAAGCTTGATGCCGCTTACTTCTCCGCTTCAATTATTGCCGCAGAGGAAGCGGCGTCAGACTTGGTCACAAAGGGTAAGCCGCTCACTTCGATAGGCTTGGCGACTGTGCGCAAGAGGCGTGGTATGGAACCTGTGAAGGCGTGTACAGTGGCCCACAAAAGTCATGACCCCTGCTTCCACAGGAAATACATGGAAACAGGGGTCATGACCCACTGTGCAGAGCGGTGGTCACTTAAGATGATTTTGTTGCCGTGGTGCCGCACAGTTTCTGATAAAATATTTCCCTGTGATTTATAGGTCATAAGACGACCGGCGCATGAGAATGGAAAGCCCATCTATTTTGTATATACTCAGAGAACAATGAGCAGTTACTTGGCGACTTTCTCCACCCATCCCATAGCATGGACGGATCAGGGGGAAAAAGCTCTATTGACACATAAAAGGACGATGCTATATCAATTCTTTATGATATCCTCTTTAAATTCTTGAACGAAGGACAGCTTCCTACCCCGTTATCCTACCGAAAAATCCCGAGCGGAAAAAAAAACAACTGTACCACGCTGCAGCGTGGGGACTAGGGCACATACAAAATAATAGGAGGGGGAGAGACGGGAACAAGAGCGAGAGAGATGCTCAACGAAACCGGTCGGTCAGTTCATTTCTTGGCGAAGTCACTAACTCAGTCTCCTGGAGTGATTGTTAATTCATCTTCAGCTGAAGCTCGAAAAGGGACATCTCTTAATTGTAAAAACAGTTGATTTTCAAAATCAGTTGTAAACGGGGGGAGAAATAAACCCAATACTGTTTTTTCCAGTATTGCTAGTACGTAACTAACATACGGCTGCAGTCCTGCTAAAGTGCCAACTTGTCATTTCGTTTTAAATTAATAACCTTGCTAATAACCTATCTCATGGATATCCTCGGGAAAAAAAACTGACTCATGGATTACCACTTCCGAAAGAACGACTGTCATTCAACACCAAGTGGAGGGTAGCAATGCACGCTGGATTTGGAACAGCCTTAATTGCAATAACAGCCTTAAGTTAAGCTGCTTAAAACGCATCACTGGCTGTGGTGGAATACAGAGACCAAAAAATGCATTCATAAAGAAATACTGTAGCTAAATAGGTATACTGAACCAGTTATGTGTACCAGTACCTTAGTTTCTAATAGCCCTAGTCCCATTTGACATTCGTCCCGTTCAAAGATCGGCGGCATTGCATTTCGAATTCGCATTGCATTTCGAATTCGGATTGGGTTTTTGAGCGTGAAGTTGAGGACGAGCGTGACATCATTGTTTTACACCTCAGCTATCTCACGCGATATTTACGAAGCCAAGAAATGCGGTACTCTTGTCAGATAAGTGCAAGGAATTCTCTTGATAAAATAAAAAGGAAGGAATGTTGTCATAACAGAATTTCTATTACATGATTTGGCCCGGTGCGATTACCGCGAGATAATGGAATGGAGTCAATAAAGTTTATTGTTATATGGGTTTGACTTCGGGACCATACGGAAACGCGCCCAAAAGGGGCTTTTTTTTCGCCGGCAGTGTAATTCGTCTGCCAGCTATCTACATACGGTTTTTAATGTGCAAGTTTTACGCGTTTTAGAGTTTCATCACGTACCAGTGCAGAATCTAATCTGACATTATTTACGAGATTCAAATCCCTCCCAACGATACGTCAGCAAGGCGAATACAAGGTAAATAGAAAATTGTGACAAATTGCTCACAAAACGAACTGCCTTAAGTGTATTACCAAGGTTTCACTCCTTGATACCAAACAATACAATCGCTCATGGCCTTAAAATATTCTTTCTTCTATGAAGAAAAAACACATTGGCTACCGGTACTTTAACATAGCAGTTGAAACTTTAACCCATGTGAAGAACTACTTTCAGAATGGTTAATTAGAAGGTCTACTCAAAACAATTTATTTGCAAGTGGATAATTTACGGAAAGGTGAACCTTTCGACGTGCGTCGTATGAAAAGATTGGCACATATGAACGTGCAGGTAAGATTTGCACATTCAAAACAAATCGTTATGTTATCCTTGTGTAGTGTTTTCGTTTAAGCATAATACGAAAGGCTTAAGCCGGGTTGAGAGCCCGATAGACTTGCCACCGTTGGCGCTAAGCTGGCGCTAAGCCGACGAGTTGCGACGAGGCACGGCAGAAGAGGAGGGGGAGCCTGTGGACAGGTCTCGGTTTCGGTGCAACATAACCTCACTTTTTCCACTACGAGCGCGACTGCGGCGGCCGGACACGTATCAATGAAAATGCGCTTTGAACTGCACTTGACGACGATTTATCACTTGAGTAGTTATCACAACACCAACACACACACACACTTAACAGGACAGGTGGCCGTCGTTAGAAAGAGACATCACCACGAAGGACGATCTTGTGTACAGTAGAATACTTCAGGTCGCACAACACACACTCACCAATGTTGACGATTCGGATTCCCTCCCCGCGCTCCAGGAAATTTAGAGCGACGGACACATTTTCCAGCTTCTGCGATCGGAAAGTCGGCCGTTTGTTGTGTTTGGGTAGCCGCTTGCCGGACAACTCCTCAATCAGGGTTATGAGTCGTAACCCGTCCGATAGGTCCGTCTCTAGGTTGCCGATGTGTTTACTGGCTGTTTTGAGCTTTTCGTTCACCCAGCGCGTGAAGGTGTTCTGTTGGATTCGTTTCCACTGAGCATCCTCGGCGAGATCGCGTTCTGCGGCCGCCATTTCCTCGGCCTCTTCCTGTGATACTCCAGCGGAAGGAGGGCTGGCACTGACAGCCAGCGCGGCCGGCGCGGCCGCCGCCTCCGATGCTTCCTCCATGCGAGCAGGCGTTGTTGCCGCTGCTGCTACCTGTTGAGCGGGCTTGGAACTTCGTCCAGACGAGCGAGCGCAACGAGCGCCAGCGGCAGGAGTACCAACCGATACGATACGAGCTGGACGGGTAGAGCGGGCGAGACAGCGCCGCGCGGTAGGCAATAGCACTCGCGCCTCGTTTGCTTCGTTCGCGGAGCGGCGCTCGGACGTCGCAAGACAGTGCGCTCGAGAATGCGTCTGAAAGCGGACTGGGCGCCGGCAGCGTGTTCCGCCTCCCCGCCTGGGGCGTCCGGGAATAGCCCTGTGCTCCCGCCCGCCATCTCCCCGTCGCGCCGTCCACGTCCACCCCGCCGCGCCGCCGTGTTCGCCAAGTCCAAGTCGTCTTCCTGATATGGTCGGACACCTGCCAGGGTCGCACCACCCCACCGCCACACAACGCCATATATGCTTTGCAGAACGAGGGCAATTCCCATCTGGTTGGCACATCCAATGACTAACCATCGGTATCGCTCGTCCTTAATTGAGTCATATATAGTTGGTCATACTGACTAAGAGGAAAAAGAGACCCCGCTTCTAAACTTGGGATGAAAAATATAGCTGTCTTTTGAGGGAGGGGGTAATTTCAAACGAGCTATCACAAAATTATTGTTATATCTATGAGAATTACGGCGGTTTTTTTTACGAAAAGGAGGGGAGGATGATTAAAAGGGGATTCAGATTCGCACGCAAAGTCCCACTGAAAAGAGGCCAACATGGGGCCTTCTTGACATGCGCTAAAGTCTCCCCATAGAAATGCGTCCTCGTCTGAGGCGCGCGAATAGATGTGACCTAAATAAAACTGTGGAGTTGCGGTATCAGTAACTTCACAGGATTCAGGTGTGCAAATGATATGAACATGAGACGAAAAAAAAATGCTGCATTTAATAGACCTTAAGATGCTTACTTCAAATTTACTGGAACCCCTGTGCGGTTTTCATTTTTTTGTGATTGTTTTCGGGATCACAGAATTGTTTATTATTATTTTTTTTTGAATGTATATTGACCCGACTGCCCCATTTAAAATGTATTAGGTTGGGTTCCGTGCGTTATTCAAGTCACCTCCTATTTGATATGCATTAGGTTGGTTACGTGCGTCCAAGTCTCCCTATATTAATGCATATGTCGGGTCAATAGCTACAACTTTTTTTTTTAATGCCATCCCGGTGAAACAAATCGCACTTTAATTCAGGGACAGAATCGCTTTGTTGGCCCACAATCAGTTAAAGCTCAATCTCGTCTACGTTTGATGGTCCCCCTTCTACCTTTTATTTCTAACTGACCAAGTAAGCATAAATTCCGTGACACAAGTGCTGAAATAAACAACTTGCAGCTCACAAAGTGTCATCTTCTTTGTGAGCGGTTGAAAAGTAGGCTGAATCGGCCTCTCTGTACCTGTCTAATGCGATCGCCCTCGTTCCCCATCAGCTGTTAGCCACACTGTACTGGTACGATGTTTAGTATATGCGCAACAGTCGGACAGTTGGGCTCGTGAAATAGTGTTTTCCTCAATGACTACAGCAGTCGTCGAGATAAATGTGCACACCCGATCAATGGCGTTTCTAAGAAAGACACTCTACCTAAGACACGAAATTTACCGTTTGTCTCGTGCTCTTCATACAGGTTAAGTCGACCAGACAACTACCGCAAAGTAGTGCCTCAGTCGATTGAAACGTTTGTGAATTTCATAGAATACGTTTATCACGGGGCGATTCGTGTGGCTAATTTATTTCAAGAAGGCCAGATACAGCCTGCTTGTACTGTACAGTAAGAAAGAAATAAAAAACTTCATCTTGAGGGGTAGAAAGACACCCACACTTGACTACAAAAACTTTTCAAAACGATATTGTCAGTCAGGCAGGAAGGGGGCTTAAAATTTTATTTTGGTGATTAAAACTCTGAGATTCATTAAACCTCAAAGCGTTGGTCATCCTAACAACCGTTAAGATAAGAACGTAGAAAATAAAAATGAGGAAAAAGTTCGAAAAATGACATTTTTATTTCAAACAAATATACCTATATACGCGGATTTTTTTTTTCGAGTCTGCTTCGCGAGAGACATATCCCGCACTTTTTGCACGATCTCCCCTCTCCCTCCCCCAAATTCCGTTTTCTCGCTCGCTTAGGTCCACCATTTGTAATCTAAGGCATCCCAATACAATGAGAACGCTCCGGATTGCAAATGGCAGACCTGAGCAAACGAAAAAACGGAGTTTGGGGGAGAGAGAGAGGAGATCGAGCAAACTCTGAATAAAAAGTTGAAATAGATATTGGAAACGATGTCCTCTTTAGTTGAACAATCGTAAAACCTAAAACGCCGTTGGTGCTGGCAAGGCTCACACCAAGGATTTGGAAGGCAAGAAACAAATCAGCAGTGCGCGATCTTGCTCTCGACATTTGAGCAAATCGGTGTTGCGGTCTTTCCAAAGCGGGCAGATGGAAGGTCCGTCGAACCGCAGCCGCAGAGGCCCAAACCGATCGGATCGGCCCACTTGCTGCCTATCCTTAGCATGTACAGTAGAACAGAGATTGGATAGCCCAAAGATGGGTGCAGTTTTGATCTAAATCCCGCCAAGGCAAATGGACCGCATCTGCGGGCCCGTTGTCAGCAAATCGATACTCACTTGGAGACTCTTATCTCCAGAGAAAGACGTGAACCCCTTCACTCCAGCCACCGAGCAAGAGCAGAAGGAGAATCCTACCAGAGAGTGGACAACTTACCACGTGACTGGACAATTATTCGATCCGAGCCAATCACATGACAGAGGTAATCACGTGACCGCCTATCTTCATGCATTGCCAATGGGTGAATTTACGATACCAACCAATCAGATCGCTCGCTGGCCAATCGAAAGTTTGTCCACTCTCTGGTAGGATTCAGTTTCTCTAAGCCGAGACTGCAGCTCTGCCCACAGCAGCTGCAGTGAGCTGTCTCAGGGCCGCGTGCACATTCTCATTGATTTCCGTTCCAGAAAGCACGAAAAAAAACAAAAAAAATGCACAGCATGTTGTCTTGAGGGTGTCTGAATCACTTGTTTGATTTAAGCCCTGACTTAAATAAACATTTCTTGTTGATGCTAATAACGCCAAACAACTCGCGTTTTAGAGACTTTTGGTCTTTTGAGGGTGTAGCTCCGTCACTCTAAAAATAGTCAAGAGTATTGGTGAGAATTTTTCAGCGCTCGCGAAAAAAAGGAACGCGCGCGTGATTCGGCATTAATTCAGCAGCGAATGGGATACTCAGAGCCGTCAAGTAGATAAACCTATACTTTTAAGCCTCTGAGCCTTGAAAATACGCAAATGCTCGTGAAAATAGGGATCCTATGCCCAGCCTGAAATAACGTTTATTGGAATTTTCACAAAATAACAGAGTTGCTGATTTGCTCAATTTCATTTTGGCGGAATACTTCATATTTTTGAGAGTACATATTAATGCGAGTTTACAACTCTCACAACTCTGTTTTGGGGCATAAAATAGAATGGCACCCAAGTTATGTGTGTGTGTGTGTTTAACCAAAATATGGCTTTAACCGTTTCTCTGAAGCCGTCCTCATCTAGTCTAGTCATGTTCTTAAAGACTGCCCCTCCAAAAGCACGCGACTTATGCTTTAAAAAAGTCGCACTTTAAGTTAAAGAGAAAACTCATTTTAAATACTGTATCCTACTTGACATACCACGAAAGCGATTGTGTACCCTGATTCTTGAACCTTTCCGGAACTTCATAAGTAGAGGCAGAAGAAACATTATAAAACGAAACGCAAAATTCAAAGGGGAAAAATCCGACGCATTTATTCAGACATCAAGCTACTTCGTAAAAATCTTCACTAGAAATACTAAGGCATCATTTGAAAAGTAAAGCGGATATAAAATCCTTACCGGTATCACTTAAATTGAGCAGCCGCTTGAAAATGGAGTTAAATGGATATTCAATTTGGATGTCACGCTTAGCGAAAGTTTCAAAATCTGGCGATAATAACATATTTTAAAAAACAAAACAATATCTGTCTCTAAACGGACTCTACTTCGCTAAAACATACGCTACGCTACAACATAACCCTAAAAATGTCGCATCTCATCAGAATATTGTTACATTTAAATAAACTGCTCTTTTCAATCAGCTTTGCATTTTACAGTCAAAACAAATAAAACGAAAACTACGACAGCATTACTGCGGCCGACGAACACTCTTAACTGAGCCCCAGTTTCATTAGTTGAGCTCATCAGTAATTCTTAAAGAATAACTCCGTTCATTCAACTGAAACACAGTTGCAATTTCGGACATTTGGAACAGCACAGCGACTGCGGATTACAGCTCCGCCACTTCATGAAATGGCCCTTAAAATGTTGCTTAATTCCTTCAACAATACAGTTGCTGGAGTATCAAACTATACAAAAATGTATTAGAACAGAAAATTTCACAAAATCACGTTCATTCAGTCTCTGCAACTTACTGTGCAAGTCCAACCGGTGATTAGGTTTTACGGTGCTTAATCAAAGTATCAATCGATTACCTCGAGAACCGATCGAGATATCGAAATATCTCGTTCCCAATCTGGATTGTTAATGAAACTTTTAGAAACAATGCTTTTTCAAAAAAAAGGAATTTCGAGGGTTTGAAAACAGGATAGATGGTTTGGATTTTGCAATCATGGTTCCCTTAGTTTCGTATATTGGTCACAAAAACAGGGAAAAACGCCATTTATAGCCTGAGGAGGCAGTCTGTACCACGCTCCTTATTCCGAATTAAGGTGCTTTTATTATGGTTTAAAGTTGAAATATCAACTTAATAAAACCAGTCGATGTGAACTTTGAACCCACTAGTTTCTTGGCATATGTTCGGTTTATGCTCATTGAAATCCTTAAAAAAAAAAAAAAAAAAAAAAAACTTAATTTTTTTTTTTTT
>Ga0058701_10002677_pt1 | contig 13653 bp, 17 predicted proteins | sample AgamicOrMae_FD_97039 | JGI IMG/M metagenome (GOLD analysis project Ga0058701, IMG submission 97039) | Agave microbial communities from Guanajuato, Mexico - Or.Ma.e | ecosystem: Host-associated > Plants > Phyllosphere > Phylloplane/Leaf | place: Guanajuato, Mexico | collected 2012-06-04 | reverse complement strand
TATTGAGGCACATGAGGCGCCAAGTGATCATTGGAAATAGTCAGTATGATTTTATCCTCCCCAAACATTGCAGCCAAATGTCACGGCCAACGATGCAAGCAGGTCGGCAGACTGGTGAAAAAACTGGCTGCATCACGGCAAGCAGTGTTCATATTTCAAGCTCGAATGTTGTTACAGATTTCGCCCAAACTGGCCGAGCTTCATATGGCAAACAACTGTGGTTAGGCGATATAAGCAAGGCCACCTTGGCTCGAGGCACAATGCGCTCGATCGGGCGGCACAGTCAAAGGGTGCGCAACACGTTAGCTCACACCACGCTCGGCTGGAGCGGAGTGTTCCGGTGCGACAAGCCGGCTTGTTAGCCCGCTCACATATTCACATATAAGAAGGTATTGGTTCATATGTATAAACTTGTTGATTGGGAGTGTTGATAATGTGATTCCTCTCATTCTCATTCTCATTTCACGGCCAATACTCCACGAGCGTGCCTCTGTATAAGACCCAATGCGCGTGAGCCAGTCAGCGAGAGTCTCTCATCAGCTCTCCTCCGTTTCTCTTCCACTCTTCTCGCCGCCCTTCAAACCACCACATCCAGCCTATAAGACCAGTCCAAAAGCGGCAAAGAACCAGTCTCGCCGCCAGAACAACCCACTGACAAGGCACTCTTTTGTCAGTTCAGCTGATAGGGTCCAGTAGCAAGACCCTTGCTGAATTAGTAGGTCTCTTCTTCAAAGTAGCAACTGAGCACTCTGGAAAACACCAACACTTCAAGCAACCATGGAAGCAGATCACACTCAATCGATTCATGATTCCATCTATCAGCTAGTGGAAAGTGCAACAAAGTGCCTGATTATCAGTCACCAGCAGCTGGAGACCGTTTGTCAGCTGCTGGAGGGCGAGTTCAGACGAGGTCTCCACCGCGAGACCAACCCAAAGGCAAACGTGAAAATGTATCCCACCCACATAAAGGACGCGCCCACTCACCACACAACGCTGGGCCACTTCGCCGAGCCGGAAGAGGGCCGCTTTATGGCGCTCGATTTGGGTGGCACCAATTTCAGGGTGATCCTGGTTGAAGTTGAGGGCACCCAATTTCACATGGACAACGAGGTTTATTCCCTCTCGCAAGAGCTAATGCATGGCCCAGGCTGGCAACTGTTCGACTACATTGCCGACTGTCTGCACAAGTTTGTGATGAAAAGGAAGCTTAGTGGCCACTCGTTAGCTTTGGGCTTCACGTTCAGCTTTCCCTGCCAGCAGGAGGGCTTGGCGCACGCCCGCTTGGTCAACTGGACCAAGGGCTTCAAGTGCTCCGGCGTGGAGGGCAAGGATGTGGTGGCCCTGCTCAGGGAGGCCATCGAGAGGCGCCAGGATCTGGACATCGAGGTGATGGCCGTGGTGAACGACACAACTGGAACGCTGATCTCGTGCGCCTACCAGAATCGCGAGTGCCGCCTCGGCCTCATCGTGGGCACTGGCACCAACGCCTGCTACATGGAGAGCGTGGACAACGTTCACACAATGGAGCCCAACAGGTTACCAGATGCTAATCCAGACCTAAGAGCTGATAATCCAGACCTAAGAGCTGATAATGCAGACCTAAGTGCTGATAATGCAAACCTAAGTGCTGATAATGCGAGCAACAAGGATGAGAATCATGACCAGAGACGGTCAAGCAAGCGACAACAAACTGTGGTGAACACCGAGTGGGGAGCCTTCGGAGACAATGGCATTCTGGATTTCGTCCGCACCAAGTGGGACGAGGAGATCGACCTGTTCAGCGTGAACAGGGGCAAGCAAAAGTTTGAAAAAATGATCAGCGGCCTGTACATTGGGGAAATGTGTCGCCGGATTATGGTGGACATGGCACTGGAGAGGAGGTTGTTATTTGATTCGGGCGACATTGATCGCTCCATTGCAGAGGATGGGCACAGTTTGTGCTTAGCCGACTCGGCCAAGAGAGAACAACGCAACCGATTGTTGAGGGAGGGAAAGTTTGGCCAACAGTTTGCCTTTGAGACCAAGTTTGTGAGCATGGTCGAGAGCGACCCAGTGGATACATTTGACAGCACGAGACAGGCTCTTCAAGAGGCATTTGCAATCGATTGGGCCAGTGATCGGGACTGTGCCATAGTGAAGCTGATCTGTACTCGCGTCTCAACCAGGGCGGCCCATCTGGTTTCGGCAGCAGTGGCCTGTTTGCTCAACAAGATGGCGCGCCCATACACAGTTGTCGGCGTCGATGGGTCCATGTTCAAGTATCATCCGCATTTCCACTCAATCATGGCCAAAAAGACACAGGAGCTCACCCACCCAGAGCACAACTTTCAGCTCATGTTCTCAGAGGATGGCAGCGGCAGGGGGGCGGCCATTATGGCTTCAGTGGCCCGCAAACAGAGGCGCATCTCGAAGCAAATGAGCGAGCAAGTCCAACGCCAGAGTCGAACCACCGTCCAAGGAACAAGCTAAGAAAAATTATGAGCCTCATCGAGACATTCTTTTTTTCATGTCAAGAAAGGGCCACTCTTCAGTCGGTGCCGCATTCCTGGCGCACTTCTACTGCTTGGAACCTCGAGCGATGGTTAGAGAAACAGATAGTCTTGTCGAGATTTGTCCCGAGCGTCAACCATGCACTCAGGTGCTCTTCTATTCGTGCTTGTTTGTGCTCAAATATATCAATATATCAATGCTTGCTTTGTTAGTGGATCATTGTGCAATTATTATCATGGGGATTATCATCGTGAATAGGCTCATTGTGATAAAATCAACCGACGATTAAACGACTATCGAACGAATTTCCAAATGGACACTTGCTGTGTTCCAGTGGCAATGATAGATGCAAAAATGATTGTTACTTTGTGATAATGATCAGAGCGATGAAAGTGAGATGACGCAGCGGCGCGGAGCAGCACCCTGCCCAAGCCTTTCGCCGAGCTCGGCTGGCGTTGCCTCGGCGAGGCCGCCTCGCGCGCTGCCACGGAGGTCTGTTGCTCGCTTGTGTTGGATCACTTCTGGCTGCTCCTTGCGCGCCGCCACTTGCTCGCCGCCGCCGCCTCATGGCAAGACACTGTCGTGCCAGGGGTGGCTCCGAGGCGCCCGTATGGTAAGGTGCGACTAACGCAAAAATATGGGGCAACAAGGCGGAAGAAGGAACAAAAAAAATAAACGTATAAAGTCTTTCATATGTCTCCATGTCGAGAGCTGTGTATATTGTGTCTCTCTGCTTCTGTCCACAGCACAACATACCACCCTCTTGCCCCCCAGGCCGCAGTTTTCGGGTGCCATGTGTTGTCGAGCTGGCACCTCGCTATGTAGCTCGCTATGTAGTATGGGTGTTATAAGGTCGCTTTGACTGCTTGGGAGAGCTTTGTGCTCTCGGTGTTCTGTGACCAGGAGGGTGAGTATGCGGGCCAGTGTACTGATTGGGGTGCATGGTGACCCAGACATCCTCGGTAGAGGAAGAGTTACTCGGGAGAGTATAGTAGGCCGGAAGGCAGCGTTACTTTAGGTGGGGCCCCCGAGAATGAGTTCGAGCAAAACGAATTGAAGCGGAGTTAGAGGTGTCAAGGTAGTGGGAAGGGGCGGCAGTCGCCGATGGGTGGCTGTCAGGATTCTCCATTTGGTTCCGCAGAATCACGTCGCCAGGAAGGGGATCTTCGAGGGTCTGCTCTGGCGCTGGAGGCTTACCATCAGGTGAGCGCAGATGACAGAGTTTCAGATCCTGGAAGCGGACCTTCCGCTTGGTGAAGGTGCCGAGGTCAAGGATCTCGGCTGCTTGGTCTCTGCCTTCACGAGAGACAAAGCCCGTCACTATCATCGGCCCAGTCCGCTTGTCACTAAGCTTACGGCATTTACCAGGTTTGACGACGTGACGTTTTATGTAGACCAAGTCTCCTACGGTGAAGTCTACTGATTTCCTGCTGCGGTCAAAGTATCGTTTTTGCCTCTCTTGGCTAAGCTGCATGCTCTCACTAGCCGCTTCCCTTATTTCTTGGTGCGTAGGTGCGGGATTATCCTCAAGAAGAGGCCGTCTTGGTAGGTTGAGTGGGCTTCGAGGCTTGACTCCGTACAGGATCTCGTATGGGCTGGCACCCGTTGCCTCGTGAGGCGACTCATTCTAAATCTTGAGCGCCCAGATCAGTCGCACGTTCCAGTCAGCTTGATTGCGGTCGATGAAGCTCTTCAAGATTTTCACCAATGGACCATTAAAACGTTCGTCTTTCCCCTTAGCAGCGGGGTGATAATATCAAGTAAACGAACTTTTTGCGCCAATGTCTCCTACGAAAGTTTTGAACAGAGCCAAAGTGAAGATGGACCCATTGTCGCTTACAATTTCCTCCGGCAGCCCATATCTGGCCACCACTTCGGTCAGAATAAATGAGATCGCATCTTCGGACCGGGGGAATTCTTTAACAGCTCGAGCAAATCGGAATCGTGAGAAAGCATCGATAGCAGTTAGTATGTAAAGATTTCCCTTTGTTGTGCGCCGCGATGGGCCCACAGCGTCTACGTATGTTGAGCTTCTTGAATATCTTCGAAGTTGCAATCTGCTGGAGGAGCCCGTACCTTAGGCCCACAGGAGTCTTGAATCGCTTACAGGTCGGGCACGTTCTTACAATGCGCTCGATGTCGACTAGCATGTTGGGCCTATTGTAATCGGCAAGCTCCAGCCAGGTTCTCTTCACCCCGAGATGGCGCCCGAATCGGGGATCATTACAGGGCGTGCGTTAATAAGTGCGAATGGGGGCCAAAACTTTTCGAAATCAAATAAACTGCGCTTTATTCCTCGAGATACCGACCCTCAGACTCGATTGTTCGCTCCATCTTAGTCCGCAACAAATCGATTCCCTCTTTAAAGAAAGATGCAGGCTTCGAACGAAAATAGGTCCTCACGAGACCGTCTAGCTCCTCTTGATCGTCGTTCTTGCGGCCCTCCAAGAACTGTTTCAGCCCGCGAAAGAGGTAAAAGTCGCTTGGGGCCAGATCTGGCGAATAGGGTGGATGATCCAAAGTTTTTAGCTCTAGATCGCGCATTTTAGCGCTGACAGCCGAGGTCTTGCGGCAATGCGCATTGTCCTGCAGGATGAGGATACCGCGCTTGACTTTCTCGGGCGACCTGTCATTCAGACTCTCATACATCCGACCAAGCATTTCAACGTAGAGATCCCCTGTGAGGCCGCGCCTTTTGGTAGTGGAATTGAACCACTCCAAGTGGACTAATCCCTCGGCATCCCAGAAGATGACGGCCATCGACTTCCGGCGGTCGTTGGGAAGTCTCGGGATTTCCGGTGCCCGTTGACCAGGCGTACGCTATTCGGAAGCACTCAAACGGCTTCTGGGGGTAGTATACGAGATCCAGGTTTCGTCCACCGTGATTAGCCTGGAAGTAAGTCTCGACCGGCGACACTGGTCCGATTCTCATGGAACGAGCCTGCTTCGTTAAATCGAATGATACCGTTGACACTCTATGCAGTCGATTCATGTATCCTGAGGGTATCAAAGCTTCGGAAGAGTCAGTTCGCCTCATCGTAGGTGAGCAGGAGCCTAGATTAGAACAACCTGAAGAGGGTGTGAAGTGGTATCGAGGTACAGATGATAACACTGAAGGAATAAGATGTGAGCTCGACTTGCGCGCTCTCAGTCTGTCATTTATTTAGGTCAAGATTAGTCCTTTTATACACGGCGGTGCGCATGCGCATAACGCAACAGGGTGCCACCTATGATCCGATTCTCAGGGGTAAAGAGGAGCGGACGATGATTGATTTCGCTAAGTTGGACACGAGTGAAAAGTTACACAATTTCATTCGTGGAATGGATGAAGTTCTCGGGGCTTGGACTCGTATTCGAGTTGCAGGGAAAAGTGGTGGCCAATGCAAAAAAGTGAGAATTTTCTCTTCCAAGAGATACCACATTTAGGATTATGGAATTCCTGAAGCTTTACGCAAGGTTCAACTTGAGGGTCTAGATCGTGATGCAATTGTGCATACCGGCGGACTGCTCATGTTCGCCAAAGGAGACGCCCGTCGAGTCAATGTCGGCAAGATACAGATCGTCGAAAAGGGTAAGATGGTCCAGGCTTCGGCTCATGGTTCGCCGGAAGCCCATCGTTGGTGCTCACTTTAGACCCCTTCAAGATTCTTTTCACTCATGAAGCTCACTTTCATCTTGACGGTTATGTCAATGAACAGAACTACCGAATCTAGGGAACAGAGAGGCCTACAATCAGGACCATCAGATCTCTACGTCTGCTCTCTGTTAGTGGTTCCTGGCTACCGATGATCCTAAAAAGGTTGGTCAGTGATAGTCGCTACAGAAAGTGTGAAGAACATGTCCCACCATCGCGACCAACTCGGAGCACCTATGCTCCCGATAGCTCCCGGTACCTCTTAAATTAAGACCATGATACATGATCCATGATGCAAGGCCGAAATTCTCTTCTTCAAGTAGCTGACGCAGATTACCAACGTTGTTTTCGCATAGTTGATTCGACCTGATGTACACACTCACACAGTAAGGGCATCCCATCTTGCATTAGTATTGTATACATCTATACTATTAAAACTGAAAATTTTGACTGAACTTCTGTGCTTTCCCCCCTCGTCCGTACGCTTTTATCTGCGCTTCTGGACACCCCCTTTTTTGTTCGTGTCAGATTTGCGTTGGAAAGCCTAGGGGTGCCTCCCGTCTCGTAGCAGCCTTCTCTGCGTTCTCCTAGCGCTGCGGCCTCCCTTTCGTGCTTGCAGCTGCGGGGAGTGCACTGCAGTGAGGGGCCGCTCGCACACGTACGCTACAATTTCATAAGTTTTGAATATTATCTATCACTAGTTGGCTACCAGTGGCCCTGCCCGCTGAAACCAGTAGAGGGGGAGGCGACGAAAAATTCGGAGAGCGCTCAGATTGATGAAGCATGTGAAAAAAATTAGAGTTCTGGGGGGAGCAAAGAATCGCGTTACACCCCATGTTTGTGATCGAGATGCGCACCTTGAGATGCGTAATCCAAGGTGCTTAAGATGTCCGGAGGAGGTACAATAATAGCCAGTGGCACTACGGACACCTTGAGCACCTTGGATTACGCATCTTGAGCCAAGAGGATCACAAACATGCGGTGTAACGCGATTCTTTGCTCCCCTCAGAACTCTAATTTTTTTCACATGCTTCATCAATCTGAGCGCTCTCCGAATTTTTCGTCGCCTCCCCCTCTACTGCTTCCAGCGGATAGGGCCGCTGGTAGCCAACTAGTAGTATTTCGAGCGCTATGCGCTGCACACCAGCTGTGGCACCATATTCCCAATTCTTCTTCACCCAAAACACACAGTCTCCATTTGCCGTCCGCTAGGTTTTCTCTCCACTATTTGCGGCCCACTTTCGGCGCCTCAAACTGGTTGGCGCTCTCGCCACGCCGCCTCCTCTCTCCCTCTTCCTCCGTAACGCCCGTTAATTGGCTCTCATCGAGCAGCCAGCCAGCCAATGCGCCTCCTGTTACTGCTCAGTTGCGGGCAAACTGAGAGAGCCAGACACTGCCTCGTCCAATGCGAGCACATTCAAGCGCCAAAGAGCTGCTTGCTTGGCCACAAAATCCGATGGTCCACAATTGATTTTGCCTTCTCTTCATCATTCGATCTCATCGATGAAAATCGACCACTTTTATCGCTTTGGGTGCGCGCCGCATGGTGCTCCCAGTCTAAAGCAGTTAGGGGGCAAGAGATCACATTTGCGTCAAGTTGAATCCGAGCAGACAACATAGAACATAGATGATGCGAGATCCGCAGCTTCTCGTCTCTGGATGATTTTTTTCTCCTCCTCAACCACCGCCGCCTCCACCTCTTCCACCTCCTCTCCCTCAGGCCTGACCTCTCTTATTGCATCGGGGTTGCAAGGTAGCGGATAAAAACAACAACGATAATCAACGAGTCATGCGAAAAAATGTCGCCAAATCAAAAGGTTGCAATTATCGGCAGGTGAGTAGCAGTAGCAGTTATTATTATTGTCTCTCTCTCTCCCTCCTCTTGAATCATCCTCTTCTCGCCATCTTTTTGCTCGACTAACAAGCTCTTGATACAACTTTATCATATAAACATGAACACAAATAAAGTGGGCTCATTGGCCGCTCGTGGGCCATGATCTTTTTCAGCTTCGGTTACAGGGTCCAGTTGTACGATGTTAATGAGGATTGGCTGAAGCGTGCGCCCGAATTGTTCAAACAAGAACTGGAGGAGCTATGCCAAAAGAAGAGCTCGCTCGCGGCCACTTGAGTTTGAAGGAAAGACTAGAGCTAAGCACTAACTCCTTGCAAGAGTGTCTAAAGGTGATGTTGCACGTTCAAGAGTACGTCTTTGATAGTTTGCCATTGAAACAGGAACTCTTCGAACAAGTTGACCAACTGATGGCCGAGGAAAACACTCTGGCATCCATTTGTTCCTCCACTTTGGTTCATTTGCCTAGTTTAATCTTCGAGAGGGTGAAAAAGCACAAAGACCAATGCTTGGTGGCGCATCCAATAAATCCACCACTCAATGTTCGTCTCGTTGAACTGATACCATGCGCCGAGACTCGCGAGGAGATTTTGATTAGGACTCGGCTTAGAATGGACGAAATTGGACAAAAGCCGGTCCTTTTGCGCAAAGAAATCAGCGGCTTCGCTCTCAATCGGTTGCAGTCTTCTAGGAGGCCTTCCGATTAGTTCATGATGGCGTGATGACCGCCGACGATGTGGACATAGTTGTCAGTGATAGTCTAGGTCCTCGTTACGCCTTCATGGGGCCCTGGATGACGGCCCACCTGAATGCGGCCGAAATCGGCGACTATCTGGAACGATATGCGAATGGGATCTACAAGGTCAGCTGTGACTGTGTGCCCTTGCGCAAAATTGAGGGCGAGGCGGCCCAACAAATAGTTGACGCCATGAACTATCACGAGGTTCCGCTCGACAAGCTTGATCAAAAGCGGGCCTGGCGAGACAAGTGTCTCATCGAATTGGCCAAGATCAAAGATCAACTGGGCACCAACTAGTCTAGGGAAGCTTAGGAGGTAGAATCTTTCTCAAAGGTGGTCTTATTTTCGTGCTTGTTTGTCCTCAAATATATCAATATATCAATTCTGGCTTTGTTAATGTGGATTGCTAATGTCGTTGTGCAATTATTATCATGATTATCATCGTGAAAAGGCTGATTGTGAGAAAATCAACCGACGATTAAACGACTGACAGTCATCAAACGAATTTCCAACTGGACACTCGCCAATCTCTCCTCCTCTATAACTTATTTTCTTCGATACTTTTTGAGATACTCACAATTTCGGCCTCTTTCTCACCGGCTGGAAAAGGAATGCAACAAAAAAAAGTTCCAGTTGCAATGATAGATGCAAAAATGAGTGTTAGTTTCAGTTTGTGATACTGATCAGAGCGATGAGAGTCAAATTGATGCTCATATCGATCGTAATCTTATCAATTGGGTAAGACTGTCTGGAGAGAGACACTCTCCAGTTTGCCTCCACTTCGTATCGATAGTTGAAGCTCGATAGTTGAAGATTGAGTCAACTGAATGGCAACGGACGACATCTAGAGGCAGTCTGCGGATACTCGACTTTAGATTTGGCTCGCAAGGTGGAGTTTGCGTCTCGCTTGTTGCAATTGGACTTGAGTTGTCGAGAAGAAGAGAGACACAGTCTCCAGTGGTCACCAGGAGGCTTCTGAGGGAGCTTCTCTCGAGCCGAATACAAGTGAACACAAATAAGCCTCTGCGAAGCGATCGAGGCTGCCACCTCCATCTCTGTCTGCTCACCGCTCGATTGGATCTCCTCAAATCCACGGCCACCAAGGCGCCACAATCAGCGCCACCCTTCCAGAGGCTCCCAGAAGAAGGTGGCTGGCTACCCAAGAGGGCCCGCATGAAGGCTGGAACTGCTCTCATTTGGGGGCAGACGAATGAGCAGCTCGGCGAGGAAAGTGTCTGCAACTGGAAGCCGCATGGGTGCCACTTTAAGGCGATATTTTGAGGCCGCCTTGAGCTTGATTCCCCGTGAGCTTGATATCAGCCCGATTGGCGAGCTTGTTGAGTGGCTCGGAGGTGCTCAGAGGCGACTGATTCTCGCGTGTCGATCAGTTTTTGGAGAAACTTTGAGCATTTGCAAATTTGGCCACCAATTTCACTCACACATTGGCTCACATAATTGAGCTTGGAGCGTGATGACGAAGCTTAGGAGGCGCCGCCAGTCGACTGGCTGCGATTACCAGTCAGCCAGACGGCCGAGCTTGGGGTTTGCTCGCTCGCTTGGGGCTTGCTCGCTCGCTTGAGCATGGGCCGAGTTCAAGTTCACCAGGAGGAAAAGGCACCAAACGAAAGGCTTGAGCTGAGGAGGTCGAGTTGAGGCAGCCGCAAGGAGGAGGAAAATGATAATGGGCCGCCGGCAGAGGTGGGGGCTCGGCGCTGCAGAGGCAAGCAGCTTTGAGGCTGGAGGCTTGGGGCTGGAGCGCGTTAATGAGCGAGTGGCTGCGGCTGGAACAATCGGGCCCAAGTTGGCAGGTGGGCGAGCTAAAGTCGGTTGGAGTTTGTTGAAGTTTGTTTGAGACGGAAAGGAAAGCCAGATTGGAGGAGGGGCAAGCGAGCGAAAGGGGCAAGTGGCTGGCGCTGGCACTTGGCCGCCACGCGAGACTGTCTCTGGGCGTGCAAGTCGGCCGGCTGCTTAGCTGCTCGCCTGCTCAACTGCTCACTTGGTCGCCTGCTCGCTGGCTTGCCAATGGCGCCGATGTGGCGGAGTTGCCACGCGCACACACTCGGCCAGCAGGAACTGGCACTTGTTGCAACGCTCGCCCAGCCTAGCCTTGAACCCGGCCGCCCGTGTTTCTTTCTTCTATTTTTTGCTCCCCTGCTTCTTTGTCTGTCCGTCTGTCTGTCTGGCCGCGCCTGTGGCTTTGGGCGGGCGAGCTTGGGGCTGCCAGAAGCTGCCAGGAACTGCCAGACGCTGCCTAAGGCCGCCAGTTTGGCTCAAACTGAGCTCGCGGGCGGCCCAAAGTGCGCCGTCTAGACTCTAGCCTCTAGCCTCTGGAGCTCCTCCGCTCAGGAACTGCGGCCCAACAGTGCAAGGCCAATGCCAACGAGACACAACACGCCAAGCCAACAACACCATCAGCTCGGCTCACCTCACTCCCAACTCCCAACTCGCACTAACACTCCCCAACTGGACTCTAAGCTAAACTAAACTTGGCTCAACTTCACTCAACTCGTTCGATTCGCGAGCCCCTCCAACTGAAACCAGGTGCAACTCGCTGCAGTTGCAACGAGCCCAAGCCAAAGCTCAACTCAAAACCAGGAAGGCGAGTATTAGACTCGCCTCCGCTCGCAAGGCGGGGCCACGCGCGTCGCCTTGAACTTGGGCGTCGGCCGTGCGGCCGCGCGGGCTCCAGGCGGGCCGCCGCCCCCTCGCGCGCGCGCCCACGCGTCCGCCCGCCGCGCCCCGCACGTGCAGCGCGCGGCCGACACGCCCACCTCCGCTCTCGCGCCGCGTCCGCGCGAGCCCGCGGGCCTGGCGACGTCGGAAGTCGGCCCTCTCGAGGCGGCTTGAGAGTGGCGCCAGAGGCAAGCCGCGGCCGCCAATCAGCCGGCACGCAACACTCGATTAGATTCGATTGTTCTCTGGCGCGCCCGATCGGCGCAGAGGTGGCCTTGCTTGTTGCTCGTCTGCAAGCAGGCAGCCAGTCGACAGGGCCTTCCGTGGCGCTGTGTGGCGGCCCAGCCTCGCTGCGCTCACTCGCTCGGCACAAGGCCCTCGCGTGGCGCTGGAGCCTGTCGAGCTTGTCTGTGGCGCACAATTGGCTTGTTCACAATTGGGCTCGATTGTAGTCGATTGCAAATCTCTGGCGCTTGGCCGCCAGCTCAAGAGCAAGGAAAGTTGACGTTCTGTTGAGCAGCAGCCAACTGGCTGGCGGCTCGTTGCTTATCCTTTCTTTTTCTGCTCTCCTCTGCTGCCTTTGCGCTGGCTCGGCACACACACCAGAGACTGTCTGTCTGTCTGTGTGTCTGTGGCGGAGAGGAGAGGAGCACGCCATTAGATTAGAGGGCACACAAAGGGAGGGGAAAATTCCAGCCACTCGGCGCCCATTGTGCGAGCCTGTTGCACAATGGGCGCCCGTTCCATTGAGGCGCCTCGGCGAGTCTCTGCGTGCATCTGAATGGAGGCTGCTCTCTGGCTGGCTGCTCGGCGAGCTGCTCCTCTCAGAACGCTCGTCTCGAGCCACAAGCGCCGCTCGGGCGCCAAAGGCTTGCTCTGGGGCATAAATATTAATTGTGCGCGCGCGTGAGTCAGTCGTCTGGCCTTCTGGGCGCGTGGAGGCCACTGTGCTGGCTGCACACTATCCGTCAAAAGTTTCGAGTACACTTTGCGCGCGCGCACTCACGAAACTTGGAAAAGTCGTACCACAGAACAGAGGGTCATACGCGAGACCCGTTGCGGATGGTCGAGATGACGGGGTGTCTCTTTTTAAGCTGCGCGCCGTAGCAAAGTGTACTCGAAACTTTTGACGGATAGTGCACTCTGCACTGTGCGCGCTGTGTGCGCCCACTTTGCATGCGCTTCACTTTGCCAGCCACTCTCTGCACTGTGCACTGGCAACTCTCTGCGGCGCGTCAGCCACTCTGCGCGCCGCCCGCCGCTCAGCAACAGGTGGCGCTTGGGCGGCGCTCAGGTGACGCCGAGCGCTCAGTGCCAAGCACTAAGCGCCCGCAACACAGTCTGGGGGCGACGCATTCTCGCCGGAGCGCAGTCTCTAGACGGGCGCCCCCTTTTTCCCGGCCACCGTCTGCCCGAGCGAGCTTCTGTAGTCAAATTTAGAAGGCCCGAGAGGCGCAGAGGAGGCCGAGTGGAAGCCCGGCCGCCGCCGAGCCCTGTTACTAGCCGGCGCCTCCAGCGCCACACGAGGGGGCAGCTGCGGACCCCCCAAGCCAGCGCCACGCCAGCAGGCGAGCGCAGCCCACCAGCTCGGCCGGCAAGCGTTCCTTGGCGCTGTTCGGTCGCCCTTTCGCCTGGCGGCCTCTATATTTAGCCCCGAGTTTGGGCTAGCTGCTAGCGAGTGATCTGGCTGGCTTGTGCTAGAGGCTCGAGCCTCGAGTGGAGTCGAGTTGAGTGGAGTGGAGTGGAGTCGAGGCGGCTCGGCTGGCAAGAAAGGAGGCGCTTGGCAGGGCGCGTCTGCGTGTGCATTTGGCCGCCACTTCCAGCCGGCCTGAATGGCAGCAGCGCGAGGGGGCTGACGAGTTGGCACGAAGGCGCGCCGTCTGGCTGGCTGGCGGAGAGGCGGGCGGAGGGGCGCCCTCGCGAGCTGGCAAATCAAGTTCGCGCCGAGCAGGAAGCCCGCCGGCCGAGCCGAGCTGAGCTGAGGGCGAGCTTGGCCGCCTGAGCTTGGCCGTGGCGCGCCCCTCGCGCAGCGCACGGGCGGCCCGCACACAGTCCGCCGCACACAAGCCGCCGCAGAGCAGTCGCGCCGCAGCAGCGCAGAGCAGCGCAAAGACGCAAGCCTTTCGCGCTCCGTTCCACTGGCGTGGCCTCGCTTGCTCGCACGAAAGTCTGTCTCTGTGTGTCGCTCGCCTGCCTTTGCGTTGCCTCACTTCTGGCCGCTCGTTGCGCCTCGCTACTTGCTCGCTGGCGCCGCCTTATGAATAGGCC
>Ga0058701_10002676_pt1 | contig 13654 bp, 12 predicted proteins | sample AgamicOrMae_FD_97039 | JGI IMG/M metagenome (GOLD analysis project Ga0058701, IMG submission 97039) | Agave microbial communities from Guanajuato, Mexico - Or.Ma.e | ecosystem: Host-associated > Plants > Phyllosphere > Phylloplane/Leaf | place: Guanajuato, Mexico | collected 2012-06-04 | reverse complement strand
TTTTTTTTTTTTTTTTTTTTTTTTTTTTTTTTTTTTTTTTTTTTTTTTTTTTCGGCGGGGGGGGGGTGTTGTTGGGGTGGGGACCGGTGGGTTTGATGCTGTTCACCTCCTTTTTTGTTCTTATGATTTCTGGCAGTTGTCTTTTACAAATTTTTAAGGAGTGGGGGGGCCCAAAAAAAAAAAAAAAAAAAAAAAAAAACTTTCCCTATCGGGAAGAAAAAGGGGGACATTTTACAAGGTTGACGGGGGTTTGGTTTTTTAAATTTAGTATCTCTCGACTCCAAATTTCTTTCACTTTCAACAATTTTCCCCATTTCCCCCAACATTTATGATCATTTTTTACTTTTCCAACTTCCCCAATTTTTAAAAAACATGTTTTTTTAGTATTATTTTTTCTCTCTCTCTTCAGATATTCCCCGTTTCCCAAATACGCAACAGCCTTTCTCAACGATGCTCCGTAATTACAGTAATGCTAAATGAAAAAAAATTTCGGGGGAGTTTTCGTTAATTTAGCGGCAAAAAAGCCAAAATAAAACGGAAAAATATATTTTTTTACTCGTTTTTTTGAGAAAAATTAATCAAAAGAAAGCCAGGTTGAAAATGAGCAGCCTAGAAATAAGCTCCGAATCTAAGCTCGGAAGACATTCTCTCAGAAAGTGCGTCGAAAGGACAATCTCTCAATACGAGACTACCGAGGCGAGGAGCAGGCGCAAAACAGGCATGTTTTCAGCTTGTCCTTAAATAAATGATTACTCCTTGTTTACAAAGCAACGTTAGTAAACATCGCTTAAAGATACAAAAGCGATAAAATCAACCCAATGTATCCATCACCGATCGCTAACCACAGGATTGAAACGTAAAAAATCGCGCTCATGCTCATATTCATCTATGAATGTACAAGGTAAAAACTCTTAAAAATGTTAGATAAAAAATCAGGCATTCCACAAGGACGGCACATCGAATGTTTGTTAGTGTTACTACAAGATTTTAAGCATGAAGACATGCACTGCGCTACGGAAACTTCAAAAGTTACTGAAACGGTTTCCTGGCATTTCTGAGAATTTCTAGCAAAGACTGTACACCAGAAAAATACTCCCAAGTTGTATCTCCACCCTTATAACGATAACTCGTCTTTCACCATCCAAAGCCCATTTTACTCTGAGAGGGTTCAGCACGCACTGATGCTCGTCCCATTCAACGTTCCTTCACCCTGTCAAATAATCCCTTCATATTCCAAGGAGCCATCTCCAGCGGCAGTGGTGTGACGACAGCCGCCCAGGCGACTCTCAAATTTCCAAATTTCCCCTGATGTAAACTTACCTCCGCGAAGCGAAAGACCGTCACCCAGGAAACCACAACTTACATCGTAAATTTTAACGGTAGCAATTTCTCCCTCAAGTATTTCACCATATGTTGCCAGGTCTACAGAGCCTCACAGGGAGAGATGCGTTAACTGCCACGTAAATCGAATCGGCGTTGCTGGTTTCATGCATCCCACCAGTCAGCGCACAGCGCGGGAATAAGCTCGCCTCTCTTCTTGTGGGGCTCTCTAGCCAGGTCCACAGAGAGATTGTGAGGCAAAAGACACTTAATCTAACTCTGGTCGTAAGCCTGATGCCGCTTATTTCTCGGCGGCGGCCTACTGTCGCCGAGAATCGGGCGGTATAAGGCGCGGCAAAGGCGAGGCGGCGCACTAGGCGCCTAAACAACGCGATGGTTGTTCCTTTGTACTCGCTGTGGAAAATTCAACGAAAGTGAGAACACACGAGGAAGAATATGCACGTCTCTGAATTTATATATAAAAATAATAGCGAGAGGCTGAAGGGCGCGTCAAAGGCAATGTCTTCAGCGCAAAGTATTACTAGAGAACATCCGTACGCCAAAACACAAGCATGCAGCAAGCTTCGCTAAGAATACTCTAGAGTCCTGATAAGAAGAGAGGCGCAAATGAAACCCAAAGCCGCCATGTTGAGCCCCATTTTCCCGTAACGAATAAAGTGGACCTTTCATGGCGGATCCCATGGCAGGGGTCACCATTCGCGCCTATTTTTCAGGGCTCTAGTATACGCTACACACTCAACCCACAGCCAGAACACAATTCGAATGATTCTGCAGCTGTCTTAACCCGGTGGATCTTTTACCAAAAGATGTTGCTATTGACCCGACATGCATTTACATTGAGACTTCAACGTTCGGCAAAGGACAGGAACGCAGTTATAAAGGGGGACACTTCAACGCACGTAAAAAGGCATGAATGTATTTTAAATGGACCGTCAGGTGAAAAAACAGTCTGTTTCCTGAATGGAACATCGAACGAAAATACCACAGACGTATGTTTTAGAGTCGCTTCATATTTGAGTGTCTGAAGGTATAAAAGATCTTCATCATTTTGTTTAGCTTTTTTTTTCCTTTTCGTTTTTCCGGGTCACTAAAAAAAAATCCCGGATATCTTCTTACCAACTTGAGCCTCATTCAAGCTACTTTTTTTAAATTTTGATGCCACCCCCACATCAAAAACAAACCGTGTAGAGTGGACTTGATGTTTTACTTCGAGTTCCCGCCGAGCTGACCCGAATATGCAATGGACAAGACAATCTTTCTTTCTTTCTGGGAAATTTTCGGCTATTTTCGGTCTTTTTTTCCAGAACACTCAATTTCCGGCAACGTCCCGGTTTTCTCGGTCGTCAGAAATCCTGGAATAATCTAAGGCTTCTTAAAATGTGAACCATTATGCCACCGTACTGATGTCCACAAAATCATCATATTAGCATGCATCCCATCCGTTTACCACACACAAAAAGATGCGAACACACAAACAAAAGACTTGGCAAAAAACATTGAATGCTTCCGACGGGAAAAAAAATTAAACGCAGAGATTGGGTCAAATTTTTTGACATTATCAGCAAAACGTCTTTTTCCGTGGTACGTCGAGACAATAGAGTTCTTTCCTATACATGAAATTTAAACATGGCTATGAAAATATAGCTTCATATTTCAAGCAGAGACTCGCACGAAAGAGTCCTCATACATTCAAAAAATAAATAAATGAGAACTCATTTGGAAACTTTTTTTTTAAAACCCTTGCCAACGGAAACAAATAACAAATTGTTGTAGAACCGAGCCGGCACTGATCGAATTGCAATAAACGTCCTTTTCTCTCTCGAAATATCGAGATTTAATTTTGCGTACAAGTTCCTGAGTAAACTGAATTCTCGCTTTTCTCGGAACTTTTTAGGGGAAAAAAATAAATTAAATCTATGCAGTTTCCCCTGCACAACCGGAATCAAAGTTATGGGGTCATAAGGGTCGCTTGTCTGAAAGACTGCACAACTTTCGGCTCGACTGTAGGTCGATCGACTTTTCCAGAATAGGAAAAAAAGGAGAGATAAGTCCAAGCGAAGTAAGCGTGCACAAGAACAGGATCGAACGGACTTTGCCGAAGACTTACTTGGTATATCTGATTGCCTATGTGATACGAAGTAGGTAGCAATACTTGAGACTGAGGCCCAGTTGGGGATGACCGGTAAAGCATTCCTGAAAGCCAAAAAAGATTCGTTTAAACAACTGACATTGCATTTCCTCCGCCATGGTTTCAAATGTTTCCCCCTTAGAATAAATCCGAAATCGCTCCGTTATTTCCGGGGGAATAGATTTTCAAAGAAACAATAGGAATGTAAGGAAACAGCCATTCTTACAGCAAAATGAGACCTCGAAGGCTAAAAATTAGGTGGCTTAAAGGTTCAGAAGAGCGTCCACAGGACTTCAGGCAATGGAGAGTAAACATTGATATCACGACCACCTCTAAAGCATCCACTCCAAATAAATTCGAGAATTTCAGGAAATTTTTTTCCGTAAAAATACATGATCCACAAAAAAAAAAGAAGAAAGAAATAGACATTAACTACTTTTTGGGAAGATTTTTGTTGGCACAATGATGATAACTTGTATAAATTAACCCTCTCACAACCATTGATTTGAAAATATAGGTATTGTAGGAAAGTCAATATCACATATTTTAAGATTAAGAGGGGTGGCGCACCGCTACGTGGACGTAAAGTCCTTTTTTGGAGATCGCCAAGTTCCTTTGCGGGTCCCACTTGTAGCTGCTGTTGGACTGATAGAAAATACAGCAAAATTCCTAATATGCAACTTTAAGTACAAGGGAACCTCTTTTAACAACTTCCAGGGGACTGAGAAAAAATGTCGTATAACGGCGGTTCCAAATACATTGTGTTAAGTTTTTGCCGGAGCCGAAAAAAAAGCGTCATGCAACCGTCGTGTAATAGGGGATCGTTTAAAAGTGTTTCCACCGTGTTCCCTTCACCAGGTAGCAGGGTTGCCACTCAAATCCCCCCCCCACAAGTTCCCTGACTTTTCCAGGTTTTTCCAGGTCTTTTTAACGAATTTCCAGGTCTTTATCATGCGGCACAAATCCAATATTATTGTCTATGTTTTCATTGGAGTACGCAATAGTTCATGCCTGTAATTACACTAAAAGATTGTATTTTTATTTTAATGCTTCCACTTTCGCATCGGTTGTCAGGCAAGTTTTCCCTTCCACGGCAGCTTGTTCCCGACATAGGAAAAATGCTTGAAAAAATACAAAATCTAGGGCCTAGCGAAAAATTCCCTGACTTTCCAGGGCCAATATTTTTTCCCTTGACTTTCCAGAGTGCGTGGCAACCCTGAGGTAGGCAATGAAGGGTTAATACAAACATCGATTCTCGGCCAGAATATAGTACCTTGGCGTAGAGTCTGGGCGGACATTGGTCTCGGAACCTGTTGCTGTATCACTTGAGCCTGCTTGATGTCGGGGACGAAGCGGCCCTGCATGGGTGGGCGCCCGCGCCCTCGACCGATGGTGCCCACCGGGCCCAGGGTGGTCTGTCCCATCAGGGTCGCCCCCGCGGCCAGTTTCGGTAACAGTGGATGGGGCTGGCCCATCATGGGGGGCGTTTTCGTCACGCCGGGGAGGCCGGCCACTCCCGCGGCCGCGCCGCCCATGGGGAAGCCGGGTCGGTTGCGCGACACCCGCGGAATCTTCGCTGGCGGCTCCCAATCCAGCGGCGGCTCCTGCGAACATCAACGCGAACGTTACTTTCTCATACATGAATGGAAAACAAACAAGGCGGCAACCTAACAAAGCAAAACGATTTGCTTTACACTAAACACATTCTCATTGAGAAAAGCCGATAGAAATCAGTCGAAATTAGGCCTGAATTTATTTATTCTTTAGAGAAAAATAAAAATAAAAAACTTTTCAGAAATATACCATTTTATACTGAAACCATTTTCCACATTTTGATTGAGATCAATGAAAAAAAAAAGTTGGGGGTGGCAGCTTTTAGTTAGTAATGAGCAATAAAGGGTTGTAGCATACCATTCTACCTGTCCAAGTTAAACTGAAACTACTGCAAAGAAGGTAAAAAGGAACCAGAGCTTACCTGATTCTTCTCTGGCCTGTACCTCTTCTGGCATGAAACAAGATGCCTTGTAAGTTTGCCCTTCTGATTGTCTTCAAATGAGCAACTGGGGCATTGGTGGAATGCAGGGCCACGCTCCAAGCGACCTCGTACATTGTGCTCGGCCTCCATGTGGAACAGAATGTCATGGGGTGACCTGACCTCCATTGGACAGAAGTTACATCGATAAACATAATTCCTCATATGAGGGGTTTCCATATGATGTGCCATAACCAGAGCTGATTCAGTCTTGAAGTTGCAAAAATCACACTTCTTTTGTTTGAGATGGAACGGTTCATTGTTTTCCTTACTGAACTCAAGAGTCTGCTCCAATGATGATATCGCCATTTGAGTCTGGACTCCTCCCTTGCCACCTTCCCTGTCTCTCTTCTTTTTCTGAGATCTTAAGAGATCTGTCTGAACATATTCTTGCACTAGATTGATACCAATCTGAATGAAAAACTTGCCCAAGGGATTTTCAAAATAGCTGGCTGGCTTCTTTGATTCTTCACTTTTGGTCAAATCCTTCACTTCAGGCTCAGTTTTGCTGTCATCTTTTTCACTAGGATGAACTTTTAGATCTTTGGGTGTATCTTCTTCTTTGAGTTCAGCTTCAGCACTTGATCTCTTTGCTTTGCTCTCCTCCTTTTCTTCCTTACTGTCTTCCTTCCCATCCTTGGCAGACTTCTCAGCTTTGTTCTCTTCATCTTTGCTGTCCTTCTTCACCTCTGCACTCTCCTCCTTCTTGTCATCTCCTTTTTCACTCTCTTCTTTCTCACCTTCTTTTTCTTCTTTGCCCTCTTCATCCTTGGCAGATTTCTCCTTGTCTTCATTCTCCTTCCTTGAGTCATCTGTGGTCTCTTTTAGGTCTGTCTTCCCAGCATCTTCTTTTACAGTTTTACCTTCATCATCAACATCCATTTTTTCATCATCTTCTGACGTCTTCTTAGATGCTGCTTCTTTATCAGAGGCCTCTTCTTCTTTCTTGTCTACTTTGTCTTTGTCACCTTCCTTTACCACTTCTTCCTTTTTGTCAACAGCTGATTCCTCCTTCTTTTCATCATCCTTCTTCTCTTCATCATCTTCACCTTCTTTGCCACTGTCCTTATCCTTGGACTCCTCATCCTTGGAAATGTCATCCTTGGATGCTTCATCCTTAGATTCCTTTTCCTTGGATTCCTCCTCCTTGCTTTCTTTACCCTTTTCTTCTTCTGCTTTCTTTGCAGCCTCCTCCTTTCTTAATCTTTCAGCCTCCTTGGCAGCCTTGATATTTTCTTGAAGGACATCAATAAAATCTTTCAGGGATTTGACAGGAGGCTTCTCATACACATACGGTACAATGAATGATGGAGCTTCCACAACATACATATCATCAGTCAATGAGGGCAGAATAATTGGAGGTTTGACTGGTGTAATTGTAGATGAGGTAGGCAGCCTTGGAGTACTAGGCGAAGGACTGCTGTGAGACGGTTGCTGATGAGAAGTAACTGGCAAAACAGAGTAGCTCTGAGTGATAGTAGTAGAATGAATGGGGTGGGCTGGGGTAATCTGCAGCTGTGACCGCTGAGGAGTTTTATGCAGAGAATGTTGCTGGGGAGCAGGGATGGGGCCTCTTCCGGACAGAATTGAGTTGGTGTCAATGATGACCAAAGTAGGTTCCTTTTTCACACCTTTCATTGACTTGCTCCCTGAGGCAATTTCTACAAGATGCTTAGTATCATTGACAACAATGGTTTTATTGGGCCCACTTGGTCCTCTGCTATTCCTTGCTTTGCTATTTTCTTTGTTTTCACGGGTCAGATCACTTGGTACTGCCAATGGGTCAACCATGGTGATCTCCTCAATGTCAGACCCATCATCTCTTTCTGGCAGGTCATCTTTGTCCTCCACATAGCTCTTTTGCTTGTTAAGATTCCTGGAACTCCTTCTTGGGGTGAGATTTATAGCTGCAGCATCTGCTTTCTTCTTCCCTTTCCCCTTCTTGGTTGGTGTTGTCTCCTCTCCCTCAGGTGTATCTTCCTCCTTGGTTTCATTGCCCTCACTTTTGTCTGGGGTTGACTCGCTGGGGGTATTGTCAGCTTTCTCTGATGATTGGGGATCCTCTGAGCCATCTGGAGTAGCTGCACCACCATTCTGGAGTGTCCTGGCATCCTTACTTTCACTCTTTTCATCACTCTCACTGTTTTCTACATTTTGTTCACTTTCTTCAGTTTCACTCAATTTGTTTTCTACCTTTAAATCACTAATGTCACCACTTTCATCAGAACCTTTGTCACCATCCTGATTCACCTCATCCTCTTGCTTCCCATCTTCCGCATCTTCTTCCTCTCCATCCTTGCCACCACTCTCATCCAGTTTTTCCTCCTCTGCTTCACTGTTCAAATGACTACTACTTTTAGCAAAAGGCCCATTATGTAAAATTTCTTCTAAATGATCGTCTGACTCGACATTGCTAGCATGAGGCACTTCACTTGAACTTGTGTCACACTCCTTGTTAGGCACTTCTCTCCCTTCACTATCCCCTTCCAATTCCTCTTCTTCCGCATCTAACTTGTCGCTGTTGTTGGGAACAGCTGATGCTGTTTCATCTGCATCTTCAGCAGCATCGCCATCCTCTGGAGATGAATCCTCCTGCTGCTGCTCCTCGGCTCCAGAACCATCACCAACTGGACTTTTAGAGCTTTCAGAAACCTCCATATTTTCATCACATGCTCCATTCATGTCTCCATTTAGCTTGACAGTCTCTGAAACAACAGACATACAGACACCTTTAAGTAAGACAACTACTCAAGAACATGGAGGATGCAAGAAACACTGACCTGATTCCAACTTTTCTCCACCCTTAATAACCTCACTGACCTCATCCATTACTTCATCCATTGGATATCAGTGAGGAATCAAAACCTAAAACAACAAAAAAACAACAACAATTAGTGCACCTTATACAGGATTCCATATTTACAATAACCATGGAATAAAGCACAGCTACCAGGCTACAGATGCAGCCCATCTCAATGACCACCACTTGTAGCACAAGCTAGCAACACAGGGTTTATCAAAGAACAAAATTTCACTCAATAAAAATTATGAAGGGGTAAAATCAATATAAATTCCTCTCACAAAAAAATGATTAGATTATGTAATCCATTTGTATGAAATTGAGCAGAACCCTCACAACTCTAATGACCATTCCGGATCAAAATGCGGTAATATGGAGAATTGACATTACATATTCTTATCAGAAACGAACGTCAACACAAATAGAAAGGGCATGGAGCGAACAATGACGGGCCAATATAACCTATACACGGAAGAAAATGACAAGTCCGTCTTCAATACTAACTTTCCCAGGAAGAAAATTCTTTCAATAGACAAATTTGCGGCTCGAAAACAACTTGTTTAGATGAAAGCGAAACAACCAAATTGCTCAAACAACGAATAGTATGACGGTGTTGTCGGCAGGTCGTACTTCCGACCCGACATGTTGGCCGCGATTTGGATATGCTACGATAGTGGCGGCTGAGAGACCGAACTTAACATTGGCCACGATGAAACAAACGAACGCATGCACAAATACAAATTCCTAAAAATCTTTCGTCTTGGAATCCGAAAGGCAACAATTTGAGAATATACGCACATGAAGGATTAACGGCAAGCCTAGGCCATTTAAATAGCCATTACCTAGCCTACCTAGGCAACGTTTAACGATCCGCGAAGGAAGCCGACTTAACCTCAATTTGTGTCAAATGAAATTACCTCTATAATCCTCATTAAAACTGCCTTCAGCGAAACAAAACATTGTAAATCTAAGTAATCTCAAAAACTCATAGAAAAATTGTTTACCTCAATGATCCATACGACATGAGAGAGTGAAAATTTAACGCTTGTTTGGCGGCTTGAAGACGGCCGCACGGCACACGAAGTAAATTTATAAAAATGACGGTCTAAGGTTTAAAGGCTATTAAAGAAAGAGGTTCGGGTTAAAGCTGAATTAATCTGTGTAAATCCAACCCCGACCCCGCAGCCCCACAGCACCATCTCTAGTTAAAAACGCGGCCGCTAGAGGGCGGGTGAACACTAAAAAAAGAAAAACACGGAAAATCATGTATGACACCCAAATTACAATTTAACAAAAGTTACAACACTTGGTGATACGAAAAAAATCACTAAAATCACCAGTCCAAACTCAACTTAGAATCGCATTCTTGAAATACGATGATTCTAACCCCAAAACGCCTACTTCCACGAGAAGCCTATTTACACAAAAATCAAACCTAGAAAGAAACATTCCCCTTGCGGGTTGATTTTCCTTCGTTAGTTTTGAACACTGTCCCACACTAGCGGCGATGATCAAGAACGGAATAAATCAAATTTTTGCGAAAGGGTTATAAATAATTTTGTCAGCACTGACACTACTTGATTAGACGACTCGACACTAGAGCGCAGCAGTCCAGCGAACGCATTGCACGTTGAGTACACAATTTCCAGCCTCGACACACTTAACATAGCTTCCACTACCACGATAACCACTACTTCAATTCCACAACAATTAAAACACTAAATCAGGTGAACACGGCACTGGAACACAAATCGCCGCTGAGTGTAATAACAATCGAGTAAAAACCGCCCGGTGGATTTTGACCTCCCGCCATTTCCTCCTTGCACGGGCCTACGTTACTGGAAAGAGCAGATCTACAGATGCCACAACAGCCACAACTGCACTCCTTTTCAAAAGAGAGAGAGAGAAGGCACACAGCGCCGCTAGTTCTCTCTGTGTGACGTTGGCTTTACTTGATAATCACCTTCAGTTTGCTGAGTGTTTAATTTTCACTTCACATAATAAAGTTGCCACTGAAAACTATTCAAATTTTTGTCAGTCGACTTCACTAACCCTTAGCGAGCAGCGTAGAGAACTGCCAAGATGGCGACTCTGGGTCACGTGACCGAAAATTGTGAGTTGTGACGTATACATTCGGTGAGGCAGAGCGGCTCTCAGGCGGAGGGTGAGAGGAGGGGGAGGTTTGGTAGTCCATGGGGGAGGCATTTATTGTTCAGATACCTCCCTGACATAACGCTGTCACCTACCCTGTCTTCAACAATTTGCCATTTTTTTAACGCTAACATTGTTTATTTAAAATAAAAAAAATACATATTCATTAGAAAAAATGCAAATTTACTAAATTTTTAAACATAGTTTGATTTATTTTATTGTTAAGCGAGGACAGAGCGTGGTGCGCGCCAAATGTTCGGACAGTGCGCCGTCTCCAACCTCAAAGGCTGAATCACATCCGTATGTATTTTTTTATCAGCGATGAAAATAAGCACCAATTTCATCGTTTCATGTTGACCGGCGCGCAACTCACAATGAAGGGTCGCAGGAGCATTTTAAGTCATGATTCGTAACTTTCATGTCGTACTTCACGAAAAATCAGGCGAAAAAAGAAGCCGGCAAGTCCCTATCGAATCTCCGTGGGATAGACGGCGCTCGTCAAGCGCCGCTGGCGCGAAGGCGCCTGTACATAGTAATATCTGGTAGTACTTTATGCTTTTCATAAAACGATTGGAACATGACGGATCGATACATTTGATGGGTAGGTCCCTTACGCCCCATTCTTAATGCCTTACTTCCCATTCCAGTCCGAGCCCAAATTCATGGGCGCGTTCAATGTTTGTTCAAAGTATCGAACAGCTCACCAAAGTTGTTACTTAAAAGAAAAGGTATCGCAGTTTCCTATTTTTCTTTCCTCTTTTTTATCGTTTTTTGTTAAGCGGGAGCGAAGCAGCGCGACAGGCAACGCGAGAAATGAGGTAGGGAGAGGGACGCGGGGAGGGGAGAGGGAGGAATGAGGGGGGACGCGAAGACAGACGCAAAAGAAAGCGAGGAACACAGGAACAAAGAGGAGTGAGCGCGAGAAGGGGACGAGCATAGAACGGATAGACAGGCAAGGAACGCGCAGGCGCAGTAGATAGACAGACAGACATCGAAAGACAGACGGACATACAAAGTTACGAACGTACGAGCGAATAGCTATTCCGCTAGAGTGGTCTTACGGGTAGCTATTTAAATGGGAGGGCATCTACTACAGTGAGCGCCGAATAAACGCAACCGCCCAAATCGAAAAGAAACGCGAAGGGGCGCTGCTTGACTAGACTCGAATGGACTCCCGTGCGAACGAGGAAAGAAGGAGGAATCAAAAAGAAGAAGGTAGAGGAAAGAAAAAAATCAGCTGGCGGCAAGCCGAGCTGGCAGACAGCAGAGAGGCGACCAAAGAGGCGGCGGTGACGGAAAGTCAAGCAGCCAGCCAAATTCGGGTAAAGGGAAGGGTAGAGAGGATGCCGGTCAGGCAGGCTGGCACCCACGTGGTGAAGGAGAGACGCCATTCGGAGAAGAGAAAGAAAGAAGAGAAGAGGGGAGTCAAACTGACTTCAAGGTGGCCTACCAAACGTAATGGGAAAACTCAAGGAAATCCATTCGAGGGAAAATCTAGCAAATTCATATTGCAAAACTCCAAACATCTCTAACACTGCTGGTGTGTCATATCCAGCTGTCCTATCTGATTTTCGCGGAGAGAAAAGCTGTGGATTGAGCTAGAACTAGAAATATGCCGATATCTAGAACCTTGAAATATCGTCACCTCAAATCGACACAATTTACTTATATCAAGGTTCCGCGGGCATTTCATGAACCGGCATGGCAATGACTCATGCAGGTCGAGTAGCACAAACCAGATTCAATGAGCTTTCCAGTCACAAAATTTATTCCAAAAATTGCCGCCGACTTCCGACATACACTCCTTATTTGATTGCGCCGATGGGAGAGAACTAAATTAACACACCTGTAGACCCACGTGTACGTTTGGATAGGGTATGACCAGTCAATCAGTAGACGTGAATTCCTTTTCCGGATGTCACGAGAAAAAACCAAATTCGTCACGCTAGTTTCGAGCAGAAACGAAATTTAGGTCACGTTCCATCGCCGCTAAGATTCTTTCTCTTCTTTTTCTTTTCAATTTTATAACGCTAGAGCGCCGATGCGCTTACGGGTGTAACCCCGTTGCGCGCTTCTTCAGAAAACGGGTCTAGAAAAAAGAAAACATTTATTTGTTTCTAAAAAGTTATATCGGAATGCCGTGGCAGCATGCATAGAAGAGAGGGGCGCCACTACTTGGATTAAAAGCGTTAAAATGGCGCCTCCTTGAAAAGTTAATCACAGGAAAAAGCGGAGCGGAATGTAAGCGATGTGTCAAGACGCTCCTGGTTTCAAAAGTCCCGCTTTAAAAAGATATCATGAAGCTCTATCACTCCCTTTACAAAACTTCTCGCATGATTCTCGTCCGATTAAAGATTTCAGACTCCCCCAGAAAAATAAACCTAGTTCACTAAAAATCTTTCTATTATTATTAAAAATATTTTTAAAAATAGAATGATGAGAGAGGCTATGATGACCAACTCGTGAAAAATTCTTGACCCTTTCCAATAAAAACTCGGATATGTTGAACGTGTCTTTCACGATTTCTTGCTTCGGAGGTTTAGCAGATCTTATATGTATGAATAATAAGAGACTAGTATTTTGACAAATCATCAAAAAATCTAGACCAAACTCGAGAAGTCCTAAGTGGAGCTATTGGAAGTAGAGCAAATACTAAATGCGATTCTTCGGATTAAAAAAGCATCATAATGTTAAATGGCAAGGTGGAATACATCTTCAGTGAAACTCTCTACGGCGAGTTTCACTGTAAACGGTAAACCTCACCTAAGAAAAGAAGGAGCTTACCGAGAGTCCTTTTTTCCGTTGATAACACCACCCGCCTTCCCGCCTAGGAGCAGCGTGCTGTCTTACCATGGGTCCTTGGATGACTACGATCAAGGTTTGATGGTTGCAATCTTCTTGTTTTAGGTTTACACCACTGCTCACTCTAATCCCAACTCGCCATACTTGAACTTCATCCATTCAAGACACCCAATAAGGTACCGTACACTATGGTAACAAAACAGGCACCACCCTATACACTACTACTCGAGGAATGCAACTATTACCGAGTACTGAGCTGCCATATATTCATAAAGTCGTGAAAATGATGAACTGATATCAGCAGCTCCAGTATCGAACCGTCCGTGCCGCGTCCGTACGGATATCTGCAAGGATGTTCATTGTAATCTTGGATATTTTTGTCGAATTATCTGTGCTGGAA
>Ga0058701_10002674_pt1 | contig 13663 bp, 12 predicted proteins | sample AgamicOrMae_FD_97039 | JGI IMG/M metagenome (GOLD analysis project Ga0058701, IMG submission 97039) | Agave microbial communities from Guanajuato, Mexico - Or.Ma.e | ecosystem: Host-associated > Plants > Phyllosphere > Phylloplane/Leaf | place: Guanajuato, Mexico | collected 2012-06-04 | reverse complement strand
GTTTACCTAGAAAAACTGAACTTCGCTCGAATTTTCGTTTCCTTTGAGAAACATTTCCTGATAGTTCATATCCAAATCTTTCGCGGTTCCCAAATGTTATATGATTTTTCCAAGCAGTGCGAATGCTAAAACATTTAAATTAAGTCGCGGGCTAGTCGCTTCTGGAACTATTTCGTACGCGCGCACAGTCATAAGAGCAGCTTTTGAGACGCCAACTCGGTGGCTCAAACAACCCGAGGTGCCAAGTTTCGCTGCAACGACAGTACAGTACCAGCAGCAGACTGGCAGGTTACCGTTACCAGTGTAGTCACGCCATCTATCGGCCAAAATTGGAAACCAGGCCATGACGAGAGGATCGCCGGGCCTCGGCTCGGCTCGTCCGAGACATGCAATACCCTGGCCAATAAGAGCAAATACGCCGTTGGCACATCTTTGAGGTATAGGACTTCACGTGGATGATGCAGCGAAGCAAGGTGGATATAGATCCACCTTTCAGCGAAGGTTGATTGAGATGACAGGGTGTAAAAAAGCGGTAAAATACCAGAATCGCAAAGACTCATTTTACCGTATTTTTCATTTATTTATATAACAATGTACAAAATGACTAATAATAAAAATGCATCACTTGCATGAACTTGTTACAGTCTGCAGCTTTAATAACTGTTTTACAATCTTACCGTGAAAGTACTTTCATTAAATTTCCTTTTCCATGGTAGAGCAACCACTCCATCTCACATTATTTGAGAGAGAAAAATAAATAAGTGAACGATGCAAAATAAAGCTTGGGCCTATTCAGGTAGGCCTATTTAACAAAATCACAAGAACACACAGCATAAAACCGCCATGAAAATCGCATCTCGCGCTATTTCTGTCTTATTTTGCGGTATTATTCATTACTTAATCGAGGTGACGGTGCCGTTACCCCTACCCAGTGCTGAGAGCCCGACTGCTCGGCCGAGATCGTGTCCGCTGTGCCGAAACCCCTGCCCATTGCTTGTTATGGAATATACATTAGAGGATAATTTGGTAGCCATGAAAAGGGCTGTTTAGTTTCTTCAAATTTAGATAGTTACCGAAATAAAAATTAGCGGCACGGGGCGAAATGCAATGGAAATAGAGGGAAACTTCTTTTAGATACGCTACCGATCGAAATAAAAATTAGCGGCACGGGGGGAGAAGAACTTCCTCAGGTTCTTCAGGCTAGGGGGAACTTCGCCCTCAGGTGTTGGAGGAGGGAGGCAAAGGTATCCCCCAGGGAGCCGTTTGCGTACGTTAAATATAACAGTACCCATGGCAACCGCAAAGAGCCATATCCTTTTCAGAGCTACCAAACTATCATCAAACAGGAAAGAATTTTTGGTAGGGGTTTCGGCACAGCGGACGCGATCTCGGCAGAGTGGTCGGGCTCCTAGCACTGGGTAGGGGTTACGGCAGTGGCGCCGTCCTGGCGAGCCCCTGTGTATAAGCAAAGGCGGGTAGGGGTAACGGCACCGTCACCCTTAATCGAGAGTAACAATTTTGATTCCACAAAGACCGGTAGACGGATGGCACTTTCGTGAAAACTGGAATCAAAAACTCACCAGTAACCCGTGAAGAGGCCGCAAGAAATCGCGAAAATTCAAAATGGGAATGTTACCCGCTTGAATTGAGAAACCGATAATCAGCGAGCGCGGCGCAAATATGAGCATTACCAACCTCTGCATTCATAATTTGATTTCTTGTTACTAATTAATATGGACATGAGCTGAATTTTTACAGTATCGTTTTTGATCTCATAGCTCAGACTTAAGAAAATCTATGGTATAAAAATGGTGAATGATCTCGCGCAAAATGCCCTCGATTAAAAAAAAAAGGGGGAAAACAACAGCAGCCCAAAGGATATCATTGCTACGTACTCCATCCATTGCCAACGAACTTGAATACTTCGGTTGTGCCTTAAAAACTATAACGTCACAGGAATACTCCGATCACACTTGAGAACATAAAATATCCTTTGAAAGGAAAATTTAATTTCATACGCATACCTAAAAAGCATTTCAATCACACTTGCTGACCGGGCATACATAAAAACTTAATTTTTCGCTGCTTTGGGAGCACTTCCCGTCAACCTCGTTCATACCTTCAAATAACACAGTCACCTCCATCGATTTAATATCTTTCTTGTCCATTGAGCTCTTGTGAGAGGCAGACAGGGTACAATCGGGGCATTGTTTCTGAGCGCGCAGCACAGCTGAACGCTTCCGTCGGCAAAATCGCACTACGGCACCCATACAAACACAATTCGGTTCGAAGATCTTGAAGCCAAGTCCAGCAACTGGCTGCAGCGCAATGTTCTATCAACGGTATCGCTATTTCCACGAATCAACGCTTACTAAATCATTAGTATTCATTTGGTATCTTCACTGGAATGTTCTTTGCGCTAGCTGCGATCATCTTAATCGCTCCCACCTGCAAGAAAAACCAGGAGTAAACTTAAACTTCTTATGAACACATGTCCAATCTGGAGGTTTATGAGTGAGAAGCTCCTGATCAGCTAAACAACTGATCCTCAACATTGCTTAACCCACTACCGCCCAGCGATGCCGTTCGGAAACAGTAAAAAATATTTTAGAAGGTCTTTCCAGTTCAGTATTGTCACAATTCAAAAAATATAACCCCCCTGGAAACCTGAAATTTAATTATTTAGGCATTTCCCAAAGCCGAAAATTGCGAATTTCAATTTAAAAAATCCTTTAAATTTCTCTTAAGCTAAATTTTACTTCACACACCTTGGGCTTTATGGGCTAAACCTTAAATATACCGGTGCCTATTTTTGAAATTTTTTGACAGAGCGTGCCAGTTAAACATTTTATCTTGGTTTTGGTTTGCTGGCCCCTCTATTACTTGGCTCGGTGACAGATTCCGGGGCCGGTATCTTAGCAAAGCTGTGGAACTTACCTGCTGTAGGAGCAGCATATGACGCAGCTCGCGATAAAGGACGCAAGCCCAATAAAAACGGCTATGGCTAACACGCACATCTGTATCCACGACACTTCCGCTTTGTTCACTGGCGGGGCACATCGCTAAGGAAACAAAAAAAAACAGTAAACATATTCCTTCACCCGCCTGATTACAGTGTGGTCCAAAGTATAGTTTCGATACAAACCTGTACATTTTGGACGTGGTATTTGTTAAAGACTTTCTTTAGCTCTTCGTTATTCGAATCTTTGAATAGGGTCTCCATGTCGGCCATATCGTAGGTTTTTTTCCCGACGAGTTGGAAGCAGGAACTGACAAAAGAAACAACAGGTTATGGATGGCGATCAAAATTGGTTGGAAACAACACCCTAGCCCTTTCCAGTTATAGTGATGTCCTGAATTTTATTTCCTCTGCCCTGATACGCTACTGCACCGAAAACGTAGTGAAGATAGCCTAACTTTGTTGAGCTCAGGCATGGAAACATTCCTTAAGGATAGTTTTCTGTCCTAAAAACCCTCGGGGGCGAATACAGGACAAATAAAACTACAAAATTTGCTTAAAAACAACAACAACAAAAAACGCAATTCTGATATTAGAAAAAAAATCTGGGAAGAAACAAATAACCCATTGTGTTTTGAAAACCTTTTCCCTTTACCATCAACTGGATCTTAGTGGAGGAACTTTCATGTAGTCTTGGATGTGTTAGACGTAAAGATGTTATTACCTAGTTCGACTAAAATCGAAGCTACCGTCCTGCTTGGCATAAAATTGGGTGTCGTAAATATTTAGCTGCGCTGGTAGCAGAAGAGCTTTTTCAACTGCTCGCTGGAATTCCGCCAATTGCCGGTGAGTTTCTGCAGGAGGTTTAGCGAAGACGAACTTCAGTAAGGCCCGATCTCGCACAACAAACACCTGGAAACACACCAACAGAAGAATGGCTAAAGCAGATATTCGCATCATACACACTTGCTCACCGCGAAACCCAAACATTTGTGTGTATCTCTAAGACCAACACGCATAACCTCACAAATAAAACCATGCCTATTTTCAGCGCAGCTAAGATGCTGTCTGATTAAATTATTGTTTTTAAAAAATTGGTTATCCGGGAAATTCTAACCTTAATCAAGGCGGTGGCTTGCTTGGCACGCTCTCCTGTGTTGTCTGCGACGACTTTGAGGGTAAAGAATCCGTCGACGTAAGGTGCCATCGACGTTGCTGTCCGCAGTTCGCCCGTCCGGTTGTCCAGAGTGAATGCCGAAGCGGGATCCACAGCTCCGAACAGGCCCATGTCCAGCGACGGACTGACGGGAGCGAACGTGATATTGGCTAATTTATACGATATTGGCGCCGCGTCGACGTCAATATCCGTTGCTTGTAATGTTGCGAGAATAGTGTCGGCTGGTACGTTAAGACGAACTCCTGAAAATTTTCAATTACACGAAATTACTTTTTGATGCTCCTGCAACTGCAAAGGGCCGAAGAATTGGCATCATAAGTGATCATTATTTTCAAATTCCTTAAAAAAAATAATTAAGTACCCAAAAAAAGTCAGCTGAAGGAACGGGGAGTTCGAAACATCAAAGTCCTTAAAAGAAGATACAGTATGATCCTTACGGTTGGTTTCAAAAGCCGCAGATTGTCGGATATGAGTTACACTATCTTTATGATACCAAGTTCAAGGACTTAATATTTACCTATGGTGATGTTATCCTTTGTGAATTTGGGCAGATTATCGTCTACATCTTGAACAATAACTTTGACTTGTCTCTCGGTAGGATCCTGAAAAAGTTGGGATTGTATTATTCTCCGCTCTTCTCAAATAAGATACCAACAAAAACTGCACAGTCTCACTGCGTAACGGATTACCCGAAAAAGGGCACTTCTCGACACACAGGAAATTTTAAGTTGGCAAAACATATCGCGTCCTAAACAAAGAGCAAACTTTACTGTTCAGATATTGTTTTGAAAACTCATCTTACTTGGTACGTAAAGTTTCCCCTCCGAAAAGATTATTCCCGAGGCATGCGTGCCTTGAAATGTACCTTTAATTTTATAACAATATCGGTTTGGTTATGTTAATTTAGGTAAGGTTACATTAGGTTTTAGGATTAATTTTCAGAGTAATAAAAAATACAAATATAGATGCATCGTCTCGCGTTTTATATTACAGTAAAAAAAAAAAAAAACTTTACTTTACCGTAGTATGCACCCTTGACCTAATTACAATATTACGGACGTCTTGGCTGAGAATTTACCTGACGATTGTACGGTTTACGTAAGCTCAGCGGTCGTGCGTTCTTTTTGAAACACTTTATCGTGAGCAAATGTTCCGAAACTGTTTCCCGGTCGAGTCTGCGTGCCACCTTCAAAAGCGCCTTATTATCTTCAGTTCGGCTCACAGAAAACAGATCCATTTCGTTGCCATCTGAAACCGATCACAGAATACGATTTAGCCAAGAAACTTTCCTCTCCTTCATGCGCGAAAATTGCACTACTTACACGTAATGAGATAGTCAATTTGAGCGTTTTCTCCTATGTCGTGGTCAACAGCAGACAGCTTGCCCACTTCAGTTCCGACGGGCATCTCTTCAGGTATCGTCATGATCAAAGGTTGCTCATCCTGCAATCCATACAGTTAATGAAACACTCTCACATGGACAGCGTTTCTTCATACGAAGTGACTTTTCACACTGCTCCATTTAGAAGGTTGGTTTCCGTGCGTTCAAATCTCCCTTGTATTAAACCATATCAGCCCAAAGTGTTTGGAGTGAAATTTAGCTTAAGAGAAATTTGAAGGTTTTTTTTTTACGCTAAAATACGCAATTTTAAGGTTTGGAAAATGCCTATATTATTAAATTTCAGGTTTCCAGAAATTGATATTTTTTAAATTGTGACAATGCTGAAATCAAAAGATCCTCTAAAAAAATCCGTTTCCGAACGGCATCGCTGGGCGGTAGTGGGTTAACATAGGCGTGCGGATAGAACTGAGCTTCTTCATATAATCGAGCCAAGTGCCATTTTACTAGATACTGTTCAGTTCGATTTGAACGCTTTTCTCGGAGTTTGGCTGCTTTTCTGCCCTAAAAATCTGCTGAGAAAGCAATGTTTTGCCTAACGACTGGGCCAAAAAATGTTTTTACGCATTTTTAAAAAAATTAAAAATAAATTATTGCGATATACGTGAAATAAAATACCCAAAATTTTTAGCAAAATTGAAATTTTACTGTGTACATCCGTTATTTCTGAAGCTTTTCTTACCAAAGATCGTTTGAAAACAGGCTTGTGGTCATCGACATCGGTGACATGGACTGTTAGTACCCTCGTTGTTTGTTGAGGAATGGTACCCATGTCAGACGCAACCAGCAGAAGTGAGTAACGGTCCTTGCTTTCTCTGTCCAGCGGCATCCGAGTGGTTATCAGGCCGGAGTGGACATCTAACCAACAAAATATCACTCGCACTCATCCTACCAATATATCCGAGAGATACCAAAACATTACTTACTTATGGTAAAAGATGACGCATCTCCTCCAACCTTGCCATCATCCAAAAACTTGTAGATAACTTTTCCTTCAGGGGTTTTCGGGTCATCGGGATCTGTGGCCTGGACGCGGAAAACAGGCGAACCAACTGACGCGTTCTGAAAATGAAATGAGTTCCATTAACGCAGTATCAACGGGCCTAAAGTACACAGTACCAGCATTTTCTACCTCTTGTGGTCCACCCTCCTTTAATCTTTCCTCACTGTAAAAGAATTAAAGTCCTATCACTGCGTAGATTATTTTAAATTAACCCGGTTTAGTCTTAAACCTACAAGTATCATCTCTCCGATCAGCTGATGTCAAGCCTGACATCGCTTACTTCTCCGAGGCAAGTAAGCGGCATCAGACTTGGTGATCAGTAAGGTGGGTTAACTAAGGTCAAGCGCCTTCGCTAAGCTTCCCAGTGATCTCCATGAGAGGCGCGGCGAGAGCTGTCGCTGACCGTACCCCCAGTCCCACTCCTCGTGAGCGCGACCTCATCGAGAGGGGACCTCTCGTGAAGGAACCTCTCGAGCGGTAGCCGCTCGCACACTACCTTCTCATAAGAGCTCACGAACTCTCACGGGGTGGTGCTTAGGTAGGAGTATCTCCAAGGAGGCCGGGCGATGGATAGGTGCTGCCCATCCGGCCTGATTCCAAGGATCCATCACTTTTGTTGCGACCGCAACGTAGGCTTAAGTCATCTATAAATAAGTCTCCTAAATACTAACAAACAGAGGCGGTGTTCGATTGTCAATCTATAATAGAAATCAAAATTAAAAAAAAAAGAAAAAAAAAGAGGGACTCCTACCCATGATTAGGTCCCGTTTAACTTCCCCGATCTTACGGAATGGGGTTTGACCAGGACCACCATGCTGACGCCAGAGATCAGTTAGACTGACAGGCAGGGTAGAAGCATCTTCACGGCGGCTCCGTGACTGGCAAGGTGTTACCCATCCGGCCAGATTCCAAGGATCCCTCACGGGTTTTATGAGGCTGCCCGCGGCATTTAATGACGGATCAGATATGAACCGCGAACCCCAACCGAGTCTCGACACCATCACTGGCAACGTAGCAACGCTAACCACTCGGCCACCGAGAAGACGTTCGACTACGGCGTTCGGAGCTTTACTTCAGTGACGAAGTCTCCGCATAGGGGTGAAAGAAATTTTTTTTCGGAATCCAGATTCGAACCCACGCCCCATGGATCGGGAGGCGGATACGCTGACCACTGAGCCACGGCATTTTGTTGCGACAACGTTGCAATGTAGGTCGCAAGAACAAAGCCTGGTTATTTTAAATGCGCTACCAAACTTCCTCGTCACACGTCTGCATCAGTTCAACAAAGTCTAATCCAGTTTATTCCAAACCTTTCGGTCCGTTACGGTTTAGCGACGAAAGGTGGACCTCTGCCCACTCAAAGTATGCTTGTTTTAATTCGAGGGCTTTGATGTCCATTACATCCTCATCTACAGCAACAACACCCACGCCGCTGATACAAGTGCCGCTCCATTCACGAACTAATCTATGGCCTTAATCGTACAAGTTCGGCTCAATCGAAGCGGGCTCGAGCCGCTCATCACCTCTCATGAGTTCTCACGGGTCTCTTCCCTCCTGTTTCACACGACAACATACTAACGGGGCCTGTTGAGTAGCGGCGCGAGGGCAAGCGACCTATACACTGTTATGCAGGAACCTTACGTGAGCGCTGCTGCCTTACGCGGCGCCTCTCATGAAGATCACTGAAGCTTCCGCTCAAATCGGCTTGACGACCAAAGATGGAACACTAGGGGTGGAAAGTACAGCCTTGCAGAATAAACAGACAAGAAAAGCCACCTCACAACGAACACACCTCTGAAACGTAGGCAACTTCATCTATCGTAGGGTGGATGAAGTTCGGGACGCCGTCATTGCTGACAACATCGCCAATGTAAACGACAACCGTTGCGTCGGACAGGAAAGAAGGCTCGCCGTTGTCCTGCGCTCTGATGCGGACGCTGTAAGGCGTGCTGCGGCCCTTGCCTGTCAACGGAGCCTGTGTCCGCAGCTGTCCTGTCACAGCGTCAAGCACAAAAAAGCCTGAAAACAGATGAGGAATTGTCGCTATTCAGTGCAGCCAACTTTGACGTCGTCCATTTTCCGTTAACTTGCAGATTTGCGGGTGGTTCTGGGTCAATCTTAAGCGGACAAATTCAGATGAGCTTTCGTAACTAAAAATTAACCACTTATTTGAGGATGTCACGAAATGCGATCAAAGGAATCCTCTCTTACCGTTTAGTTCTCCTTGATCAAGGAGTTCGTAAGTTATTTCTCCACCCGCTCCTTCGTCAGGATCAGTAGCAGTTAGATTCACGACTCCGCTGCCCACCGGGACATTTTCAGGGACGACGGTGGAGTAAACTTTCTTGGAAAACGTTGGAGCATTGTCATTTACGTCTAAGATATCAATCGTCACCTAAAAGCATAAAAATACATATCAACAAACAGCCTCGTCACGTGGGAATTAATTTCTCCACAAATCGTTAACATTAAACTTGGATTAAAACACCTCATTTAGCATGTCGTGTTGGAAACTCCACAATAACTCTTTGATTGCTTGAACACACTAACAAATAACTTTAATCTCGACATATTTGTGATACTCTGAGTTTACAAGCTCTGGTCGCAGACTCTGGCTTGATTACCTGCATTACACACTCCGACGCAAAAGATACAACCTAAAATTGTCAGTTGTTGTGCTGCTCGATTCAAGTCGGTTAGGCTGAGTTGCATCAGTTTGGGTTAAGTTGGATCCGGCCGGGTGATGTTAGGACAGGTGAGGTTAGCGCAAGTAACGAGAGAACAGAAAGATATGGGTACGTACCTGCGCTGTTGATCTTTTCTGGTTTGTTCCTCCCATAGGCGTGTCCGTCGCAACGACATTAAACTTGAGATGCGACTGCCGCTCCCGATCCAAGATGGCGTTTGGCGCGACCTTTAAACACATCAATATTAAAACGCGCGCGGAAGAGAGTGCGAGGTATTACCGTGAATTTTTCATACCTGGATCGTTCCTGTGATGGGATCGATGTTGAAGAGAGAAGCGCTCTCGCCGCTGAGACTGTACCGGATGTCCCCGTACCCCGACGGATTTTCCGGAGAACTGCTTGCGTCACCATCCGTCGCCGTGATCACCATTATGGCGGAAGGGTGCCGCGTTGATTCAAGCACACTCGTGTGGTAGTTCTGAAAACGCAGGAAACCAAGGTTAAGAAAGTGGACAGACCCATGTCCATGGATTTTTTACCCTGAGGTTTCCCTTGCCTTTGTCACATCGAAGAAAATAACAAAGTTCCTTGATTTGCAGATTGTGGTCGTGATTTCAACAAGTTAAAAACGACTTTTGAGGGGACTTACCAGCTGCGAGAAAGTTGGACTATGATCGTTGATGTCTTGAACGTGAATCTCAATAGTCGCCTGACTCGTATGTCTCAAATCTTCACTGACAGCCTGAACAGGCAATTTCAAAACCTGAAAAAAATATCGGACTCACTCAATGGACAAACCGTTCACGACAACACAAAGATAAACGCGGGTATCGGATAACTTGCGAGCGTGGATTCTCTAGCAGTTTACTTTGTGATTTCCGAAATTTACGTGAGTACTTATTTGAGAGGTGCGCAAGACTCAGGCGTATGCTCACAAAAATATAACAAACGAAAGAACTCAAAAACAATAGATCCTTGGCCTGATTCTTGATATTTTAAACTGTTTCTCAATCCAGCAGAACTTCTTACAGTAAAATAAACAGAAGGAGCGCATCGAACACATAACGACTATTTCATGTAGGCAACCCACTTAACGTCTATGTGTTGCTGGAAGCCTAATCATGAACTGTGGATTACCTTTTCGGGCAAAGCTTCGTAGTCCAGCCTCTTCTCTAGAACTACGTGACCGCTCAAAGCCCCGACGGACACCCAATCAGGAACGCTCCCTCCTCGTTCAACAGACAATTGGAATCGTCGCACTGGTCTGTTCTCCGCTTGAGGATCAACAGCCGCAAGCGTCGTAAGGACCGAGCCTAGATACAAAAAGAACACTTTTAGAAAAAAAAGCTGAGGAACGAAACACTTTCTTTCTCTGAAACTATTTTTACACGCTCTCTGAAACTGTTTTTACACGCTCTCTGAAACTGATTTTACACGAATTTTTAGAGGTTGGAGAATAGTTTTCTGGACGATCCATGCTTCGATTTAACCCTCCCATAAAAAGCAGTGCTCCCTTCGGGTTGAAGAAAATAGATCACAATTCGTGGAGAATAAATCGTTTCAACTTGATGGTGTAGAGCCCTCCAGCTATGAATATTTTTATGTAAAAAAATCTAACTTACCAATCGGTTCTTCTTCAGGAACATTTAACTTAATAACCGGATTGCTGGGTGACCAGCCTCCCACAGTAAATACTGGATTGCCGTCACTGAAGGCCTGTACGAAAATGGTTACTTCCACTGCAAAAAGATTTAAAAAAATAGTGTGATCGGCGAGTTCTTTTGTCACTCCTCTTCCCTAAACTTACCTTTCGCAATCTGCTTATCTTTATTGTACACCGCATTTAGATCTTTTGCCTGAACTATGAGGGACACCACCGCCGCTTCTTGATGGTCCAACCGGGAATTCACTGTGATCTCTCCGGTTGTTGAGTTGATCCTAAAAACAATGAAATCGCGTCAGCTGCGGATTCTGAACAATCGGTTTCCTCTTAGACTACCGACAGAGCTAATAGTTTTCTAATTTTACTGTTGCAGCCGTTTGGCTACGTTTTCTTATCAGGCACGACGGAAAGACAGGTTCCAGACCATCCCGGCTGTAATGGAACGGTCCGTCGGCTATCGCAAACCAGGCGGATATTCGTAAACCCAGCGGGTATGAGCATACCCAGCGGTGAGGGGTACCCAGCCGGTACCAAACAGCGTTCCACCGCCTAGGTAAGCCCGCCCGCTACCCTGGCTGACGAGTATATTAAGCTAGATGATTAGTGAACGGCTGGAAAGCTCGAATCGCTAACAAAAACAGACTATAAAAGAGTGTTGTGTGCGAACATACCTGAAAGCATCTTTTACGTTGTAGTTGGAATTAGTGGCTACTCCAGTCTTGTCAACAGCTTTAACTGGTTCGATGATTGAGTATTCTAGCTTAGCGTCCGTGTCAGGGTCAACGGCTTTCACAAACATGACGGAAGTACCTGCAAGCGCAAGGTATAGAGTAAAGCCATTATTTTTCCAGAATAGAAAGACAGCAATTTTCTACCTTGAAAAATTCGGGTAAGATTTGACTCTTTAGGTGATTCAAACGCGTTAAAAACTAGCATACGGTACCTATTGGAGCGCTTTCGGTGACGTGTCTTGTGTAAGCTGCAGAATCGCTTAAATTAAATGTCGGTGGTTTATTGTTGACGTCCACGATGTTGACTTGAACCATCGCAGACGCCGTTTCTCTGACTGGCAGGCCGCTGTCCACAGCTAAAACCGTCAGCTGATATCTCCACAGTCCAGTCGTATCCGGATCCAGGCGAGCTTCGGGGGAAACACTGATTTGACCGGACCTAAAAACAACAAGAAATGTTTGTGGAACTATCATCGGCGACGCACTGCACAATTATTAAGAAATACTTCCATAAATCGTCCATCGTAAATCCTTCCGGAAACTACTTCTTGGCGGTTCAATTCACACACTCAATTTTTAAGGTTCCATTTTCAACCTTTTGGTTCAGCCCCTTAGATGATAAGCCGAGCGGAACGACAGCGGAGCGAGGCACAAGTCAAGTAAACTAATCTAACTTAACCTAGGGTTACCTAATGAAACGGTCGCCAAGTTTGATGCCGCTTAGTCCTCGGCAGCCGATTTAGGGCCGCCGAGAAGTAAGCGGCATCAGGCTTGGTGAAAGCAAAGCGGAGCGATAGCAAAGCGAGGCACAAGTCACGTAACCTAACCTTACTTAACCTAGGGTTACCAAAGGAAACGGTCGCCAAGCCTGACGCCGCTTACTTATCGGCGGCCGATTTAGGACCGCCGAGAAGTAAGCGGCATCAGGCTTGGAGACAGCCGAGCGGAGCGATAGCGAAGCGAGGAACAAGTCACGTAACCTAACCTAACTTAACCTAGGGTTACCAAAGGAAACGGTCGCCAAGCCTGACGCCGCTTACTTCTCGGCGGCCGATTTAGGACCGCCGAGAAGTAAGCGGCATCAGGCTTGGAGACAGCCGAGCGGAGCGATAGCGACGCGAGGCACAAGTTACTTACTAATCTTGGTTAACGGCAAGGGGCTTGGTTAGGATAGGTTAGGTTAGGTTAGATGCCTCTTGCCTCGCTCCGCTGTCGTTTCACTCGATTTGACGACGAAAGGGTGAACCAAAAGGTTAAAATAGCTACCTTAAAAAATCAGAGTGCAAGACCCACAAAAATATACAGTGAAACCTTAATTAATAATTAATAATTATACAAATCTGATTTATGTGAATGTTTGGTCCACACGGAATCCCCCAACGTCTAAAGAAGACTGGGTTGAGAGGACTTACTTGGCGTCAACGTTGAAGTTGTCCCGAGCTCCCGACGCGATGCTGTACGTGATGAGCGAGTCCTGTCCATCAGGATCCGATGCGATGACCTGGACGACGGCACTGTTCGGAGGGGCGTCTTCGCGGACCTCGGCGTGGTAGAGGGGACCGACCTGGTTGCTCGATGCGGTCGGGCTCCGGAACACCGGCCGCTGGTTTCCGGGGACACCCACCCGGATGGTGATCGCCGCCTCCGAGTACAGAGGAGGGTTACCTGAAACATTGAACACGAAATCATAACTAGAAAAGAGATATATAAGTAAATATGCAAAGTATAAAAACATTTTTTTATCGTCGTATGAGTTTGTAAAATTCTTTTCCCATAGCTTTTGGTCAAAAACTATGTAAAAGAAAAACCTGGATCCCCCAAAAAATAAGTTTCATCATTTTCAGCCAAGCGATTCCGTCATACTCGCATCGCATTTTCAAGTTTCTGACGACATAGGCTTTTCATAGAGGTAGGGGTATACCGTTAGGGTGTGCACGAAATGAACTTTTTTCGAAAAGTTATGGTGCTCAGGGCTCAAATGATGCCACTTGGTGAGAAAAAAATTAAAAAAATTACCCGAGCTCGATCGGACTATTCTTGATGG
>Ga0058701_10002673_pt1 | contig 13665 bp, 8 predicted proteins | sample AgamicOrMae_FD_97039 | JGI IMG/M metagenome (GOLD analysis project Ga0058701, IMG submission 97039) | Agave microbial communities from Guanajuato, Mexico - Or.Ma.e | ecosystem: Host-associated > Plants > Phyllosphere > Phylloplane/Leaf | place: Guanajuato, Mexico | collected 2012-06-04 | reverse complement strand
TTAAGGGGGGGCCCTTTTTTTTTTTTGTTTTAATTTGTTGGGGAGATAATTGCATTCCCCCCCCCTTGAAGACGGGGGGGGGGGGCATGAACCGTTAGGGTTGGGGGCGTTTTTCTGCCGCCACTTGGATTCAATTGCTGTCTGCCTTCATCACGCACTTGTAATCAATTACTTTACTGATGAATTGGATGCCTAATGGCAACTGATATTGACTCCTTTGTGTTTTCGCTGCCGCCGCCTGCGACTGCGACCGCGAGTTGGAAAACGAGGCCCCGTGCCTGTCATCACTGCCCCTTCTTGTCATACCAATTATGCAATTACACTCCAAAATTGTAGGTCCCTTTTTTTACCTCTTTGTGATCTGTCTTATTTCGTTATTTAACTGAGTGGAATGAGGCGTAGTTCAACCTACTTAATCTAATCGCCTAAAGGTGCTTACTTCTCGGTCACCTCATTGTAGTCGTCAAATTAGGTCGTATTTTTTTCCTTACATATTTACAAGACTCTACTGTAATGTACGAAATAATAACAATATCATAACGTAATAAAAAGCTAGTAATTTTGCCGTTTTTTTCGTTTTTTTATATAAAAAATAAGCTTGTATTTTGCTCACAGGGGTCGTAATAGTATTAATTTAAAGTTCATTGACGATAAAAATTTAATTGTACTAACAAAGTTAATTCACGTAATAGTCGGGTATTAAAAGCGTATTCATAAGTTATGGAACGAACCTTACACGTAAAAGGTCACATTTCGAATCCTTGACTCCTTGCTCATACTCAGTAAAAGGCGAAATTCTCGGAATCGTGCCTATAGACTATGGTAAGATCTAAGATGAAACGATTTCATACATCGGTATATTACTATTGAGTTTAATGAATTCTTATAGGGAAAATAAAATATCGCAGACCCAGATTTGGACTGTCTTTTTATAAGAGTAATATTTTCTCGTAATTTTCTCGTAAAGAAAGTCTCGTATTCCAATTGGAACTAGTACCAAAATAAAGTTGCTATGGAATTCAAGCAGGAATTTTTTTTAGCTGCGAATATACCTTGCGACTTCACTTTCAAAAGTAAAACTTTTTTTTGTAAATACTGACAATCAAAGCAAACTTTTGGAATAAAAAGTTTCCAGTTCGCTTTTCAAGGTTTATACGGTTGAATTTCGTTATAATGATCCTCGTAAATGGAGCTACATATTGCCGAGTTACGCAAGCCTGGGTTCAGGAAAGGTGTTGTGCTATGTTTGCTGTAGTTATGAGTGACAAATGCTTAGATAGGTCAGCTTCTAGAAAATACTCGGAACGGGTCCATAATTAATGCACTGATTAATAATTACTGACTGTTTTGGGCTTGAGGTTGTAATCCAACTTGTAAAATTACCATACATATTGAACTATATCATTTATATATAGGATCTTATCACACCCGTAAAAAGCGGATTTTGGCGAATAGAAGTTAAATGATGTTCTTAGGGTGAGGATCTGTAACTTACAATTATTGGCTAAAAATATTGTGATCCATTTTCGAATTGGCGTTTTTAAATTAACCAAAATCTTGATTAAGAGAAAGCTTAGGTTGGATTTTTTCAAAGAAGCATGCAGAATATGGCCGCAAGCCTCCTGCGCAAAGTGCATCATAGGTAAACTTTGCATTCTCCAAACAAGCTGAGTAACTCTGGGGACATGTTGCATCTATCGTCCCCTAGTTGTCAAATATCATTACAGCTTCACAAACTCAACTTCGCTCTTCAAAACCGGCGCAGAAAAATGAAGTTTACCCAAATTTAGTCTTGATTTTGGTACGATACCTAATTGAAAAAGAAATGAATACAAGCATGCGTTTAGGTTAACGGTGTTGCTCGTAAAAAGAGTAAGGCTTACAGGTATTTCCTGAGGGTGGACGTTAAATGATCTCTCAAAGGTTTTGATGAGAGTTTGCGAAAACAGTCTCTGAAAGATATTCCTTATAACTTTGTTTTTCTATGAAAATCCAACCGCATTCATTGATGACTTCTTGGAAGTAATGTGCCTTTAGAGAGGTATGTGGTTTTATGAGAGACACTTCTGTTTTCGGCCTCAACATTTGGAAGGAAATTTCTTCCAGACGTTTTAAGTGTAGGGCGCATTACGCTTTGAAAAAGGAAAAAAAATGCTGTAAAAGTAATCGAAAATAAAAATTGATGTATTACGCTCGAGATAGGGAGCCATTCCATGTTCAGAGAGCTAATCACTGATGCAAACCATGTTATCTGTATACCGACAAATCTCAAATCTCAAAATAAGACGGAATCGTTTGTGGATAAGTTGATAGTAATGAAAAACGGAAGAATCAAACAATGAAAAATGGAAAAAAATGAAAATTAATTTTCAAGTTTTTAGCGTTTGGGAATTTCCTCTCTAATTTTGAAAAGAGTTCTTGAATGAATCGAGTAAGGCACCTTTCACAAGTCCAGTAGAACAAGTTTTTAGGACAAATTTCTGTACAACTTGAATTAGTTTTGCACGCAATTTTCAAGGCTTGAAAAAGTTTTGGACTTGCTGAAAGGTTGAATTACAAGGATTATTTATCTGAACGGAGACTTTGGTCGACCTTGTAAAACTTGAAACAGCAGCGGACCGGGAAAAAAAGGCTCAAATGTGCAGAAAAGAAGGTTGCTTTTGCAAGCGTATCACGATAGAATAGAATTGGGCTTCCGCCCGCCGGAATGGAGCATTCCGAATGATGGCTCAGATTGTGTTTCTACTTCTCCGGTTCATGTCACTTCGTGACCTTGACCTCGACCTCCTTCGCGTTATCCCTGACACTTTTCCTTTAATGACATACTTATGGTAATGTTATTTCTCTGTGAATTCCAAAGATTGCGTTCTCTTCCTTCTCCTGCTATCCTCCGTTTCAAAGCCAAGTGAAGTAATCATGCCTCACTTATACGTCCGCCAAGCCTGGTGGCGCTTATTTCTTGGCGATTAGCTAAGGGACATAAGCCAAAGACGCATTTCTAGTCAAAATCACTTCTCTGATTGGTGGTCCATCTGCAACCCGTCCAGACTCAAGTGTAAGTCAAATCCCTTACTGCCTCTCTGTAGACAATGCCCGATCGGCCCGATCAAAAGATACTAGTTGAATTTCCGTCGCCTGGAATGAAGCAATCCCGTTCTGAATGCCGATTCCCTCGGGAGTGCCCCATACATCCAGACACGACGCTATCGTAGGTGCGGCCTCAGGCTCCCAGCATTCCTGATTCTCATCCCTGACCAGCACCACCTAGTGCCCTAACCTAGATAAGCAGCAAGTTTGCAACGGAGAGCATTGGAGGTGAACCTTCCCAAAGCAGCAACATATGTTGAGTTGCGACCCCGAGCGGGGAGAAGCAGGCTCCCGTCGGCCGTTTCCGGGAGCGTTCGGGCGCATTCGGCAAGGTTCGGCTGCGCTCGGACGTCGGGCCCTGCCGCGCCGCTGGGCTTGCGAAGGCGCCATGCTGCCTAGCGAACGGAGATGAGAATCAATATAGGGGCCGGGTGGGAGTGGCGTCTCCAGGGGGGTGTCTCCACCAGCCTTGCTCCCAGAAAGTGGTCATTTGATTGTTGATTTATTTATCACAGATTTAGCACCATTAATGATCAAAAGCCATTGTTTTTAGATGTAACCCTGACTCCAATTTGAAATTCTTCCTTTTCCAACCGAAGTCATCCGTCCGAGGTTCCATCTCGGGTCGCTAGCCATTAAACCTCGATTCAGATCAGGTTTATTCGGTCACTCAAACTTGAAACTCCAGCGTCATATTTCGCGGTAATATTCTTCAGTTGCTTATGAAACCCTTAAGACTCAACCTAGGTTCTGGTCCAAAGTCTTTGACATGCAATGTTAATATTCCGAAGGATAATAAGCCTAGCTGTCAAAGATAATAAATCGATGGTAAAATATCAAAATTTGATTTACTGCAGCTGCGGTTGACATTGTTTAAGATGGACAGCTTGATGTTAATAAGAGGATGGAGCTCAAATGGTGAACTTGAACTAATATTTGCACCGTGCAACTCACTGTCAGAACAAACAATAAATGAAAATTTTAGGGCTTATACACTAATCAGAGTTTACAGTTAGAGCCCTATTAATTTATCAATAGTAAACGCAGCCTGACAAGATGTATGGAAAACCCGTCGACTGTCTTTGGCTCAGGAGTAATTCGCTCACTCTGTCTTCGCTAAAGGATCTCCTCTTAGGAACCATAAGGCTGCGGAAATATTTGTTGTAGGTCAGTTTCTGGGTCCGCGGCAGGTCGCGGCCGATCCAGGACTGTGTCACCGCGAGCAGCCCCCGCCCCTTCCCCAAGACTCCTCCCCAGAGGGTTTCCTCTAAGAACATGACAAAGAGAGCAGCCCTACCAACAGGTGTGGTCTCTACCGAAATTCCCCTCCAAGAACCAGCCACTGACCATCGACTCATCAATACTGTACCAAATTTGATTTCGAATAACCTGTAAATATTTGTCAGTGGTCTCCCCAGACAAAGCCTCCTTTACCGTCAAAAGGGCAACCATAATTACCTCACCGAGAGGAAGGTCTTGCTCAGAAGTCTTCGGAAACTGAAGCACAACTTTTAATGTCTTAATGCTACCAAGAAACACTACTTGGAACGGTGTGCGGAATCGATTAAAACTATGTTTTCAGATTGCACTAAACAGACCGTGTTCCACCTGTCCGCGTCCAGATTATGATGAGGAATGTCTTAATGACGTCACGGTTGGCATGGTTGTCCAACCGAAGTGACGAACGCAATTTTAGTGAAGAACTCATTCTGCGAGCGATGGCTTTCCTCCCCAACGCCCTAGCACGACCCTAGCCGTGCTAGTGACGGCTTTTGAATTTTAAGCATTAGTTATCCCTGAAGTGGCCCGTTTTAATTTAGACTGCGCTTTGAACTGCATGCGCGACAAATTTCAATGAATGAGGCGATAAAAGTTTAAATTACTAACAAAGGGAGCTTGTATTTTGTGTCCCCTTTTTTCAATAATCCCCTTCGAGAGGGTAGTGAAGTTCAAGGGGTCTGGTACCCCCTTTGACCTAATCGATTGTTGTATTTTACTTTACCGGGCTGGGATTATTTTTAAAAGCAGAGATGTGACCTTGATGATTCAACCGAATCCGACATTGCATTACAATAGGATAAGCGATTTACAACCGCTTAGGTTAATTCGAATATATCAAAGTAAAGTCACATTCCTTGTTAATAAGAAAATTAGGCTTTTCCCCTTTCAAACGCTCCCCTTTGTCACAATTAGGTGAACGTAGGTGAAGGTAGGTTTGGTTTGTGGCTCACCCCCCTCGTAGTGGCAATAAAGAGGAAAGCACTAGAGATGGGGAACTCCCATCTTCCACTGCATAGAGTTCCGTATCAGACTTGGCGTAGCTTTTGGCAGGCAGGCCTCTAGAGACCTCCAAGGAGCTTCTGGCAGAAAGCTAGTGACATCGCTAACCTTGCGCAGGACTTTGATAGCAATTCCTTAGCCGCTAATGTCCTGAGTAGGAATCCCTGCGCCACTTTTGCCCTAAGTATCCTCTCCCCCGCTACGTTCCCCTCCGTTCGCCTGGACCAAAAGCTATCGCGAGGAAAAAAAGGACACATACTTCGTTTTCCTTTACACGCTTCCCAGTCCACTGAAAAAATAGGAGAGTGCCGTTTTCTCCCCAGGATTCGAGGCCGAATTATCTGTTGGCTCAAGTCCAGACGTCGCACAAGGGGGACCAAGGGACCAGGTGAATGTGACCATTTTACTGCCAGGATGTTGCGCTTCCAGGACCTGCGCCCCAATATTTAGACACTGTGTAGACTTCCTCCCGCCGAGTTCTCTCTCTCTCTCTGCTTCCTATTCCTGTCTGAAAAGGAAGTCTTCGGATCATCGGCACTGTAAAGTTGCTTGAGAGCTTGAAATATCCTCTTCTTCCCTCCAGCCACCAAGCCGAGTGGAGCTTGTACCCAAACTAAGTTAAAATATGTCCTGACCGTGAGGCGTGATGCCTCATTTCTATTGAGGTAACTGTTGGCAAGGACGAAGTGACATCAGGCTTAGTGACAGCTAAACAGAACGGTAGCAAAGCTAGATGCCAAAGCTTTTCCGAGCGGATCATCAACTCAAGTGAATTTATCCTACGCGGTGGTATCGTTAAATCTCAGAATGTGATGATAAGTTAAACGAGCAGGGTGGATAACAGAGGTACAGAGTGAGTCACTTTTATCATTTTTTGTCACTTGAAACAATTTTCTCTCTGTGTCACTTTTCCGTTAATTTTGTTAACTTTTGTCACTGTTCTTCTTAAATTCAGTTACGCATTATTCTTTTGAGATACTTTGTTAGCGCGGACCAATTACCTCCATATATGATCACTGATTCGCTGTCTGCCGTCGCGCAGCCGAGAATCCTGAGTTACGCCTTCCCCTCCGGCCATGAACTGTCCCCTCTCCTCTATTCCGTTTCAAATCATCAAATTGAGCAACAGACATCGGTTCTAACATTTTTTAGCGTCCCTTCATCAGATCCAATCTTCAAAACATAAAGATGCAACAAAAAATTTTGGGCCGAAAATTTGAAAAAAAAACCTAGGGGGTACCCCTTGCTTTTTAAAATAAATTTTAGCCCAAAACTTTTTGTTGGATTTTTGTTTGATTGTTGGAATTAATTGAGGGGATCTAAAAATTGTTTGAACCGTCTTCTGTTAATAATTTAGTCGATTTATCTCATCGGGAAGTAAAATATCAATTTTTAACTTCGCACTCGCGAAATCTTTCACATTCCAAATCAATGTAAAATCATCCAATTGACCAATAGACATCGGTTCTAACCATTTTTAGTGTCCCTCTATCAGATCCAATTGTCAAAACATGAAGATGCAACAAAAAAAAATGTCCGAAAATTTGAAAAAACCTAGGCCCCTAGCTTTTTTAAGATTTTGAGCCCGAAACTTTTTGTTGAATTTTTGATGTTTGATTGTTGGAATTGATAAAGGGGATCTAAAAAATGTTTGAACGTTGTAAGTCATTTAGTCTATTTATGGCGTCAAGAAGTGGAATATGTAGTTTTTGACCTCTCACTCGCGACTTCTTTCACCCTGCAAATCTAAAATTGACCTATTGAGCAGCAGACATCGATACTAGCCATTTTTAGTATCCCTCTATGGGATCCAATCGTCGGAAAGATTCGACAAAAAAGGGCGATTTTTTTTTAAAGAAACCTTTAAAAAAATAGTTTTTTTGTTGTTTTTTTTTCGTTTGATGGTTGTTATCTATCAAGGAAAACTGAACATTGTCTTTACCGTTGGCTATTGCCTTAATTCGATTATGTATCACTGCTGAATCGGCTTGTAAAAGCCCAGAATCATTCCAGGGTCGGATGATTCCGGATTTTGAATACACGAAATCCTTATCTTAAATAGATTTAAGGTAGATTTTGCGAGGTTTCAAGCTTGAGGCTGGATGCTGTTCTCGTGAAAGATTATTGATCCCACGTCCGTGCCAACTCCCCGCGCTATTTATTGGCGACTAAGGGAACCTTCATATGGGCAAATTCAATTAAGACTGTAGCAGCCGACAAATGGGCCAACATTTCAATCACTCGCTGAAACGGGACCTCCAAGCTGCCCGTCTATCGCACCGCTGCCCTGCTTGGAAAAGATCCGCGAACACCCGAACCGAGTGGCCGAACTGAATTTTCAGATTCAGAATTTTCTTAGGGAGCGAGTGGTACTGGAAGTCGGACCATAAAGCGTTCTGTCATCAGAAGAAATCTATCCTGTACCAAAACTGTATAAAAAAGGATCAGAAATGGTACCCATCTCACATAAACAGCTCCTCATAACAACCATCCCGAAAATTGATGAATACTCTCGTAACCAATCATGATTTCCTGCTAACTGTTGTTCTAGCGCAAGATATTTTAAACTTAATTTGCATGAAATCGGTTCCCATCTTTTTTATTAGCTTACTCGTGTTACTTTGAACTTTTCATGTAAGCAATAGATCAAAGGTCTAGACCCGTTGGCATGGCGTTGCCAACCTAACAGAGACAACCTTAGAGAGGAGACACGACTTATGACGCGGGCGCCATCGATCTAAAACAGTATTGTTCAGCCTCCCTGGTGATATCGCCCTTGGTAGCTTTTCCTTCCAAGGATTAAACACCTGGCGACGAGGGGGAAAGGGAAGGGGTTCCTCGAAGCCCTTTCGTTGGTAACCCTGAAGTAGCTCACTGTAAAACACGAACGTTGCGTTTTCTACCATTTGGGCTTTACCCTTCGTCGTAAATCCAACCAGAGAAGGCACACGGTACAGGCGTCCGAGCGTAACCTTACCGTACCTAGCCTAACCTACCCTAACCTAACCTGCTATTGAATATCCTGAAGTCTGTTACTTTCATGCAGAAGCAGCCTTATTAACGCATAACGGCCCAAAGTATTGGGAGTGAAATTTAGCTTAAGAGAAACTGAAAGGATTTTCCCCATTAAATTACGCAATTTTAAGCTTTGAAAAATGCCTAAATTATTAAATTTTAGGTTTCCAGAGGGGTGATATTTTTTTTAAATTGTGACAATATTGAACTGAAAAGGTCCTCGAAAATAAATTTGTCCGTTGCCGAACGGCATCACTGGGCGGTAGAGGGTTAATGCATTAGCGCTGACAACGAAACGAGGTACAAGGAACTAAACCTCCCCAAACCAAACTTAACGTTCTTACCCTAATTTACTGAAACCTTAGTCTCCGTGGTGGATTGTATCCTTATAATGTAGTAAGATGTTGAACCAGAGAAGTATACGAGGCAGCAAAGGCAACTCTTTTCTAAGAATGCCCATCACATCAAAAGGACCCGTGGTTTGGTCCATGAGAATCAGGTGGGAGGTTCCTCAGTCAAAGGAGGAGAACTTTAAAACATGCTGGGACACTTGCGGTTTTTGATAGATTGCGTCACAGTTGCGTAGGCTTTTTCAGTTGTGCTCCACATCGCGAGAATTCTCTTCTACGCCCACGTTTAAAAACTAGGAATGCACCCTTGGGCCATTGTGACCATGGGCCTTTGAGCCCATCTGACGCATCCAAAGCTATCTGATCAGGAGTGCGACCATGCGACCGAAAGAGGTATTCGATGTTTTATCGGGCAACAATACGTCTTACGAGGTCTAAACTAATCTTACCTAGCTGAACCTATCCTAAACGTAGATGTTCCGGTCAGTCTATTTGCTACCAGAGAACTTCCTCTCTGGATGAATTCTTCATCACGTGTCCCATGTTTAACCTGCTCACATTCCGAGTTTTTTCTTTTTTTATTCTTCGTACTGTAATAGAAGTATGGACTAGCGTGGAATTATTAGATATAAAATACACCCGTCAAATTAAAGGGCATGGTAAAAAAAAGAATTGATCAAAGAATTGAGGTTAGGCAACACGCATGACATGTATATACTCAGATTGCCTATCTTGAGATTGTCAGGCGACCTCCACAGTAGCTTTTTCTTAAGCTTCCTTGCTCTCTCGCTCCCTCGCTCGCTCCAACTTTTCCTCGTCTATGTTTTTAGAGTGCTCCGATCTCCCGTGGCGGTGATTTTGCTTTGTGGCGTGAATCGGAACGATATGTTATAATTTTCGGAAGAAATTCAATTAGTTTTTTTTTTTTTACCTAGTGTTTATTTTATATTTCATTGTTGAAACCCGCGCAAATTGCTACGAAACGGAGAGCGAAATATCTGGAGGGCGGAGCACCCTGAAACCATAGACGAGGAAAAGTTGGAGCTAGCGAGGGAGCGAGCATGGAAGCGGGAGAGCGATAAAGCTTGTGAACAAGCAACAGTATCAGTACCGTTCGGAACCTGCAGTATTTTGCTGCCGCTAATTACTATCAAATAATTTTAACTATTTTTTTGTCACACCGATACATCGAATCATGTATATAAATTCAGTTTTTTAAGCTACAAATTTTAAGGCAACGAAATAATCAGACGTAACGAGATCTTGGTCAACCTAACCTTTATTAACCAAACGGAGATCAACCTAATGTAGGTTAACATAGCTTAATATCACTTACTCGAATGGTTTTCGTGAAAGTCGTGATGTAACCGACAACTGACAGGGTGGAACTAAAGAAGTAGAAAGTGCCACCTTTCGAATTTACCGCTAATTTAAGCTTCAAGGCGTTAATTGCAAATGCTCGTAAACCAGAATATACACTGTTTCTGGAAACGAAGAAGTCTTAGGGATTTTTAATTCCCAAAATATTGACAAAACAGGCGTGTGGAATTCCTTATCTAACTTCTATAAATGTAGGAGTGCACGAGCCTGAAACTCAAATTCAAGTGACCTTCTGCTTATTATGTCATAAAAGTCTTCCAGAATAAGAGCACTGAAAGACGTGACATAGCAACAACTTTCACCTAAGATGCAGCCAACCTTTCTTTTAAAAGTTAACTTTTAAAAGCAAGGTAAAGCCGCTTTGTAAAAATGAATCTTGTATTCCTCGCGCGCGAGGATCCGACCCTTTTGACCTTGCGTTACCTTGGCAGCTCGTTTGTAAGACCTCTTAACAGTGTCACACTATGGAGGGGTTATGTAAAGGGAGCGCTTTCTTCAGGGAAGACAAGTGATGTTCTTAAAAGAGTACAGAGCGCGCCCCTGAACGCCAACACATGTTAAAACATATCACAGAAACAAACGTGGCACTTAACTCATAACAACCCGAAGTATTTTTTTAAAATACTTTATTTGGCGGTCCCTCAGGCAACGCCTATGCAGGGACGGCACATTACATTTTTCAGTTTCCATGAGTGATTTAACAATACTAAAGAAGGAAACGAAACAAGTTTGGAGTGAACTTTAGCTTGAGAGAAATTGAAAGGATTTCTTCCATTAAAATACGAAATTTTAAGCTTGTGAAAATGTCTAAAAAATTAGATTTCAGTTTTCCAGAGGAGTGATATTTTTTAAACTTTGACAATACTAAACTGAAAAGATCCTCTAATTTTTTTTTAATCTGTTTTCGAACGGCGTCGCTGGGCGGTGGTGGGCTAATTTTCACAGCAAAAAGTTAATTTTTATCGGGAACTTATTTTTTCCCCTTGTATGTTCCGATTGTTATCACCGATCTGAATGGAGCGATTTCCGATCAGGGCACAAGTTATTCCCTCGAGTTAACGTTTCAGTTGACGGTTTGTTAGATCCAACTTCTCAAAACGTGTACAGCAACGATAGAATATTTTGTAAATCAGTATTTTCAATAGGACATACAGTATACCCTTATAACGGAAGGATAGCTTTTATAAAGGCCAGCGTATAGCAAGCGAATTTCCCCCCAAAACAATCACCATGTTTCCCTATTCTTCTCACCAAAGCAGCCATCTAAAACACAATGAGAGCCAGTGTTTTGCCTGAAATCCTTCCCATCACATAAACCGCAAAAAAGAAAAAAAATCTCTCATATAACAACACTGCCTTTCGTGGCTCGTGGGTTCGAACTCAATCACCTTTATAGGCCTCTCGCCGAAGCTGAACATTGCCTTCTTTGAAAACCTCATCCTAACCAGTGAAATTAACTTTGTGACCTTCAAGGAAAGTCGCAAGGACGTTATTTTGATTTTTCCGATCAGCCATTTTTTTTTACCGTGGCTTTTGCTTACTTGCCACGATGAAACTTGTATGATTGTTAACCGATTTTATAGAGAAAATATTTTGAGAGGCAGCTGATACTCGCTAAAATTCACCTGTGAAAGATTTGGGGCCAGTTAAAGGCTAGTAAACGTTGTCAGATTTGTCAGTAAACGTTACTGTAAACAGTACCGTGTAACGGTAACGTTCGCAAGGAAACCTGTAAGCGTAGCCAAGTTTGGCTGTCGCTGTTTTTAGTTATTTTTACTATTTTTAATAAACTTTACTAACTTACTTTCTCAGTGTGAATAAAGAGGAATGTATTTCCAGAGTTTCAGGATATTTTCCATTTTTTTTTAATGCAAATATCTGGAGGTGTCGCATGGGTGGTAATTAATGCAATGCAAACGAACAAACCTATTAGCTAAAAGAGACGTTTTTTTCGGTTCTCGAGGTTAGCGTCATTAATACCGCAAGGAAGTAAATCCTAAATCAATTTGTTGGGTGGGTCTATTCACCTCGGCAAAGAGCCCGTTTACGAAAGCAATTTTCCAGGATTCAATAGTCGAAAACGGCGTATCTGAAACGCAGCCGAGGCAAATGATCAGGTGCTAGTTTAGTGACACTTGGGAGCTATCATAGCCGACGGAGATGATAGGGGAGAGACGGGGTACTCATGACTGTGGCTTGGCGTGGCAGCAAGCTACGGTGTGGCAGCACGGTAGCATTTCCTCCAAGTTTTAATCCCCCGAGCCGATTAACCAAGTTTCTGGTGGCAGCGGTGGTCAGTAAGCCTAGCTTGGCCCGCCCCGGCTTCGACTCGACAACAAGAAATATGAGTCGGACAACTTCAGCCTTGCAGATACAACCAGGCAAAACACTATCTATCCCGAAAGATCTGAGTTAAAATTCTTCCTCGGCGAGTTCAAATAATCCACTATGAGACCATTTTGCTTTAATGTCGGTCATCAAACTGACATCTTAGGTCTTCGAAACATCAAATCTCTATCTTTGTATTAAAAAAAATGCGCATATTAGGTTTCTCACCTTGTGTGTTTACAGAGGAATCGTATTTTATTTGAAGCTGGGAAGTGTTATTAACTATCTTTGTTGTCGTAGTTTTTCCCTCTTTGTAAGAAACTGCGATCGTTTAATCTCTCCTACGCAATCCAGGCCACTGACTTTCTTTGAAAAAAATTAACGAAATTTAGTTCGAGCAATTAAAAAAAAATCAAGCAATGAAAAAAATGCCTTACTGTTTAGCGAATCGTTCTTCAAAAGTCCTAATGTACCTATTTTTCGATGAATCTTTTTTATTTTTTAGGGGAGTCTTGAGCACATATTTAAATATATTCCTTTTTTTTAAGCCAGTCCAGGTTTGGCACATTCACGGCCATTCCGAGATTGCGCGGAAGAAAACGCAAAATTGCAAATTTTTTGCACCTTCCCCTAAAAAGTGGCAATATCCTGCCTGCCGGGACCACATTAAGTCCACGTCTTTCAGGGTGATCTGTGAGTCGTGGTCACTTTAGATGCCATTAAGCTGAGACGCGGGTGGCCAGCTTACAGGGGCCGCTCCAAACTTGGAAAACGTTCCTTAACGTAACGCGATTGCGAGGGACATCTCTCAGGGCCCTCAAGTATAAAGTTTTATCCCTGCCCAAAATCTCCGTAATCCATAGTAGTTTTAATCGCAACTTTTTTTTTCAAATAAATATTAATTAGAACACTGTATAAAGTGGTTAATTAGGTTTCTCCTTTGCCACTACATGCTGAAACGTAATTAAATTAGTCCTACCATTACTAATGGTTCTCTTTACCATGACTTTTAAAATTACAACAGTGTATTAATTATTTCATGATTTTTCAAAAATAACCAGAAGTTATAAAAAGTATTTTTGTAGACATTATTTTTAGACATTTAAGGATACTCTTCCACCAAGGGTCATGTAAAGATAAATTTAGGAAAGTGGTTTCTTGGTTTTCCTTACGTTAGGATGCGTCTGAGACGCTTTTAAAAAAGGGGGGTCACCGATCTATTTTT